>Ga0308417_1000125_pt1 | contig 60522 bp, 54 predicted proteins | sample HotsprSampleOS65_FD_203528 | JGI IMG/M metagenome (GOLD analysis project Ga0308417, IMG submission 203528) | Hot spring phototrophic mat microbial communities from Octopus Spring, Yellowstone National Park, Wyoming, United States - 20090730_OS65 ... | reverse complement strand
AGTAAGTCGTCTACAGCAGCATGGTATTCTGTTACCGCTGCTATTCTGGCCGTTCTTTCAGAATATTATTATTGGGCAAGCAACATTGATCTGGGCCAGTTTATGTGTGGTACTATTGTTAGCAATGCAACAACGCCGGGTGTGGCTTGTTGGCATCTGTGTCGCATTACTACCGCTCAAGCCCCAGACAAGCCTGCTATTTGCCCTGGCAGGGTGCTGGTGGGCCTGGCGTGAAGATCGACGGGCTTTTCTATGGGCTATAGGTGTAGGAGGAATGCTAGCAGGAGCAACATTTTTCATTCAACCTGGATGGCTAACGGCCTGGCTAGATCAGCTGTATGTCTATCGCACCGCTGTGCGACCAATCTACCTGCTTCCCTGGATATGCGTCTTGTTACCGGCCTGCTGGCAATATCCATGGTGGGCTAAACTTGCTATTATTCAGGTTTTTATCTTTCCTTTCCCCCACCATGGATATGGTATTGATCCATATAGCGTGTTATTGCTGCTATTAGTGTGGACGCAAATTCCAGGGCGTACCGCCCTCCTGGGAGTCGGTGTATCCTGGATCTGGCCATTCCTGGTATTGAGCGGATATGGTGAATTTGCCACCAGTTTAACGTTGCTTGGGCCATTGGTGCTTATCGCTGCCTGGCATACATGGGGTGCTTCCTGGCGAGTACGATTTTGGAAGGTCGAAGAACACACATAGTCGGATAGCTGAATATGCTTCGAACACCAGGATCTAGATCAAATTACATATTGCTAACAATGATGTTTTGAGGTTTTTGCTGCTGAATCTGGAAGCACGGCAGCGTAACCTCTAATTGGCACTTGTCACCTATCTATTCCTCCTATGTAGAGCCATTGACACCAGGTGGATTTAATTACATACTGAATGCGTATGATCTATGGTTTGTGATTTAATTTTACCAGAGGAACGAACGAATGAAAACCATTGTGCAACTTGTGCAGGAAAAGGCTGGCATCAGCGAAGTACAGGCACGGATCGCGGTCGAAACGGTCGCCAGTTATCTGAAGGCCAAACTCCCCGGCCCGATTGCGGGTCAGGTTGATGGTTTGCTCAAGGCAGATGTCAGCGGTGTGGCTGATCAGGTTGACGCGGTTCTCAAAGGCGGACTCGGCGGACTGTTTGGCGGTAAAAAGGAAGAATAGGCTGGAAGCTATCCCGGCCACATCATCCCTATCACATTGTGCTGGCGTTCAATCCAAACATCCTGCTCTGGCATATGGAGATCGGTCAACGGGCAACAGACGACATCTGTTGCCCGTTTGCACGTTCGAGGGCAAGATGTCCTCGCTCCTAGCACGTTCAGCACGTTCGAGGACAAGATGTGCGAGGGCAAGATGCCCGCGCTCCCAGGAGAAGAGTGAACCGTTCCATATACGTAGCATTCACTTCCCGCGCTCCACCTTCCTGTTCCCGTCCTGCTCGTTTTTCCAGGTAGTTCCCTGCTCAAATCACTGATGCTGGCTGACCCGGTGTGGCGTATAGTGGGTACAGGTTTTCCAACAGTGCAAGATGTGAAGCGGCGCAGCGGCGCAGCGGCGTGAGGCGCGATTTAAGAGGAGTATATCTATGGACGCGACATATTCAGACCCACAACTTTTGAGCATGCTATCGAATCAAATGGCCGACGCGGTGGAACGGATTGGATCGGCACTGGTGATGGTGAACGGGCGGCAGCGGCAGGCGGCCAGTGGCATTGTGTATGCACCCGATCTGGTGCTGACCGCTGACCATGTGTTGGAGCGCGAGGACAATTTGACGATCCAGACCCATGATGAGCGTGTCCTGGCGGCACAGTTTGTGGGCCGCGACCCCTCCACCGACCTGGCGGTGCTACGGGTGAATGATCTGGAGTTAACGCCCGCAGCCGCGGCCAGTGATCCGGCACGGGTGGGACAGCTTATTCTGGTGGTGGGACGACCATCGAGCAGCGGGCCAATGGCGAGCCTGGGCATCGTCAGCGCAGTTGGCGGGCCATTGCGTATGCGACGGGGGTTGCTGCTCGAACAGTATATTCGCACCGATGCCATTCCCTATCCCGGCTTCTCTGGTGGGCCATTAATTGATGGTCGGGGAGCAGTGCTGGGCATCCTGACAACCGGGTTGATCAGCGGGGCCACCCTGGCTATTCCAACCCCGATCGCCTGGCGCATTGCGCGTACGCTGGCACAACAGGGCTTTATCAAGCGCGGTTTTCTGGGCGTCAGCAGTCAGCCGGTTCACCTGCCAGAAACACAACGGGCAGGGCGAGCGCAGGAGCAGGGCTTACTGATTATACGTGTTGAGCCGGGTAGTCCGGCTGAGGCAGGGGGGGTGTTCATTGGCGACATTCTGGTGACACTTGATGGACAGCCAGTTACCGATACAGACGACCTGCAGCCACTGCTGATGAACGAACGTGTCGGCAAGACAGTGCCAGTTGAGGTGATTCGTGGTGGAGGATTGCACACGCTGCACGTGACGGTTGGGCAGCGCTGAGGTGTTGGCACGTTGGCAGGTTCGACGTTGACAGGTAAACCTGCCAGCACGGAACCTGTTAACATTTCTACATATGAGGATATGTTATGATAGCAGAAGCTATGCTTGATCAAAGAGAACTCCCCGCTGTGGCTTCGGCGCGGCTGGCGCAACTGGTTGATCGGGCGCGGCCATGTGTGGTGCAGGTGCGCAGCGGCTGGCGTGGGGCCGGAGCCGGGATTATCTGGGGAACTGATGGGCACATTCTGACGAATTATCACGTGATTGCCGCCAGTCAGCGCGGCGCGGCGACGCAGGTGCTGCTGGCGGATGGACGCACGTTCGCAGCACAGGTGGTGGATCACAACTCGGCGCTGGATCTGGCGTTGCTCCAGATTGCGGCTCAGGATCTGCCAGTGCTGCCGATTGGTGACTCGACACGGTTGCGAGTAGGAGAGCTGGTGTTTGCCATCGGGCACCCGTGGGGCCAGACGAACATCGTCACCAGTGGCATTGTCAGCGGCCTGGGTGCTATTGCATTGCGAGACGCCCGGCACCAGACACCCTACATTCAATCTGATGTACGCCTGGCACCGGGGAACTCCGGCGGCCCGCTGCTCAATGTTGCCGGTGAAGTGGTGGGCATCAATGCCATGATCGCTGGTGGCGATCTCTCCGTTGCCATTCCAATCCACGTTGCGTTGGAGCGTTGGAACATTATTAGGAAATAGGAGAGAGCGAGGAGGAGAGAGGAAATTGAAGTCCTCTCCAATGGTTCCCTCTTTCCTATTTCCTGACAGCCATTTTCTCCCTCCTCGGGTCGCCAGGATATTCGTACATTGAAACGTTGGGATGTACCAACGTACTAACGCCCTGTCTGCAAAGCTTTCGGAGTGGCTGCCAGAGGCTGCGGAGGACTGGTTCAGATTGCCGGTGCCGACACGGAGTATCGGCACTGGCAACCATAGGCCGGGGTAGATCACAACTGGTACCGCCCCGGCTTGCATCATCGGAGAACCTGTTCCCAAAGGAACGTGTCATCGCCACGAGTATATAAGGTGACAGAAGCTATGATTGGAGTCTTCGTGGTAGCACTGATACCGGCGTTGCGCGCTGGCCTGCGGGCCATCTTGAGCGCGAACGACATCTACGTTCGGGGCGAGGCGGCTACGCTACTCGGCCTGACACCTGATGTGCTGGCCGCAGTGGATGTGCTGGTGCTTGCGAACCCGGAATTGCTGGCAGAAGTTGCGCCCGCAGCATCAAGCGAGTTTGAAACCCACCCCCTACCAGGAATCGTGCTACTGGCCGATAATCCCAGGTCTGTGGCTCTGCTTCACCCGTTGGCTTCACGTGGTTGGGGCATTGTTGCCCCCGAAGCATCAGCCAGTACGTTACAGGCAGCCGTATACGCAGTGGCTGAGGGGTTGTGCGTGTTACCCACTGCGCTGGCGAGCCAGTTCCCCGATCAGCGCCCGGAAACTGTCTCGATCACTGCTGTGGCCGAACCACTGGAGGAACCATTGACCACACGCGAACTGGAGGTGTTGGAACTCTTGAGTCGCGGCCTGTCAAACAAGTTGATTGCACGCACGCTACAGATTAGCGAACATACTGTCAAGTTTCACGTATCATCGATCTATGCCAAGCTGGATGTCGCCAATCGCACCGAGGCCGTGCATCGCGGCGCACAACGCGGGTTGATTACGCTCTAGGTGTTGGGATGCCCATGGTTCGTTGAAAAGATAAAGGAGTTCTATGGCTATTCCACCTCCCCGCCGACCGATCTCGGCTGCACCAGAGGCCCAGAGTTGGGCCGAGCGCTGGCGCGGCATACGCACTGCCTTTGGCAATATTCCGCGCTCGCTTGCGTTGGCATGGCAAGCCAACCGAGTCGCCACAGTGGGTATGGCGATTGTCACCCTGCTGGCTGCCGCCTTGCCCGCAGCTCAAGCCTGGGTCGGCAAGCTGATTGTTGATACCGTGGTTGATGCTATCAATAATGCGTTGCCGGTTCAGGTCGGCCTGAAGGCAACACTACCCTTCCTGCTGATCGAATTCGGGCTGATTACGCTTGGCACGATTCTCAGCCAGAGCCGCTCACTGCTCGATCATATGCTCAATGCGCGCCTGGGGCATACGATCAATACGGTAATTATTCGCAAAGCACTGGCGCTCGATTTGCATTATTTTGAAGATGCCGATTTCTACGATAAGCTCCAGAATGCTCGCCGTGAGGCCGACTATCGGGCATTGTCGATTATCAATACCAGCTTTTTGCTGGTGCAAAATGTCATCACGCTGGCATCATTTGCTGTACTGCTGCTGGCCTTTAGTCCGCTGATCACGCTCGTTCTGTTCGGGGCCACCATACCGGCCTTCATTGCTCAGACGCGCTATAGCAGCTTGCATTTTCGCTTGCTGACCTGGCGTGCGCCTGAGTTTCGTCGTATGCAGTACCTGGAATATCTGCTGACGGTTGATAGCAGCGTGAAAGAGGTCAAGTTGTTCGGGTTGGGCGAGCCATTGCTCAAGCGTTACCACGACATGTTCTGGAAGTTCTACCGCGAGGATGCGTCTCTGGCGCGGCGACGCAGTCTGGTCAGTATGTTCTGGGCCCTGGTGTCTACTGCCAGTTATTATGGCGCCTATGCCTGGATCGTGTGGCAGACAATTGGTGGCGTGATCACACTGGGCGATATGACGCTGTATCTGGCGCTTTTTCGTCAGAGCCAGGGTACGTTTCAGGGCTTGTTTGACAATATTGGCCACATCTACGAGAGTGGCCTGTTTATGGGTAATCTGTTTGGCTTTCTGGGCCTGGTACCACAAATGCCGCAGATGGCGCAGGCGCAACGGGTGCCACGGCCAATTATGCATGGCATTGAGTTCCGCGATGTCTCGTTCCGCTATGCTGGCCGCGAAGACTGGGCGCTACGCCATGTGAATCTGTATATTGCCCCTGGTGAGAAACTGGCGCTGGTAGGAGCCAATGGTGCCGGCAAAACCACCTTGATCAAGCTGCTGACGCGGCTCTATGATCCGACCGAGGGCCAGATCCTGCTCGACGGAGTAGATCTGCGCGAGTATGACCTGGACGATCTGCGCGAGTGCATCGGTGTGATCTTTCAGGATTTTGTGCGTTATCACAGCACGGCGCGCGAGAATGTGGGGTTTGGGCAGATCAAGGCGTTAGAGAACGAGGCACGTGTCGTGGCGGCTGCCGAGCGCGGTGGTGCGGACGAGGTGATCGCCGAGCTACCGGAGGGCTATAACACCATGCTGGGCCGCTGGTTTGAGAAAGGCTTTGAGTTGTCGGGTGGACAGTGGCAGAAGCTGGCACTGGGGCGCGCATTTATGCGTGATGGCGAGGTGCTGGTGCTGGATGAACCAACAGCGGCGCTGGATGCCGAGCGGGAATATGAAATCTTTCAGCGCTTCCGCGATCTGACGGCGGGCAAGATCGCGCTGCTAATCAGCCACCGCTTCAGCACGGTGCGCATGGCCGACCGCATCGCCGTCCTTGATCATGGGCAGGTGACAGAACTGGGTACGCACCTCGAACTACTGCAACGAGATGGCACCTATGCGCGATTGTTTTCGCTGCAAGCCGAAGGCTATCGCTGAGGCGCTTCGGAAGCGGAAAGCCCGGTAGCGCATCCTGCCGAGGCACGCCTGTCCAGGGTATGGCAGGCAGTGATAGCTTGTATGCCGCCTGGAGTTGTGACAGATTCACATTCATCATGGTCAGTAACAAGGCAAAGAACGAAGTGCCCAGCAACGCCGCGTACACCAAAAACAACACATTATACATACCCATAATCAGGTAAAACAGATACGTCACCAGGAACTAGCCCAGCACGCCAGCGAGGAAAATCTGGCCGACCAGCGAACCGCGTCGCGTGAGCCACAAACCGACGGCCAGCAGTGGCACGACCAGCAAGAGAGTGACATAGTCCTGGGCAATGCCCTGGACGGCGACCTCAGCCGACATGTGCTGGTAGATGCCTCGACCGTGGATGAGTATCTCCTGACCGCGGATCGAGATGTAGGTGTAGGGGCCGGGGCCGTCACTGGAGAAGATGCTGACAGCGGCAGCAATGCCTGCTGCGATCATAATGAAACCACTTAGGATTGTCACTGTGCGTACGTGTTGCATAATATTTTCTGTCTCATACATTCGTTCCAAAACAATTGCTCAGCGGTCAACAAACTGGCGCTGGTGGGCGATAAGCCAGGCTATATAGGGCAGTACCTCCGCCGCGTGCGGCGGTGGCAGCACATCTTCGATCGCAGCGGCATACATCTGGAAGCGATGGAGCAGATGTTCCGGCGGCACACCATCATGCGGCTGGCGCGTGTTGGCCCAGACTAATTGTTCCTCCAGCAGCGCAGTGTTCTGAAGCAGCATCGCCGTCTCAAGCATGCGCGTCATAAACTTAAACCCGGCGGTTAGAATCCGCGTAGCATGCGCACCAAAATGCACCACCTCGGCAGGGTATGTGAGTGAGAGGGTTACCGCCAGGCGGATAATCTGGTCGCGTGCGGCGCGAAAGGCATCCAGGGTTGCACTGGCAACCGGCAACAGCGGCACATCCGGAGCCATCGGTGCTGCGGGCACAGCAAAGCGTTGATTGGCCTGCTGCACCGCCTCGCGGGCATTGGTGGAACTGAAACGCACATTCAGTGTCTGCACCAGATCGGGTTGCTGGCGGAAAGGCATGCCACCGACCATAATGGGGATGCCGTCCAGTCCATAGCGCTCCAGAGCAGCGGCAAAAGCGGTGATATGCGGCAAATAGTAGACCATCTGCACCGATAGCCCGATCAGATCGGCCTGCATCTCGCGGGCCATCGCCACAAAGGAGTCAATTGGCGTTGCCGCCCCCAGGTAGTGCGCCGTCCAGCCATCTGCCTCGAAGAAGTCGGCCACCATACGCGCCCCGACCCGATGCTGCTCGTTGGGGACGCAGCCGATGATGACCACCTGCGGGCGCCGGTGCTGGGGGCGGAAGAGCGGGTGCAGTTCGCCCATCTGCCGCTCGATAATAGCGGTTGCCAGATGTTCCTGGGCCACCGTGAAGCGATTAAGTTGCCACAGTCGCCCGATTTCATAGGCCGTGGGCTGAAAGATGTCCAGATACACATCGCCTGCGTCCGCACCGCTATCGAGCGCCTGTTGCACCACTTGATCCGCAGCGCGACCACTGCCGAGTCGCAATGCCTCCAGGTAGTCAGCTTGTAACACCACCAGGTTGTTCTGCAATTGATTATCGCTCATGGCGCATCTTCCATCGGCTGATCGCTGACTCCTGAATGCCTCCCTGCCGCGGTTACATACAACTGCTACGTCTGGGGATTCACAGTGTGTTCCGCGTCTCGTTGCTCGCAGCGTGTGCCTTGCATCTTACACCTTGTGCATCATCATTATACAGGACGTATGCAGTGGTCTGTTCAACTCGCCTCTGCCGAAGGCGAAAGCCTATTTTGCGATGAACGACCGCGTGGGGGATGCATGCGAGGAGGAGGGAGAAAATAGCTGTCAGGAAAGAGGAAAGAGACATTGGAGAGGACTTCTATCTCCTATCTCCTATCTCCTATCTCCTATCTCCTATCTCCTATTTCCTATTGGAGCCAGCACAGGCCGGCTTCGCTGCCGGGCGTGGGGAAGCGTGCAGAACGGTACGTTACACCCCCAACCCCAATGCCACTTGACAGCACCCACTACCCATACTATGCTACGCACATATTTTTCCTTGCATGTAAGGATAGAGTGTACGGAGTGAAGTATGCGTAATAATCCGACCCATCGCGTGGTAGTCACGGGCATGGGCGCCATTTCGCCGCTGGGCAACTCGGTGGCCGAATTGTGGGAGGGCCTAGTTGCCGGGCGTTCCGGCATCGACTATATCACCCACTTTGATATTCGTGACTTTCCCTATGTCATTGGCGGTGAAGTTAAACAGTTTGACCCGTGCAACTATATGGATGCGAAAGCGGCAAAACGCATGGCCCGCTTTGCCCAATTTGCCGTGGCGGCTGCCGGTGAAGCTTTACGTGATAGCGATCTCAACCTGGATCAGATCGACCGCACGCAAGTTGCGGTCGATATTGGCACTGGACTGGGTGGCGCCGCTGTTACTGAAGAAGAAGCGCTCTATTTTGAGCGTAAAGGGCGTAAACGTCTCAGCACTGCACTCTACCTGCCGATCTATATCTGCAATATGGCTGCCTGCCAGGTTGCCATGACCTATGGGTTGCATGGCCCAACCACCACGCCGGTTGCCGCCTGTGCAACGGGAACTCTTGCGATTGGCGAGGCAGCACGTATGATCCATCGCGGTGATGCGCTGCTGGCGCTGGCGGGTGGTACTGATGCTGGCGTGACAGCGATGAACACTATGGCCTTCGGGGTGATCGGGGCCATTGCACCGCCCGGCGACAATCCCGCGCAGGCGATCAGGCCGTTTGATGCCCGGCGCAACGGCACGGCCGGGGCTGAAGGCTGTGGTGTGCTGGTACTGGAGCAATTGGAACATGCGCTGGGGCGGGGTGCCCGGATATACGCCGAGGTTGTCGGCTTTGGTGCCACCGAAGACGCCTATCATGTCACCGCGCCTGAACCAGAGGCGACGTACACCAGCCTGGCGATCAGTCGCGCTATTGCCGACGCCGAATTGACCCCGCAAGACGTGGATTACATCAGCGCTCACGCCACCGGCACGCCCATGAACGATGAGTCGGAAACGCTGGCGATCAAACGGGCGCTGGGTGAACATGCCTACAAGATTGCCATCAGTGGTATCAAAGCCATGCTCGGCCATACTGCCGGCGCAGCCGGTGCCCTGGCGCTGATCGGTTGTGTCAAAACAATCGAGACGGGCATAATTCCACCGACCATCAACTACACCACGCCTGATCCGCAGTGCGACCTGGATTATGTGCCCAACGTCGCTCGCCACGCGCAAGTCGATGTGGCGCTGGCGAGCGCCTTCGGCTTCGGTGGGCAAAATGCGGTCGTGGCCGTGCAACGCTTTGCAGAGTAGATTTGCTTTCCCTCCTGGAAGCAAACACCGGGGGCATGTGCTATGCTCAAAAGGACACCATCAATTTCTGATGCTGTATAGTCCAGCTTGGAATACGGACAGCGCTGGCGATTTATTCATACAATATCTTGACGCTCAACAATTGCGCTACGCTGCCCTTTACGGTCTGGGTGCTGACTAATTTTTTCAAGGCCATGCCCCGTGATCTGGAAGAAGCGGCATATGTGGATGGGGCCACGCCAGCGCAGACGTTCTATAAGGTTTTGCTGCCGCTGGCGATGCCTGGCCTGGTGACTACCGGCTTGCTGGCGTTTATCGCCGCCTGGAACGAGTTTCTGTTTGCGCTATCGTTCACGCAAACTCCCGACCAGCGCACGGTGCCAGTGGCGATTTTTGCCTTCCAGCCGCAGACAACCGGTGGTTTTGAGATTCCCTGGGGGCCAATGATGGCCGCCACTGTGGTGGTGACGGTACCGCTCATCATACTAACCCTGATCTTCCAGCGCCGTATCCTGGCTGGTCTGACGGCAGGTGCGGTGAAGGGTTGAGACATCTGTCCCCCTATGGCGTGCGGAAGCCACATTTCCGCACTACGCTGGCGTCAGCGCTGCAATCACCCGCGCCAATCTTGCGTGCGCATCTGCCATCAGCGGCTGGAGCACTGTATTGCCACTCAGTGTCACCAATACCTGCGGATCCAGAATCGAAACCACGGTACCGGTGTCATCTTCATACACAATCACACTGCAGGGCAGCAGCAACCCAATTTCCAGTTCCGTCGTGAGCGCCTGATGCGCGACCGGCGCGTTACATGCTCCCAGAATGGCATAACGCCGAAAGTCAACGTTGAGCTTTTTCTTCAGCGTGGCCTGCACATCAATCTCAGTTAGCACGCCGAAGCCTTCGGCCTGGAGTGCTGTTGCGACCCTCTCCAATGCCTGCTCATACGGCAGGTTCATATGTGTACGCAAGGCTATATCCTCTAATGTTGCGGGCATTCTGGCTCCTCCTGCTGGTAAACCGTTGAACGGCTGGCCACTACAACACGTTCAATGCGTGACATAGTACATCCATCATACTACAGTTCTTGTGTTTCAGAACATGTGCCCAGATAGCTCTTGCATAGTATGAAAAAATCATTAAAATATGTAGAGAGGGGTCTGGAGAGAGTTTGCTATGGATACAGCCACGTTCTTGTTGATAAGTACCTTCATCCTGCTGATCATCAAAACCGGATTGGCAACGTTCGTAGCGTTACGCGCATGGGATCATCGACCGGCACGCTGGTTTGTGTTGCTTGTTGTCTCGATTGTATTGCTAAACATCTTCAATGTTATGCAGTACCAGCCTGATAACGAACGAACGGCCTATATCGGCGTGCTTGGCACACGGCTTGTACTGGCATTTTTGCAAATCGCTATGCTGCTACTCTTGAGTGCCCTGTTTGTTCCACAATGGTGGCAAGGATCGCGCCCGATTATCTGGATTACTCTGCCCTATGTGGTGATATTTGTGGTTCTGGGGATCGACATTCTGGCTACTACTGGTGTTTTTGTGCAGGGGGTTGTCGCTACCGAGACCGGTTATCAGGTTATTTCAGCTTCCCAGGCTGGTGTCATCCTGCGCCGCATGTTCCCGTTGAGCTGGCTGATGCATCTGAGCATTCTGCTGGTTGCGTTCGTTCGATCCCGCACGGCACGCATCACGATCATGCTGCTTGCTGTAACACTAGTAGTAGCCGGGGCTATGCACTTTCTCAAATCGAGCCTGCCCATTGCCGGGCCGTTGACGGCACCTGTTAGCACCATCCTCCTGCTCATAGCGCTGGCTTACGCCGTCATGCGCACGCGCCTAATTGTACCCATCCACATCGCGCTGGATCTGGCGCTCCAGGCAATGGACGAAGCTGTGATCGTCGTGGATCAGCAAGGACAGGTCGTCTATAGCAATCCCCGTGCTATGCATATGGGTCTTCACGATGAGGAGATTGTTGAGATGGCACTCGCGAAAACCAATGGGCATACGCTTGATGCTTCGTCGCCACCGCAAGCTATCGATCAGGATGAGCCTATCGTGAATAGTACCCTGACGCTGCATAATCGGCGGATTGCCCTGACCACTACCCCGGTTACCAACAACGCCGGGCAACGCCAGGGTACGCTGCTGATGGGCCGTGATATTACGGAGATTGAACACTATACCCGGCAATTAGAACAGGAGCGCCACGGTCTGGCGAAAGTTATCAGCCAGCTACAGGCCGAAAAACGGGAACGAGATCAGTTAGCCGCCGTTGTGCGGCAGCTATCACTGCCTCTCATACCGGTAATTCAGGGAGTGTTGATTCTCCCGCTGATTGGCAATTTTGATGAGGAACGCGCCGAGGATTTTATCACGATCTTACTGCAAGGGATCAAACGTGAACGGGCCCGACTGGTACTGATTGACATGACAGGTATTCCTGGCCTGGACACGGCCAGCGCGAACGGGTTACAACGCGGCATTCAGGCCGCCTCATTGCTTGGAGCGCGGTGTATACTGGTTGGTATTCGCCCCGAAATAGCCGAAACGCTGGTTGCGCTTAACGTGAATCTAGAAGGCTGTTCGACCGCAGGCTCTCTCGCGCAGGCGCTGCAACGCGAGTTGCGGTAAGCATACCAGGCATGGAGTACCGCCCGGCCATGGTCGAAAGCGCCCTGCCGCAGGTTCTCTATGGGCGGGTTTTCTGGCTAATCGTGTCGGGATGGGCTATGCAGGGGCCATGCCTTATTCCTGCTCCTGCATACCCCTCTACACACGACTTACCACCAGGGCATTACGCTTCTGCTGTCGGCTCTGGTTCCGCTCGTCCATAGGTCTCGGTCAACAGGCGTAAACCGTGTGACATATCCGGGTTCATCGCCTCGGCCCGGAAACGCCATGACCAGTTGCCTTCGGCCAGGCCGGGGATGTTCATACGCGCATCGCTACCCAGCCGCAACACATCTTGCAAGGGAAAGATCGCCATATCGGCGACGGACGACAATGCCAGACGGATCATATCCCACCCGATATCGCTCCCATCGCGTCCCAGGTAGCGTTGGATCGCCTCACGCTCCTTATCGTTGCAAGCCAGAAACCAGCCCAGGGTTGTATCGTTATCATGGGTGCCGGTATAGACCACATAATTCTGGCTGTAGTTATGCGGCAAATACGGATTTTTGGCCGTATCACCAAACGCAAACTGGAGCACCTTCATCCCTGGCATGTTAAATTCATCGCGTAACGCTTCTACTTCGGGCGTAATCAGCCCCAGATCCTCAGCAATGATTGGTAATTCACCCAGTTCTTGCTCCAGATGTGCAAATAGTGCATGGCCTGGCCCTTTTACCCAGCGCCCATTCACTGCCGTCTCCTCCGTGGCAGGAACCTCCCAATAGGCTTCAAAACCCCGAAAATGATCGAGGCGCACAATATCAACCATATCGAGGGTGCTCTTAATGCGCCGCAACCACCAGGCATAGCCGTTCGCCGCCATGCGCTCCCAGCGATAGAGTGGATTCCCCCAGAGTTGCCCGGTCGCGCTAAAATAGTCAGGTGGTACACCAGCCACAACCGTAGGCCGGCCTTCGTCATCGAGAAAGAACAATTCGGGATTGGCCCACACATCAGCTCCATCATAGGCCACAAAAATGGGCATATCGCCAATGATACGGATATCACGTGCATTGGCATAGGCCTTCAGTTCGTTCCACTGGCGAAAGAAGAGATACTGAAAATATTTTTGCGCTTCAATCTGCCTGGCCAGTTCCTGCCGCCAGTATTCCAGCGCCTCAGCCTGGCGTGTGCGGATCGGATACTCCCATGTGTCCCAGGAAGCACCGTCAAACCGCTGCTTCAGTGCGATAAACAGGGCATAGTCATCAAGCCAGATGGCATGCGCAGCACAAAATTCCTGGAATGCTGCCCGATGTCTGGGCGCACCATTGCTGTAAAACTGGGTAAATGAACGCTGTAGCAGCGGTATTTTGAACGCAGTAACCGCGTTGTAGTCCACCCGATCAATGGGAAAATCGGGAAGAGGCGATGCCGCGTCTCCGGTAAGATCCGCGTCCGTGAGTAACCCCTCTTCCAGCAGACGATCCAGGCTGATCAGCAACGGGTTGCCAGCAAACGAGGATAAACACTGATAGGGCGAATCACCAAAACCGGTCGGGCCAAGGGGCAAAATTTGCCATAATCGTTGACCCGCATCGTAGAGAAAATCCACAAACTGATAGGCCGCCGAACCCAGATCACCAATACCCCAGCGACCTGGCAATGACGTTGGATGTAATAAAATCCCACTGGAACGAGGGAGACGCATAGTGACCTCGCGTATAACAAGGAACCTGTGGCTGATATTGTAGCATAGACTGCGATATGTGGTGAGGCGTTAACTCGGATAGATCTGACCCTCTTCCACCCGCAGACGCTGGACGTCCTGCAAAAAATCAGGGTCAAAGTCACTCAAATCGGTAGCCGTGAGCAGTGTTTGCTGCTGAGGACGGCGAATGACATGCAGCAGGTGTGTGCGCCGTTGCGCATCTAACTCACTGAGCAGATCATCAAGCAGCAAAACGGGGGGGTCGCCGCTACGCCTATGCATTAACTCCGCTTCACCCAGCTTCAAGGCCAGTGTAACGCTACGCTGCTGGCCACGTGAACCATACACACCCAGGTTGATCCCACCCACCGTGAAGCGCAGATCATCCCGGTGGGGCCCAATCAACGTCTGTCCCCGGTTCAATTCTTCGCCGCGTAATTCCTGCAGGCAGGCACCCAGTTGCTGCGCCAACCCTCCTGCATCGCGGCCAGTGCCTAGGTCAAAACCAGCCTGATACCTCATTTCCAGTGGCTGTGCATTGCCGGTAATCTCACAAAAAAGTGGCCCTACGAACTGGTTGAGATCGGTCACGGCTCGCAAGCGCTCGGCCAGCAGATAGCCGCCTGTCGCCGCCAGTTCTCGATCCCAGTACGCCAGTTCATCATCAACCGCACGGAGCGGGCGGCGGCGCTCGCGCCAGGCACGCAACAGGCTGTTCCGCTGCTGTACCAGCCGATTATATTGCGCCAGTGCACGCACATAGTGCGGATCAAGTTGTGAGAGGGTAATATCGAGATACCGGCGACGTTCGGTAGGCGGGCCATTAACGAGCAGCAGGTCGGCAGGGGTAAACAGAACCACCCGCAGTTGCCCGATCAAATCGAGCGCACGCACTGTCCGCCGATCAACGCGCACCAGCTTCTGGGTTGTGCCCGTGATCTGGCCCTGATCGTCGGCGCGCAACTGGACAATAACCTCCAGGCGCGTTTTCCCACTGGTGCGGTGTACTTCCGCCACCAGCCGGGCAAACGGAGTGACACCAGCTTCACCCTGAGCATGCCAATGCACCAGCTCACGGTCAATACTGGTACGGGGCGAACGAGTAGTAGCGAGATAAAAGAGTGCCTCAAGTAATGTGGTTTTGCCGGAAGCATTTGCGCCATAGATCAATGTTGTGTTGGCGCGTAAAGGGAGATCAAGCCGCCGGTACACCCGGAAATCACGGAGGCTCAGATTGGTGACATGCATATCATAGACAGGCATGACAGAGCGGCGGAGCGCTAGAGAGAACGGGTGAAAGGCTTTCCCGTGCGCTCCAGCGCAGCGTCATTCTGTCAAGTGTAAGGCGCGTAACGCAGCCAGGTTGCCGCAGTTGCTACAGAACATTGCCACGCGCAGCTCCTTCATATAGGCCTGCAACTGCTCAACCACAGCCTCGACCCCCCGCTCATCCACCGCAGGTATCAAAGCGGGACGGGCAGTTGCAGCCAGATCGGCCCCCAGCGCCAGCGCCTTGGCAATATCTACCCCATTGCGTACACCCCCACTACCGATCAGGGTAATATCAGGTAAAATTGCCCGAATCTGGCGAATAGCTTCAGTAGTAGGTAAGCCCCAGTCAGCAAAGGCACCAGCCACCCGTGCTCCTTGCTGATCTGGCTGACGGAAACGCTCCACCTCACTCCAGCTCGTCCCTCCCGCGCCGGCCACATCAATGATGCGCACACCCACCGTATACAGTCGCTGGGCATCGGTAGCACTGATACCATTGCCAACTTCTTTGGCAATCACCGGCACCGGCAGTTCACGGCACACCTGTTCAATCCGTTTCAGCAAGCCTTTGAAGTTCACATTGCCTTCGGGTTGCACCGCTTCCTGGAGCGGGTTAAAATGCAAAATGAGCGCATCGGCCTCAATCATATCAACCGCTCGCTGGCAGTGTTCCACTCCAAAGCCATAGTTCAATTGTACCGCCCCCAGATTAGCGAGCAAAGGGATTGAGGGTGCAACGCGCCGTACCTGGTACGTTGATGCCAGACGCCCATCAACCACAGCCGCTCGTTGCGAACCAACACCCATCGCCAATCCAAGCTGCTGCGCTGCTTCAGCCAGTGTCAGATTAATGCGTTCAGCGGCCCGTGCGCCACCTGTCATTGAACTGATCAGCAGCGGTGCGCGTAATGATTTGCCAAGAAAGGTCGTACTGGTATCGATCTCGTCCATATCCAGATCGGGCAGGGCGGTATGTGGCAAACGATAAGCGGCAAAACCGGTGACAACACCTTTGGCAGCGACATCCTCGCCCAGGACGATACGAATATGATCCAGTTTACGCCCTTCAATCGTGGTGGAGTCGGGCATGGGGAGGCTCCTTCTGTGATCGGAAAAGCATAGGCATCATACCAGCAAACTCTCAAAGCGTCAAACCAGGGCGAAAGCCTGAATAGGCATACCACATACGTTCTGGCATTATGAACTACCAAAACATTTTGAGCAAATTACAAGCGTCTGGTGTATGCTGTAGCAGAGTAACCGTTCCGGTGGTACCTGCGCCAGCAGGGGCGCGGGGGCCTGTGGTTCCCGCAAAACCGTTGTTTCGGCCCGTTCAAAACGGGCCAACATGAGGAGCCTCCCGGAGGGGCGTTGCCCCTTCTGCCCACCCCACCTGAACGATTACGTAGCAGGAACCGCTGAGTGAGCATGCATTGATATCACAAGGGTCTGGTAGACCTTTCTAAAACTGGATTGACAATACCCTGGCTCTTTTATATACTTTTTTCAATCGTTCAACAGGGATGTTGTCTATTCTCTACAGACTCCCAATGGATGGCTAGAACTTGAGAGTCATAGTACTATAACGAGACTTCACCTCGGCCAGAGGAGCGGAGGCCTGCAACCCCCACGCACGTTCCCTGATTCAGGCGGGACAAAGCCGCGCCGAGCCTCTCTACCTGGCGGATGTCTCGTTATGGTAATCAGGAGACCCCAGCGAACGAGATATATTGTAATCATAAAGGAGTGCTTCATGCCTGACGATCCATCAGAAAGTACTTCGGTACAGGCCGAAACCGCACAATTACGCAGACGCATAGCCGAATTAGAACAACAGTTGCAAGAAGCAACCCGGAAAGCAGCAGATGGACAGGCACAGGTGCAGCAAATGCAACAGGAGGTGCAACAGAGTCAATCTGCTCTCGCCCGGCTCCAGGCCGAGATGCAGCAACAGCAGGCCCTGGTGCAACTGATCATCGATCACCTGCCTGAGGAAATAGGGGTCTACTGGAAGGATCGGAAGGGGCGTTATCTGGGCGGCAATCGCAAAATGTATACTGATGCAGGTGCGGCTGCCCCGTCCGAGATTATTGGCAAGACCGACTACGACATGCCCTGGGCCAATCACGCTGACAAATATGTGGACGATGATCAGACGGTGATGACCGATGGGGTACAAAAACTGTATGAGGAACCCGTGCGCAGCAGCGACGGTAGCACGCTCTGGGTCGTCAGCCGCAAAAACCCCTGGGTATATAATGGCCAGGTGCTGGGCATTGTCGGGTTTGCCGAGGATATAACAAGACGGAAATGGGAACAGCAACAACTGCGGATTTTTCAGGATATTGTTGAGAATACCCCTGTACCGATCTGCAAAGTGCTAACCAGAGGTGAGCCTGCTCTGGATTATGCTAATCCGGCGTATTGCAAGCTTTTTGGCTATACAGTAGATGAAACCATGGGGTTACCCCTTATCCAGATGGTTGCTAGAGAACCAGACTATGTCCTCGAAGTGTTTAACTGCTGCCTGGAAAAAGGAATGTGGCAGGGCGAAGTACAGCATCGGCGTAAGGATGGCACGACATTCCCGGCCTATTTAACAGCGTATGTGCTGTATGATGCCGAAGGTATGCCACATAGCGTGGTTGGCTTTCTTCAGGATCTCACCGAACGGAAGCAGCAAGAAGCACAGTTGCGCACCTTCCAGATACTGGTGGAAAATACGCCCGATGCGGTGATAATCTGTGACCAGCATCAGGTGATTACCTATGCCAACACGGCTGCTGAGGCGATGTATGGGTTTCAGTCGACTCTGGTGGGGATGACGACCAATCAGCTGATCGCATCGACGGAACAATTGTTGCTGGATCAACTGACCGAACAGTTGATAATGAATGGTAAGATACGTATTCAGCTACGTGCCCAACGAGCGTCAGGGGAAGAATTCCCTGTGCAAGTATCCGGCATGGTTATGTCGAATGACCAGAGCCAGCCGATCGGGTTTGCCGCAATTGTCCGTGATCTCACCGAGGAACACCGGGCTATGGCCGAACGCCAGGCCTTACAAGAACAAATCATCGCTGCCCAGCAAGCAACAGTACGCGAACTCTCGACACCACTTATGCCGATTGCCGACGGGGTGGTCGTGATGCCGCTCATTGGCAGTGTGGACAGTCAGCGGGCACAGGCGATTATGGAAACGACGCTGCAAGGCATCACCACCTATAGTGCCGAGATCGTTATCCTGGATATTACTGGCGTGCGGGTGGTTGATACCCAGGTAGCAGCCGCATTGTTGCGCACCGCACGTGCAGCACAACTACTGGGAGCTGAGGTAGTATTGACCGGCATCAGTGCTGAGATTGCGCAGACGCTGGTGCAGATCGGGGCCGACCTGGGGAATATCATCGCCCAGAATAGTTTACAGCAAGGTATTGCCTATGCGATGAATCGGCGCAAGGCGCTGACACATGCGTTGCGTTAAGGCAATACGAACCTTGCAAGACGATATGTGGCATTGCAGCACACTACATAGAATCAACCCTGGTGGTTGCTGGTATGGTGCTGCAATTTGAATCAGTGCGGGTCATTGATTGGATGATGTGAACAGCATAGGCACCTACGAGGGGTACCCCCACCAATGTGGAGCATAATGTGGCGTCTACAACCGGGGCAATATATGCCAGGTTATAGACGCCGGATCGTGGTGTTCAAATACGCTGCCAGTTCGTTCAGCGCATCACGCACTCGCGCCATAAAGGGGCCAACCGCGTGCTGCATTTCCTGCAGATTCTCGCGTACCTGCGTGCGCATGTCGATCACAATTGCATCTTCGTTGGGTAAGAGTAACCACAGCACCAGATACAGCAGCACCCCTATACCGTTGAAGAGCGCCAGCACAATAAATCCTAACCGCACCAGCACGGGATCTACCTTGAAATAAGTGGCCACACCACTTGCAACCCCGGCGAGCCATCGATCTGAAAGTTGACGTACCATTCGTTTGCCTTGCATTGTATATCTCCTCCTTGATGAGATGATCAGGGGACAGCATACCTTGCTCGTACTCCAACAAGCCATCCCCTGGGCTGGGCAGGCGCAACACAGTCACGCGCCTCCGAAATCTCCGGGAACGTGCGTGGGGGCCTGCGGCCCCCACATCCCGGCTGAGGATGAAGTCTCGTTGGAGTACTGGCCGCAACTTGACCGGCAATAAAAAACGAGATACGGCCAGGTGCACCTGATTGTCATCTTTACCACTCATATAACAGGAGTCAGGCGGTGGGATCGCCCGGCCTGCGAATAGGCTGGCTTCTCATGCATGTATAACACTCGCCTGCGTGAACTGTTGTGCCTGACACATCAGCGGCCGATGCCGGATAAGGCAGCGTCCAGACTATGCTCCCACTTCCTTCCTGGTATTAGGACGTTCGTGGATCAAGAGAAGTTGCACTCGACAGCGTATCAGGTACATCATAATATGCCGGATCCTGATCCGCGGTTCAGGTAACGCACACCTTCAGGCCGTTTCGGTCGTCTTGAACGCCTGAAGATGTTACGCAGTGATAAGCTCTGCAGTGCCGGGGACACAATGGATGCTAACCCCGATCACCATTGCCAGGCCAATACTCCGCATAACGCTCACACTTCCATCACCACGGGCAAGACCATCGGGCGGCGGCGGGTTTCCCGATAGAGAAACTCACTCACCACATCTTTGATTTTGCGATTCACAAAGCTAACATCAACCTGGGTATGGGTACTTGTATCACCATTCAGTGCCTCGCGCACCGTAGTTTTGGTTGCTTCAATCAGATCCTGGCTCTGGCGCATATAAACAAAGCCGCGGGAGACCACATCCGGGCCAGCTACCAGAGCCCCTGTACTATCAATGCTAACGACGACGATGAGCATTCCATCCTTCGACAGCATCTGGCGGTCACGCACGACCACGTTGCCTACATCACCTACAGTCGTACCGTCAACATAGATATACCCCACCGGAGCGGTACCAACGGTGTGCGCATAGTTGCGACTAAACTCCATGATCGAGCCGCTTTCTGGTAGCAGAATATTGTCTGACTCGAAAATACTGCCCATATTCAGCGCCATTTTGCGATACAAAATCATATGGCGATAGTCACCATGAAATGGAATAACAAACTCTGGCCGGAGCAGTGCCAGCACCATCTTCAATTCTTCCTGGGCCGCATGGCCAGAAACATGCACCCCGGCCTGGCTACCGTAGATCACATCGGCTCCCAGCCGAAACAGGTTATTGATCACTCGGTTGACCGAAACCTCATTACCTGGAATGGGGGTCGCCGAAACCACAACGGTATCGCCTGGCTTAATTTTGACATGCGGATAATCTCGGTTGGCCATACGATTCAGTGCTGACATTGGCTCGCCCTGGCTTCCGGTACACACCACCGCAATCTGGTCATCAGAATAGTTTGCCATCTCGCCGGGACGAATGACTGTGCCCTCTTCGGCACGCAAAAAACCCATCTCAAACGCAATACGGCTATTATTTTCCATACTGCGCCCCATCAGCACCACCCGCCGCCCATACGCTTCAGCCGACTCGATCACCTGCTGCACACGGCTAATGTTCGAGGCAAAAGTCGCCAGGATAATCCGCCCAGGTGCAGTCGCAAAAATCGTATCAAAGGCTTCACCGACCGTTGACTCACTGGGGGTATAGCCTCTGGCTTCAACCCGCACACAGTCGGTTATCAGCACCAGTGGCTTACGCTGACCAAACTCCGCAATACGGGCAATATCGGTTGGTTTCCCATCGGCGGGAGTATGATCAAACTTCCAGTCTGTCAAATAAATCACCAGACCGACCGGGGTGGTAATGCCAAAGCCGACCGTGTCGGGGATCGAATGCGCAACATGAAACGGTTCAATCGTAAAACTACCCACCTGGAATTTCTGGTCATCCTGGATCGTGTTCAGGGTCGTCTGATCGAGGCGACGATGCTCTTTGAGCTTGTTGGTCAAAATACCCAGGGTTAACCGCGTTCCATACACTGGCGGAAACCCTAAATCGGCAATAAGATAGGGGAGCGCCCCGATATGATCCTCATGACCGTGCGTCAAGAGAATACCCTTGATATGCTTGACTTTATCTCGCAAATAGGAAATATCTGGTAACACCAGATCAACACCGAGCATATCTGACTCGGGAAACATCACCCCGCAGTCCAGGATAATAATTTCGTCACCGTATTCTACCACCCACATGTTGCGCCCGACTTCCCCCACACCGCCGAGGGCAACCGTACGCACGCGATTCTTAGCCATAGATATATTGTGAAGCCAGATACCGCTCACAGCGAATGCGGCAGAGACTTCTTCTCCTTTCTACACACATGGTAAAACGTATAATGGGCCGCACTGCTCCTTATACACCATAGGAGGCAATGCAGCCTGGCCATTGGAACCGTCTGTCATTCGCAGTCAATGTCGTTCTATCATTTCACAGAACTGACGCAGTCGCTCGTACAAAACACCTATTGTACCTGCTGCAATAGAGCGGTATCCTGTTCCTGTACGGCGTACCGCCTGTCATCTCAGGCACTGCTGCCGATTGACCTGCTCACTATCAAGCGTTCGTTGCAGCACCTCTGTCTAGCTCACACTGATCCTCCTCACCCTGAAGATCGGCCCGGTGCCGGATCTCGGTCAGCAGTTCATCCCGGTTCTCCAAACCAGCATAGATGGGCAAGCGCTGACGGCCATAGGCTTGAGCATGCAAAAACCGCAAGAACGGATTACGGATCTGGTCAGTATGATCGTCGGCAAGATATAGTTCGTCAATCGGTTCGTCACTGTCATCATCAACGCGTTGCACACGCTGAATGGAAGGCCAGGGATAGATCACACAGATCCCCAATGATTCAAAGCGCAACCCGGCCTCAGTTGGTGTATACGTCGCTGCCCACTCTTCCAGCAGGTTCCACACGAGCAGGGGAGTCGCTACAATCAGAACCAGCATAAGTAACGCCGGAATAACCTGACCGATCGTCAATCCCTGGTTAATACTGTCTTTGATTGTTGACCAGAAGAAGAAGGGGTGATAGCTTATACCGAGGGTATTGCCAAAGCTCCACAACGCAAACCCCCAGATCGCCAGCGCTCCAATTAACAGGATGATCGTTGTACGGCGTCCAGCCGTAGAGAGTCGATATGTCTTCATAGTCCTTAAAACAGGCTCAATTGTTCCATAGGCGGTTCAGCATCATCCGCACCAGATTGTCCTGTATGTTCAGATCGAGCTATAATCTCTGGTAAGCGCCGAAAATCGGCTTCGATCAACGGGCGGTTCTGCGGTTGATGCAATGCTGCGGCTGGATGGAGCATTGGCACAATCAGCCGACCATTGATCATGCGTGGCTGGCCGTGAATCCGTGAAATACGTTCTCCGGGCAGATAGAGACTCATCGAAAAGCGGCCCAGGGTGACAATGACCCGTGGGTTAATAATATCGATCTGACGTAACAGGTACGTGCGGGTACAGATGTCGATTTCCTCTGGGAGGGGATCACGGTTTTGCGGGGGACGACACTTGATCACATTGCCAATAAAAACGGTTTGCCGCTGTAGTCCAGCCAGTGCCAGCAACTCATCCAGGAATTTCCCTGATGGCCCCACGAATGGCCGCCCCTGGCGATCCTCATGATACCCCGGCCCTTCACCAATAAAAACAATGGTCGCGTCGATTGGCCCCTCACCTGGTACAGCCTTCACTCGCCCCTGATGCAATGGGCAGAGTTTACAGCTATGTACCTCCTGGGCAATCTTTTGGAGTTCGTCGGACGCCACACTCCTACATCTTTCTAGTGTTGTCACCACAATACGACTGGTTGAAATAGCACGGCATGTCTTCTCACTTTGTCCCCGTTCCGGGGAACGTTCACCTGTGGGAGACGCAGGAACCTGTGGCTCCCTACTTGTTCGGCTCAAGGGAGGGACGTTGCGGCCACCTTAGACTGAACCAACAACACCGGGCAAGCCACGGCTCCTCCACACCACCCACCGGAACGGGGACAGACGTTCAATGCACGCCATGAACCCGGTCAGACCACGAATGAGAGAAGAGTTTTGAAGCGCCGGCCATGCCCAGGTTATCTCTGGTTCACGCAGTTGAGACAATGATTGCCACCAGGGTCGGCAATTCACCAATGCCACGTATGGAACGATGGCAGGCGAACACGGTGCCAGCTTTTTTGTGGGATGCAAACCCGACGCTATCTCACGTTGGGATCGAACCCATGGTCTTATTGCTCTGAAGATGCCCCTCTGAATCGTGCCAGACTTGTTGTGATTGTACTATAATTAATTTTTGGATACATCCTAGTCAGGAGATACAGGGTCGCTTAAAGTCCATGTCCATGTTGCTTGCGGCAACATGGAAGATACGCTCTTCTGATTACCCCATTTTGCCGAAACGAAACGGGGCAACTAGAAATACCGCTCTGCCCAGAGCTCAAAAGGCGTTTTGCTCCAGCAACTGCGTAATTCCTGTACCTGACATTATACTCCAAAAATCTGTTTCTGTTCAAGGTGAAACGGTATCAGGGGTGCGCCTCATAACACGCGGTACGGAAGCAAGACGGTCGTTCAAATTGAACAGGTACCTATCAGCAGGATTGGCGGAAGGAATGCATACATGCTATAATCTCACGACAATCTCTTAAACGACGTAAGTTCCAGGTGAGTATCTACATACTCTTGACCACCATCGCTTGTATACGGACATCCGCTACTCACTCTGGTTCAAGGATCTTGATCTTCACAGAACTGATACCTGTATACGACCGCAGGCAGGTTGCATGACAACAAAGTCTGTGGTGGTTCTGGATCGATACCCATCTCTGGTGTGCATGCCAGGCACAAAGCAGTACGTGGCGAAGAAAGAACTTCTGATTTTGGATCGACACCCATCTCTAGTGTGCATGTCAACGGCTTATATACTGAAAGTATAAGAATAAGATCCGTAGGGTTATGCTCCGGTTGCTACAGGAGGTTTCGAACATAATCCAGTTCGTGTCAATGTTCTGTGATCTGAAACCCCCGTAGCAACAGGAGTAAGTATGTAAGGGTTGCGATTATGGCGCGTATTACGAGTGACCGCCGTAGGGCGTTACGACAGCGATTACTGGCGGTTGCGTCTACCCGCGAAGTTATCTCCGAGGAAACACTGGCGGAGCAGATAGATCAACTTCTGGAAGACGTTCTAGAAGAAGATGTACTCGCCGCACCGCTTAATCTGACTCTGGAAGAACGTGACGCGGATCAGCGGGTCGTTGTCACAGGAATGGGTCTGGTGACACCGTTTGGCGTCGGTATCAAGCCATTCTGGTCTGGTCTGGAAGAAGCGCGCAGTTCGATCAGGCGCATCACCCTCTGCAATGCGGATGATTTTCCCTGTCAAATTGCTGGAGAAGTGCCAGAGTTTGACCCACGTGAGTATATGGACTTCAAGGAGGCGCGCCGCATGTCACGTGCCAGTCAGTTTGCAGTTGCTGCTGCACGTATGGCGATTGAGCATGCCGGCTTACGTATTGATGATAGTAATCGTTATACCACCGGGGTTTTGATTGGCAGTGGTGCAACATCTATGCCCGATTCCGAGCAAGCGGTGCGCACGATGTTACAAAAAGGGCCATTGAAAATTAGTCCGTTCTTCATTCCTGCAGCGCTACCGAATATGCCTTCCTGTCAGGTGGCAATTCAAATAGATGTACGCGGATACAATACCGCCATCAGTACTGCCTGTGCCGCCAGTGCACAGGCAATAGGTGAGGCGATGGCGGTCATCCAGCGTGGCGAGGCACAGGTCATGCTCGCTGGTGGTGCGGAAGCACCGATCAGTCAACTGAGCCTGGGTAGCTTTTGTGCTATGCGTGCCTTGAGTACCCGCAATGAAGCCCCCGATCAGGCTTCTCGACCATTTGACAGGAAGCGCGATGGATTTGTGCCCGCTGAGGGAGCCGGGGTGCTGGTTCTTGAACGGCTCTCGGACGCTCGGCGACGGGGAGCCACCGTGTACGCTGAGATTCTGGGCTATGCCAGTACCTGCGATGCCTTCCATGTTACGGCTCCTGACCCAAAAGGTGATGGAGCAGCCCGGGCGATGCGGCTTGCCCTGTTCAATGCCCGTATTGATCCCCAGCAGGTGGACTACATCAACGCCCATGCGACGAGTACGCCGGTCGGCGATATAGCCGAGACACTGGCGATCAAACAGGTATTCAATGAGTATGCCTACAGTGTGCCGATTAGCGCTACCAAGTCGATGATCGGACATACCACTGGTGCTGCGGGGGCGATCGAGGCTGCCACGGCGATCCTGGCGATGCAGCATGGTATCTTGCCGCCAACGATCAATCAAGAATTCCCTGATCCCGAATGTGACCTGGATTATGTACCCAATCGTGCCCGCCCGGCAGATATTCAGATTGCGATGTCTAACTCGTTCGGGTTTGGTGGTGTCAATGCGGTGCTGGTGTTTCGACGTTTACCCAACCATTTACTATAATGGTGGCCGAACGTCGGTACGCGTGAGGGTGTCGGCATCAGGAATCAGGGGTATCGGGAATGCAGTGTGGTGAACGGGATGCTGTTGCCCCATCCTGGAACATCATTGGGCATGAGTGGGCAATTGCCTATCTTCAACGTCTAATTGCTACTGGACACCTGCCGCATGCGCTGCTACTCACCGGGCCAGCAGGCATTGGTAAGGCACTGGTTGCATTGCGTATTGCGCAGGCTGTCAACTGTGAACAGCCTGATCGTGCCCCTTGTCTAACCTGTCGCACTTGCCGCCGCATTGAGCGTGGCAATCATCCCGATGTGCGTATTGTCAGTATGGCTACCCAGGCGGCTGGACTGAAAGAGGCCGAGGTAGCCCGCCAGAAAGAATTGAAAATTGATACCATCCGTGCCTGGCAGCGCGATATGGCCCTCAAACCATATGAAGGCCGGCGCCGCGTGTTTATTCTGCACGATGCCGAACGGTTGAACGAGGAATCCTCCAACGCGTTGCTCAAAACACTGGAAGAACCACCGCCCTTTGTGATCTTGATCCTGGTAGCCAATAGCGCTGATCTGCTGGAAACGATTGTCTCGCGTTGCCAATTGCTGCGGTTGCGTCCCCTGCCTCGTCAGCAGATTAGGGAAGCGCTGATCGCCCACCATGGTCTGGCTGCCGATCAGGCAGCGCTGCTGGCGGCCTGGAGTGGTGGGCGGATCGGATGGGCGTTGCACGCCACCACAGTCCCCGCAGAGCTAAAACAACGCCAGGAACGCCTGGATACCCTACTGTTGTTACACAGCCAGTTATGTAGCACGGCCTTCCAGTGGGCTGAGGAGCGCAACAAACAGTATCGCAGTGGTGAACAGGCGGAGGTATTTGACTGGCTGGAATTGTGGCAGAGCTGGTGGCGCGATGTCTTACTCATGGCAGCCGATTGCAGCGAGTATATCACTCACGTGGATCGCCAGTCAGACTTGAGCCGGGCAGCGCAACACTATGCCTTACCCGATATTCATGGTTTTGTGGTGCGGCTCGATGAAGCTCGCCGCCAACTGCGCGATAATGTGAATCCCCAACTGGTGTTGGAGAATCTGCTGTTACATCTCCCACTGCCGCGCTGTCCTTGATGGTGGCATTGCCAGAAGGTAGGCAACAGCTCTCTTAAGCGAGAGAAACAAGAGGGCGCATGTGCGCCGTGAGCCATAGCTCATTGCTATGGCAGCGTGTAGCCATATGGTTCTTTGGTACTCATTCCTCGGTGCTAAGAGGCATCAAGTCCAGAAAAACACCGGTCAACACAATTGATTGCAAGCCAGAAACCGGCGAGCACGGTGTCATCCTGGTATCGAGAATTGCGAAATGATCAACCACCGCATACCGAAAGTGCTATAATGCAACCAGACTGTAATGTCAGACAAAGGAGGTAGGTGATGTCAGAGTCGCCATCAGCCAGTCCCGGCGGTGGATTCGTTCCGAATGTTCTCAAACACTTGATCGCCGCCGCTGAACGCGTTATCACTTCCTTCACCGTACTGGAGAATGGCAATGATGCACCAGCATCCATAGCGGATCGAGATCGAGCGCTGGCAATGGCTTTTAAGCCCCACGAACTGGTATGGTTAGTACACGAGCAGTATGATACGGCTCATAATGCCTGGATTGTGGATGTGGTGCGGCAGACAATCGAGGGACGCTGGATGCGTCAGCGTTATCGCTATGATGGACTCAATCGAGTGATCTATTTTCTCGGTGAACATCCTGTCAGCGATGATGATCTCACCGAATTGCGTCGCACGGGTACGGTCTTTCCAGTCGATACGCTCCAACAGGCGCAGCACGCACAAGAACAGAATACATAACGAGAGGGGATTGTATGTCTACACCACCGGTATCGCAACAGGTTGATCACCAGCCATCCTCAACCAGCACCCGGTTTTTTATGTTCAGCACAATTGTGGCCGGGCTGGTGCTGGTGATTGTGGTTATTTTAAGTCTTGACAGTGGCAACTCAATGGCCAGGATCTATACGGGTGGCAGCAGCGTACTGGTACTGGCGCTACCGGCGTTTCTGGCTGGTATTCTGAGTTTTCTCTCACCTTGCACCCTGCCGATTTTGCCGGCCTATTTTGCCTTTACGTTCCAGGCGGGAAAGCAGAGTATTGTCCTCATGACCGTGGCGTTTTTTCTCGGCCTGGCAACAACTATGACGCTGCTGGGTGCCAGTACGACTGCGCTGGCCGGGTTAATTTTTGATAACAAATCGGCGCTGACCTTCTGGGGCGGTATGATGGTAATTGGCTTTGGGATCATGAGCCTGGTTGGGAAAGGTTTTGCCGGATTCACCGTCCAGGAGCGGCCAGCCGCTACAGTGGTTGGATCATATCTGTATGGTGCAACGTTTGCGCTGGGCTGGACGGTCTGTGTCGGGCCGATCCTGGGTGGCTTACTGATGCTCCTGGCTTCATCGCAGGGTGTGGCGATTATGCAAGGGGCCGTACTGGCGTTTATCTATGCACTGGGCCTGGGACTGCCGCTGATTGTGATGGCAAGCTTCTTCAGTCGTCTCAGCACCGACTCGCGCTTCTGGCGTATTGTGCGTGGGCGTGGATTTGAATTGCAGGTTGCCAACCGCACGCTCTATCTCCATACCACCAGTATCGCCAGTGGCCTGTTGTTGATCGTGATGGGGATCCTCCTGTCTACTGGTCAGTTGACCCGCATTACCGACCTGGCCCAGCGGAGTTCATTTGCACAGTGGTGGATTACGCTGGAGAATGGGATCGGACGGTTGTTCGGGTTATAGCGATGTCAACACAAGTTGCTGCTGGAGGGGTCGTCTATAGTTATGACGCAGCGGGGCAGTTGCGTCTGTTAGTAATTCATGATAAGTATGGTGCCTGGACGCTGCCCAAGGGTCATCTTGAGGATGCTGAAACCGAGCAAGAAGCAGCCTGTCGTGAGATTCGCGAAGAGACAGGGGTAGAATGCGTGATTGGCCCTCTGGTACAACGTATTCGCTATCCTGTATACAGCAAAGGCGTCTGGTATGATAAAACTGTCGCCTACTTTCTGGCCCGTGCTGAATATGTAACGCCAGAACCATCAGGGGCTGAAGGTATTACGCAGGCATGCTGGGTTGATCCGGATCAGGCGTTATCGTTACAGGGGTATGCACAGGTGCGAGAGGTTGTGCAGCGTGCCCTGGCGATGATCCCATGTGCTCACTAATACTCCAACGAGACTTCATCTCGGCAAGGGTACGAGAGCCTAGGCCCCTGCGCACGTTCCCGGAGTCCGAAAACAATGGTAATGCTGGTGCCCCGATTGCGTACGAGAGCCTAGGCCCCTGCGCACGTTCCCGGAGATTTCGGAAGGGCGAAGCGGCGCCAGGTCTTCCTACGCAGGGGATATCTCGTTGGAGTACGAACGCAGAGAAATCGGCGTTCTGACGATACCAGTTTTTTTATAGGATCAGCCGTATGCTTGCCTCTCTAGCGGCCCGGTATGTTCGATTCAGTGAGATCGCTTCCAGGGGTAGGCACAGGCAATGCCCCTATGGAGAGCATCACAATCGCATTTACAAAAACCTGCATGCGTATGTCGTATGTGAGGATACCCGGCCTATCGCTGTGCTGGTGCTATGCCGGAGGTCAATATGCTGCATCGACACCTGGCAGGCATTGGGATCCAGCCTGTCGGTATCAATTCCGATCCGGATTTGTTAGACAGATCTCCGTCTCGATATTATTGATGAAAGAGGAGTGATACTGAGGATGGATGTGATGGTAGGGGTGATGTTAGCGGTTGGACTGGTCATGTTGATTATTGGCGCCGAATTGCTGGTACGGGGCGCATCACATCTAGCGGCAGCCCTGGGGTTGTCACCACTGGTGATTGGCCTGACTGTCGTGGCATTTAGCACCAGTTCGCCTGAACTGGCCGTCAGTGTGCAGTCAAGTTTGTCCGGTCAACCCGATATTGCGCTAGGGAATGTGATTGGCAGCAATATTTGCAACGTATTGCTCATTTTAGGTATTTCGGCGACGATCACTCCACTTGCGGTAGCGCACCAGTTGATCCGCATTGATGTGCCGTTGATGATAGGTGCATCGATATTAGTGCTGGTGCTGGCCTGGGATGGATTGATCAGCCGTGTTGATGGAGCCTTGCTTTTTAGTGGCATTATTGCCTATATCGTCTTCACAATCTATCAAAATCACCAGGACAATGCTCAGGAGCAAGCAGGTGTGGTTTCCAACACATCGGCCCACACCCCCCTCCAGATGGTGTGGCACGTGAGTATGATTGTAGCTGGCCTGTTCTTGCTGGTATTGGGGTCGGACTGGATGGTAAACAGCGCGGTCGTGATAGCCCAATTGTTCGGTATCAGCGAACTGGTGATCGGTTTGACGATTATTGCGCTCGGTACTTCCCTACCAGAAGTCGCAACATCGGTGATGGCAAGTATCAAAGGTGAGCGTGATATAGCGGTGGGCAATGTGGTAGGGAGTAATCTGTTTAACATTCTAACCATTCTGGGGTTGACCAGCTTGATTGCGCCCATAACGGTTGCGCCTAACATTCTGGTGTTTGATCTGCCGCTGATGATTGTGGTAGCGCTAGCATGTCTACCGATCTTTTTTACCGGTATGCAAATTGCACGTTGGGAAGGGATACTCTTTCTGGTTTATTACGTGGCCTACACTGCCTTTTTGTTCATGAATGCCACCCGGCATGCGCTGCTGCCACTGTTCAATGCTGCCATGGTGTTTGCCTTACCGCTGACCCTGATCACGCTGATGATCCTGGCCGGACATGCCCTGTGGAACAACAAGCAGCGCGTCACATCTTAAGCGAGTTCATGTTTCCCTGACAGCATCTCTTGACAATGAAGCGCTCTCGTGTTAGTATTGAGAGAGGCATCTAGAATCATTCTAAAGAGGGCATGGAACAGACCAACCAGGCCAGAATCGAATATTTACTGAATCAACTCGAGGCCTCCGGGAAGCGCGCCACGCCGCAACGCTATGCCGTCTGCCAGGCGCTGGTTGAGCAAGGTGGTCATCCTACGGTGGCCGATGTATTTGAGTATGTACGGAGGACATTTCCGATGATCAGCCAGGCGACCGTATACAACACGATCGATACACTCAAGGAACTCGGTCTGGTGCATCAGCTAGAGATTGCGAACGACGAGCATGCACACTATGATCTGGATCTTCAGCCGCATATTAATGTCGTGTGTACCGAGTGTGGGCATATTCATGATGTCCATAGCCACGTCATCGATGCGCTCCTGGCTGAGGTACAACGTAGCTCCGGGTATCAGTTGAGCCAGCAGAATGCGCTGGTGGTGTATGGGGTTTGCCCAGAATGTCAGCGTCAGGTATGCCGCGCCCGGCGTGACGCAGCAGTTGGTGTTGCGGCACACACTTATCAGCCCGGCAGGGATGGTGGAGCTATTGGTATAAATAGTCAGGCCAATACAGATCCAAACGATCCATCGTTTATATCAGCGTACCGTCGTAGTAAAACTGGGAGCTAATACGTCGTGTAAAGTTCATAGTGAGTGGGTGTCTGTTTGTCGTCATGACATACGTTGTTTCTGCCGTTTTTCACGAAGCAAGGATCGACGGCTGCTGCTTGTAGCCTTTTTTTAGCGCCGTTATTTAGAATGATTATCAGAAGATAGTAATTACAATCAAATGTACACTGGAACTATAGAAATAAGCCTGTACTGAGATCATCCGATCATAAAATCATAGGGAGGTAGCCATGACGGTACAAGTCGCATCACCATCCACACACTTGAAACGATTGCTCCGCCAGGTACGCACCTATCCGGGCGTGAGAGCAGTCAACTATAATGCAGCACAGCAGGTGCTGACCCTGCGCTATGATGTGGGGCAGACCGATTTGACAGCGATTGAGTCATTGGTTCGGGATTACGGTCTCACGCTGCGCCTGGAGCCAGCGTCAACCACCCCTGCCATGGACGAAGAGGCGGAACTGGCCGCATTGCCATGGATGATCCGCCTGACTATTCTGACGCTGATCAGCCTGGTGCTGGGCTGGCTGTTAGAAGAGTTAACCACGCTACCCCATCCAGTACCCTGGGCACTGTATGCGCTGGCCTATGTTGCTGGTGGGTTCTACAGCGTGCAGGATGCCTGGAAGTCGCTGAAAGCGCGTCAGTTTGATGTTAACTTCTTGATGATTATTGCTGCCATTGGGGCAGCAGTGGTGGGTCAACCGCGTGAGGGCGCGGTGTTGATGTTTCTGTTCGCGCTCTCCAATACGCTCGAAACCTATGCGATGGGGCGTACACACGCCAGTATCCGGGCACTGCTGGATATGACGCCCAGGATAGCACGGTTGCTATCCACCGAGAATGGCATGGTGGTTGAGCGTGAGGTGCCGGTGGAGCAGGTGCAGGTAAACGATGTGGTGCGTGTACGCCCTGGTGAGCAAATCCCGGCTGATGGTGTGGTGTTGCGCGGTGAGTCAGCCGTTAACGAGGCCAGTATCACCGGTGAGTCGGTGCCATCCGAGAAGCAACCCGGCGCACGCGTGTTTGCGGGTACAATTAACGGTCAGGGCGCGCTGGACGTACGCATCACCACCGCTGTTGAGGACTCCACGCTGTCGCGCATTGTCAAAATTGTGCGCGAGGCACGAGAACAGAAGGCGCACAGCCAGGATTTTACGGATCGGGTGATTGGGCAGTATTACGCCTACGCGGTGGTGGGCATTACCCTGCTGGCGATCATTATTCCGCTCCTGTTCCTGGATTGGAGCGTCCAGGATACGCTGTACCGGGCAATGACGCTGATGGTGGTGGCGTCACCCTGTGCACTGGTGATCTCCATTCCGGCAGCGTTGCTGTCGGCACTGGCGCGTTCGGCGCGGAACGGGGTACTCTTTAAGGGAGGAGCCAGCCTGGAAGCGGCTACACAGGTGAAAGTAGTGGCTTTCGATAAAACGGGCACGCTTACCACCGGGCGACCGGGCGTGGTGGCGGTCATTCCGCTCAATACGGCGAAGTTAGAACATGTGCAACTGTCTGATTCGCCCCCGCCTCCAGAAGCGTTCATATCTGCTGATCAGCAGTTGTTGTGGCAGTTGCTGCTCCAGGATGTCAGTCCACCTGCAGTACGCCCGTCTCCACATGACGATCAATTGGGAAACCTGAGTGCAGCTCAGGTGCGAGCGCTGGCACTGGCAGCGGCGATTGAGCGTTTTTCGGAGCATCCGCTGGCGCGAGCCGTGGTGCGTTGTGCCGAGGAGTGTCAGATTGCCATTCCTGCCGCCGAGGAGTTTACTTCGATGACCGGTGCTGGTGCCCGGGCGCATGTAGTCGGTATGGAGCTACGCATCGGGCGACCGGAGATCTTCCACCCGCTAACGCCAGAAGTGACCCAACTGATTGGCGAGCAGGCCCGTCAGGGACGTACTGTGGTGTTACTCGGTGATGAACAGCCCTGGGCCATGATTGCCATTGCCGATACTGTGCGCCCTGAAGCGCTCAATGTGGTGGCCCGATTGAAGGCGGTCGGGATTGAGCGCGTGGTGCTGCTGACTGGCGATAATCATTATGTTGCGGCCAATCTAGCTCACGAACTGGGTGTGGACGATATATACGCTGATCTCCTACCCGATCAAAAAGTGGATAAAGTGCGCGAGTTACAGGCGCAATATGGGCCAGTCGCGATGATTGGCGATGGGATCAATGATGCCCCAGCGCTGGCAACGGCGACACTCGGTGTGGCAATGGGTGCGGCAGGTACCGATGTCGCGCTGGAGAGCGCTGATGTGTTACTGATGAGTGATGATATTAGTCGCTTGCCCGGTATGCTGCGGTTGGCCCGCCGCACGCGGCGGGTCGTGCGCCAGAACCTGCTTTTTGCGGGTACGGTGATGGTGGTGATGATGGTGCTGGCAATTGGTGGCATCGTTCCCCTGACGCTGGGAGTACTGGCTCATGAAGGCGGCACATTGCTCGTGGTGGCGAACGGGTTACGGCTGCTCCTGCCGCACAACTAGTCTGCGCAACGGTCTGAAGCCAGGATTCTGTGCTGGCACCAGACCGTACTCTCTCTTACTGTCGGGAATCACTGATCGTCCTTGTAGATAAACCCGGCCCGTTCGGCCACCAGGGACAGATGCTTTGAGGAGGAACGACAGGGTTGACGCAGACCAGTCTCCCAATCACTAATTGTTTGTTGCCGCATGCACAACTCATCAGCCAGTTGGGACTGTGTATAGCCCATATGCCGCCGGAGCGCCTTGATCAGATGACCATTCCACTGTCCACTTGCGTCTACTTTGGGAATATCATAACTGACTTTCACCCGACTAAATGTCACCTGTTCGCTGGCAAGGTCAATATGAACAACATGATAGCTGGCTTTCTTCCAGGACTGTGCCTGAAGGCCGCCTTTATCCCGATTGCTCCACCATCCCCGATTCCGCCGAGCCGATGGCGGCAGACTCTGGCCCATTATGGCTTCAATCGTCGCAAAATCCAGCATTATTTCTTCTTGCTGGCAATGATACAGATGGTCGAAAAGCGGTTGATATTTGCTGTGCGGGTTATTCATAGCTCCCTGTTTATGAAAGAATTATATCAACTTCAGATAAACATGTATCCTTGCTGCTATAGGCGAACTGACCATACCACCGCGTAGCCTGTGTTATATGACAGGTCTTTTGCTGACCCACCTGTCAAGATTGGGAGGGCTTTTTACACAAGGACATACGCAGTGAATATGCAACCGCCACAAACCAGTATATCTCATTATAGCACGGGCATAATTGTGCTATGATACAACGAGCCTGCTGCTATCGATAAGAAGGTAGAAGTTGAACATGGGCGGATCAGGCTGGCCTGCAAGGAGCTCTTGATGAATCGAGATAATCCACGGGTACGTTTGACCCTATCCATTATTGGCCTGGTATGTATCGTCGCCTCGCTGGTGATCACGTTCTGGACTGGTTCAATGGCCTGGGGCTATGGGCTATTGCTGGTAGCTCTGGCAGTCGCACTCATCCTGCGCTGGCGGCGTTGAGAAGGCGTATTCTATGCACAAACACATGGCATTGATTGGACTCAGCGGCACCGGGAAGTCGACAGTAGCCCGTGTGCTGGCCGAGCGGTTCGGTTGGGACTGGGAAGACACCGATGCCATCATTGTCGCTCAAACTGGATGTACGATTGCCGAGATCTTTGCCAGTGAGGGTGAAACGGCCTTCCGCAACCGTGAGACGGCAGTGCTACGCACCATACTGCACGCAGCTACACGCCCTTGTGTGATTGCTACTGGCGGTGGGATTGTTCTCCAGGCAGCGAACCGCGATTTGCTGCGAACGTATGCCTACGTGGTCTGGATGGATGCACCGACCAGCACGCTGCTGGCACGACTGCAAGCCCATGCTGAACAGCGTCCCCTGCTCGCTGCTGACGATCCACGTGCCCGGCTTGATGCGCTCCGGGCAGCGCGTTGCCACCTCTATCGGTCGCTGGCCGACCAGGTGATCGATACCAGCAACTTGACACCGGAACAGGTGGCCGCAGCTGTGCTGAACGGGTATCAGAGATCGGCCTCATAATAACAGAACGTACACCGTTGTTCCAGCAAGGCGTTTTTTCGCTCTGCCGAAGGCGAAAAAACCGGGAGCAACGAGCGACCTCATACGCTTTCTTTCACAAGAATTTGATCTTCGCTGCAACTTATGGTATTCTTCCGCTCCTGCCGGAGCCATGCTTGCCCGGCTCATTATCCGTGTATGATGACAACGACCCGGGGAGGTCATATGTTGCAACGACCATGGTGTCTGGCCACACAACACTATCCGTTCGTGCGCCGTCTGTGCTCTACCTTCTGGAACTGGCTGGTTCTACTGGTATTGATCGGTTCTATGCTGGTTGTTTATCAACCGGCCCAGGCCGCCCCACTGCTCTGGCTACCTATGCCTGCCGGCGAGTCCTGGAAAATCATTCAAGGTTATGCCTGCGGTACCCACAACGGCTATGACCGCTATGCGCTTGACCTGGTACGGGTCAGTGGCCCGATCTATGGCGCTCCCGTACGCGCTGCTGCTGATGGTACCGTCTTTGGCTGGTTTGCGTCCAGTGGCACGCTGATCCTCAGGCATACCAGCAACTTCTACACACAATACACCCATATGGCAACCGTGACCGCTGCTCAACAGGGCCAGTTTGTTCCACAGGGAGCGATCGTGGGCACGGTAGGCGATCGTGGCTCACCTGGTATTCCGCATCTGCATTTTATGGCTTTTACCGCCCATGGCCCCTATGCCAGTGGTCGTCAGACAGTACCGTTACGGTTTGCTGATGGCTATGATCTGCCCGAAATTGGCGGATGCAACCAGCATGGCGGCAAAATTCTGACCGCTAAAGCCCGTGAAGATTTACCACCACCAGCTATTCGTTTTAGCAGCGCACTCGAGCCAGAACACTGGTACAACACCGATGCGCGTATCGACTTTGAAATTGATGGCGCGGTGCTGGGCTTCAGTCAACGCTGGAATGAAGATCCTACGGGCGAAGAGCCGATGTTTCCCATGGCCGATGCTGGCTATGCCCAGCTTGAATGGGCTGATACCGAAGGGATGCATACGTTTTATGTGCGTGCCTGGGGCGTCAATGGTGATCAGGTCGTAGAAACCTACGGGCCGTTTGGCTACGATATTACGCCACCGGAGCCACCACCCACTATCACCCCTGTGGTTGTGACACCCGGTACCACGGCCACCCTACGCTGGAAGGCTGCCCAGGATAGTGGGTCAGGCGTCAAGGGCTATCGGGTCTACATTGGCAAAGATCCCCAGGGTGATTCGGATTGGTTTACCACCGAACCGGAAGTCGCGGTGCCGGCACTGGCACCAGATTCCTACTGGCTGCGCGTGCAGGCTCTGGATAACGCTGGCAATGTCGGCGAGTGGTCAACGCTGGGCCAGGTGCTAAGTCAGCATGATACCACTACGACGACACCGACCCCCACCGCCACTCCGCTGCCCCCCACCTCCACCCCAACTGCCACTCCGCTGCCCCTTACAGCGACCCCCACCGCCACCCCAACTGCCACTCCGCTGCCCCTTACAGCCATATCGTTACCGCCATCTGCTACCATCGCAACCGCTCTGGTGTTGTCAGGCCTATTGGATCATAACAGGGTCAGTCACACGGCTCCTACATAAACACTACTCTCACGTAGCACTCCCAGATTGCTCAACTGTCCAACAGCGATTCGCCTGGCTCATTCTGCTGTCTCAATAATAGTATAGGCTGTCGTAGCAGCACGACTCTCTATTTGCCACGATTGCCTTGCTGAATTATAATCAAATTCTATCCATATATGTACCGATATACAATCCTCATCTGAAACCAGGAAAGCGGGAAAAGAATTATGCCTGAATATGACGCTATTGTAGTGGGTGGTGGGCACAATGGTCTGATATGCGCCTGCTACCTGGCACGGGCCGGGCAGCGGGTGCTGGTAGCCGAGCGCCGCGAAATTGTAGGTGGCGCGGTGTGTACCGAGGAGGTGATACCTGGCTATAAGATCGACGTTGGCTCGTCAGCGCATATTATGATTCACCTGACCCCGATTGTGCGCGATCTCAAGCTCGAACAGCATGGCCTGGAATACATCGACATGGATCCATATGCCTTTTATCCCTTGCCTGACGGCAGCGGCTCGATTAGCTTTTATCGTGATGTTGAGCAGACCTGCACCAGTATTGCCAGCGTCAGTCCACACGATGCCGAAGCCTACCGCGAGTTTATGGCCTTCTGGAAGCCGCTGAATGATGCCGTTTTTGATGCGTTTCTCAATCCGCCGTCGGTATTGCGGCTCTTTGGCGGCGTGGCCTCCAGTTTGCCGCGTCTGCCACGAGGGACTCCAACGCTGGAGGTGACGCGGCGCCTGCTGACTAGCTATGCCCAACTGATCATCGAGACGTTTGAGAGTGAGGCGATGCGGGCAGCTATGACCTGGCTGGCGGCGCAGAGTGGCCCGCCGCCCGACGAGATTGGGGCCGGGGACTTTTTTGGCTGGCATGCCATGCTGCACACCAGTGGGGCTATGCATCCACGCGGCGGGAGTGGCATGCTGACCCAGGCGCTGGCCCGCGCCTTTATTGCATATGGTGGCGATTTGTTGCTCAATGCACCCGTGCGCCGCATCCTGATCGAGAAAGGTGCAACATGTGGCATCGAGTTAGAGAATGGCGAACGGTATCCGGCACCGATCGTTATCTCGAATGCGCATGTGCAGACCACATTGCTTAACCTGGTAGGGCCAGAGCATCTGCCGAGTAAGCTCACCGAACGGCTGCGCCATATCCGTGTGGGGAATGGCTTTGGTATGACCGTGCGCTGTGCCGCCAGTGCGCTCCCTGACTATACTGCCGCGCCCAGCGGCGGCCAACCGCATCCGAGTCACCACGGGTTGCAGCTCCTGTGTCCGTCGATGAACTACGTGCGGCGTGCCTATGAGGATTATCTGCGCGGTGAGCCATCGCATGATCCGGCAGTAATTGCGATGACCTTTAGCGCGATCGATCCTGACGTCGCGCCGCCGGGCAAACACACCGTGTTCCTGTGGTCACAATACTTCCCCTACGAACTGGCGCATGGGCAACAGTGGGACGATATCCGCGAACAGGTGGCCGACAACATTCTGGAGGTACTCTATCGTTATGCACCGAATATGCGCGGGGCAATTATTGACCGCTTCATTCAGTCGCCACTCGATCTGGAGCGGCGGATCGGGCTACCGCATGGCAATGTGATGCATGTGGAGATGAGCTTTGATCAGATGTTTTTCTTCCGGCCCTTGCCCGAACTGGCACGGTACCGTACTCCGCTTAAGGGGCTGTATCTCACCGGAGCCAGCACACATCCCGGCGGTGGGGTATTTGGTGCCAGCGGCTATACAACTGCCCGTGTGGTGCTGGGTGATATACGAAAACGTAATATGATGTCGTTGGTGCGGCACAAGGGGTGAGGTGTCCTTGCGTTAGTGCGGAGGCCAGGAGGCGTTTTTAGGTGACAGGTGACAGGCTAGTTGATGTTGCTCACTGTTCCCTCTTTCCTGTCATCTGTTCCCTATCTGGCGCGAGGCACGAGGCGTGCGGTGTGAGGCGTGTGGCGTTTGTTTTAACGCAAAGACGCAAAGGTTATGTTTGGTGGCATGGTTGCGTCGTCGCGGAGATGATGAGGCGTCGCCGTGGCTTGTAGAGGAGTCAGCCGTGGCAGCCGTATACCTGCGTTGATAGGGGAGTGGCGCGAGGCACGAGGCGGGAGACGTGAGGTGGGGAAATGTTGACACGTCTCACATCCACCTCTCTGCACCTTTGCATCTTTGCGTCTTTGCGTCTTTGCGTTAAATAAAGAGACTGTGCAGAGATGAGGAGGCGGCACCGTAGCGCGTCCTTCCGGGGCGCGAGCGGGCGGGGATGGAGCGTACCCCTGGGTGCGCGCCCCTCCGGAGCGCGAATAGATGGGGATGGAGCGCGTCCCTGGGGGCGGCGCGGCGCAGCTAAAGCTGTGCGATACTACCACTGGCCAGCCGTTCTATACCGGGCTAACGTGTGTGTCAATCGAGTTGCCCAAATTCCAGACCACGCTCGATGCGGAACCAGGGCAACTTGCAGCAGATACGGCAGCCGGGTGAACTGGCGGTAATGACTGCGGCGTGTAGCGCTGCGGCGCGATCAAGTGCTGTGCAGCATTGTGATCTAATTTCACGCTTCGCACGGCGCGGTGCGGAGGCGTGCGGCGCTTTCCCTCTGGCACGTGCTAACGTGCTAACTTGCTAACCCAGAGGCCTTTGCTCCCTGGCTTCTTTGCACCTTTGCGTTAAAAAAGGTGCGTCCGCTTTGCGCTTCAAGCTACGCTTCGCACCGCATCGGGTTACGTGCCTGCTCGAACACGCGCTCAAATTCCTCCATGAACTGGCCAGCTAATTCGGGGTCATCAATAATTAGCAAGTTTTCGTCATTCGTTTCTTCAGCGCGGCGCGTAAAGTTGTACGAGCCAGTGATCACCGTGTGCTCATCAACGATGATGACCTTATGGTGCATAGTGTAACAGTTACCATCCATCAACACATCAACGCCGCCACGCCGCAAATTCTCAAATTCGGCCCCTGTACCACCAGCGTTACGCTGCTCGAAGACCCCCTGCACCAGCACCCCATCGGCATGCCGATCCAGCATGGCCTGTGCAATCTCGGGCGAAGTGAAAGCGAAGGCCATAAAATGAATACTGGATCGGGCTGAGTTCACCCACTCTACCAGGCGCGAGAGCTGCCGATCTTGAGGCGAAAAGTAGTTCTCGATCAACACCCCGTCCACTTCGATCACCGGATTGGGAGCCAGGCTAGACTTGGCGTTACCAAAGATGCCATCGAACATCTGCTCAAACTCGGCGACATAGTTCTCGACAAGCGGTGGCATAGTGATGCGCAGCAGGTTGTTGTTATTGCGATACGTATCGTTATTCGTCGCGTTCCATGATCCCATCCAGACCAGACTATTGTCAATAATCACAAACTTGCTATGCAAAAAAGCCGTCGTCTCTTGCCAGGAAACCGGAATACCTGCCTGCTGCACAATACCAGCCCACTCGGCCATTTCGACTTTTTCCAGATTCTCACGATCCAGCGCCAGCCGCACGGCCACACCGCGTTCCTTCGCCCGCACCAGCGCCTCGGCAATACTGATGAGATTGTATTCAAAAACAGCCATGTCCACGCTGTTATAGGCGGCATCAATGTCGGCAATAATCGCTCGCTCGTGTGGTGGCGGTGTGCGCCGGGCCGGTCGATCCGGATAGATCAGCCAGGGAGTGGTGAAGAAGGCTTGAATACTACCAGCCCCTTCTCCTTCATAGACCAACGGTGCAGGGGAGGCAGTACTATCATCCAGCCAGGCGTCCAGATCCGCCAGATTAATATAGCCCTGCTGCTGCAGATAACCAACCAGCAGGAACAGAAGGATACCGATCACTATCCAGATCGATGGCGGTTTTGGCGAACGCGACGTGCGTGAACGGGGCCTGGCCGGAGCACCAGAATTCGCGGCGGTTCCGGGCTTCACTCCAGATTTCGGTTGCGCTGGCGTTGCTTGCGATCTGGCAGCAGAGGCTTTCGGCTTTGCGGCTGATTTTTCTTTAGTAGACGAACTCTTGCTCATGCGTGCGGTCAGAGCCTGGCGGAAAAGCCGGGTGGGCGTGGGCTGTGGCCATGAGCAATACAGAACGTCACATCTGAACGGGAGCCAGTTGGCCTGGGATAAGAACATGGTGCAAATCATGGAGCCCTTCCTATCTACGAACCTGGCCCGGTCAGGTACTGACGCTCTGCGTCAAGCCCCGGTCGAAGCTGAATGCATCGTGGAGTGTCAGTACACGACCCGACAGGATATGGCACGCTGCGGTACATCCAGATAGGGATGCCTTCAGGCAGGCTCTATAACTATGACGAATGCGATCACGCTCCACATGCCGTAGGCACAGAGGATCTGGATGCAACTATGTGCAGAACGTAACGCTATCGTACCACGGTACGTCGTTTTACCAGACAAACAGATGCTGCCTGCAGCTCGCCTCCCTGTCAGCACCCGGCAATTCCTTATCGGCGACGCGGGCGACGGGCGAGCAATCGACCACGCAAGCGTCGGCGCTGCTGCCATAGCGACGACCAGGCCGCTGCCTGATGCGCAAAGCCATACTGATCTTCCACTGTCTCAGGTACATCGCCATCACTAGCATGCGGTGACTGATCAACGGACGATACTCGGTCTCTATCATCCGCCGCATCTATTGGATCACTGGAAACAGGTGGTAGAAAAGGCTGGAGTTCAGGGGCCAGTCGGGTCACAGTCTGTTGAAGCCGCGTCAGCAGATCAGCAGGCGAATCATCCATTGCCGCAGCACTGACAACCCGCATAATCGCACGGCGTATCACGCTGATAGCAGCATCAACCTCTGCATCAGAGCGAGCTTCATCGGCAGCAATAGCGGCCGCCAGGCGTGTGGCCCAGGTAATGATCGGCCCGGCCTGACTATCGAGCAGATCGCCTGTCAGGCCCGCATCTTCCATCAACCACTCACTGACATGTTGTTGTCGTTCGGTTAACATCGGCTCTACTCACCAGAGAGAATGCCATCCAGCCGTGACGCATGGCGGGTTGTACTGATATCTTTCCCAAAATCACCGCGCCGAAACACGATTGTTCCTCCGGCCATAGTCAACATCACCTGCCCCTTCAGTTGCTGGCCGTGGAGCGGACTATTCTTGCCGCGCGAGACGAACTGAGCTGTATCAACCGTCCATGGCAGATCGGGATCAAACACCACCACATCGGCACGAGCACCGGGGTGCAAAGTGGCCGGTGCCCGACCGAGTACCTGGGCTGGCCCTTCGGTCAGTTTGGCCGCTACATGAACCAGATCCATTTCCCCCCGATGAACGAGCGTCAGCACCAGGCCAAGCGCCGTTTCCAGTCCACTAATGCCGCAGGCTGCCACACCATACTCACACTCTTTATCAACACGCGCATGCGGCGCATGATCGGTCGCAATGGCATCAATTGTACCATCACGTAGCCCTTCGATCAATGCCTCCAGATCCTCCTCGCCGCGCAGAGGGGGACTGACACGAGTGCTGGTATCATAAGGAGGCAAAATTCGCGGATCAAGCCAGGAACGGATGCCCAGTCCTTGTTGAACCGACTCAGCCTTTTTGCGGCCACGACGGTTGCCGATCACACGCACTGGTTCGGGTGGTGGTATCTCTGGATCGAAAGCGGCCAGTGATCCCAACACCCAGCGGTCAGTCAGTGTCAGGTGATGCGGTGTCACCTCGGCTGTCACCCGCACGCCGCGCTGTTTCGCGTGCCGAATAAGCGCCACTCCGCCAGCAGTGCTAACGTGGCAGATATGCAGATGCGCTCCGGTCAACTCTGCGAGCGCGATGTCACGGGCTATCTGGGTTTCTTCTGCTGCTGCCGGATAGCCGGGCAATCCCAGGCGCGTACTCACCACCCCCTCGTGCATCGCCCATCCAGCGTTCAGGCGCGTCTCCTCACAATGGCTCATAATCGGTACGCCCAGCATGCTGGCGTAGGTCAGGGCATTGCGCATCACCGTGGGGTCTTGCACGGGACTACCATCGTCGCTAAACGCAATACAGCCGGCTTCGACAAGTTCGGCCATCTCGGTTAAGGTCTGCCCCTGACGTCCGATCGTAATCGCGCCAATAATATCAACCCGCACATGCCCCTCGCGCCGCGCAATCTGACGTACCTGGCGAATCACGGCTGCCCGATCATGGGGCGGATTGGTGTTGGGCATAGCACAGATGGTCGTAAATCCGCCATGGGCAGCGGCCAGGGTACCAGTTGCGATCTTCTCTTTATATTCTTCACCAGGCTCGCGCAGATGGGTATGCAAATCGGTAAACCCAGGCGCAACTACGCAGCCGAGGGCGTTGATGATCTCGATATTCTCGCCCAGTGCCTCGTGCTCTGGTGGCATCTCCGCCAGATCAAATACCTGTACCACTTTGCCATTTTCAATCAGGATATCTCCGATCGTGGCTACCCGCTGGGCCGGGTCAATAATACTGCCGTTTTTGATCAGATAACGCATCTTCTCATCTTTCCTTTAGAGGAACCCGCATGACACATTGGCATTGCATACACGACCGAGAACACCATAGAACGCAGGTTGTGAGCCAGCAGTCAGGTGGTAAACAGATAGAGCAGCGCCATACGCACAGCAACGCCATTCGTTACTTGATCGCTAATCACGGATTGGGACGAAAGCACGACTTCGGGCATAATCTCGACACCCTCATTCATCGGACCAGGGTGCATGACCAGCGCGTGGCCGCGAGCATAATTCAGGCGTTCGTCAGTCAAAGCAAAAAAGCGGCTATATTCGCGCAAGGAAGGCAGTAAACCGGCCTGCTGACGCTCTTTTTGCAGCCGCAACGCCATAATCACATCAGCCCCATCGAGGGCCTCATCCAGGTTATAGGAAATATTGATAGTGGGCCAGGCGGCCTGCCAGAAGCGAGCAACCCCAAACAAGGTGGGCGGGGCACATAACGTCACTCGAGCCCCCATCTTTGTCAGTCCCCATAGATTAGAGCGAGCCACGCGACTATGCAGAATGTCACCGATAATCACGACTTTTAGCTGATCGATATGCCCCAGTTTTTCACGGATCGTAAACAGATCCAGCAAGGCCTGGGTCGGATGTGCGTGGCACCCGTCACCGGCGTTAATGACGGAACCATGAAAATGCTGTGCCACCAGATAGGGTGTGCCAGGCTGGGAATGCCGAATCACCAGCACATCCGCGCCCAGGGACTGTAAGGTACGCACGGTATCAACCAGCGACTCACCTTTCTCAACGCTTGTACCGCGCCCGCTAAAATTGATCACCCCCGCCGAAAGTGATCGGGCGGCCAGCTCAAACGAAATTCTGGTACGGGTACTTTCTTCAAAAAACATATTGACGATCGTCTTACCGCGCAGGGTGGGTACCTGTTTGATTTCGCGTGACAGGATTTCCTTCATACTCTCAGTAGTATCCAGTACCTCTTCGATCTCGGCCCGGCTAAACTCATCGAGATCGAAAACGTGGCGGCGGCGTTTCTGGTTGGATTCAGCGTTCTGAGTTGCAATAGCCTGGAGTTGCATGCCGTCCTCTCTCACAGAGTACTCGTTCCAGTAGGGTGGTCTGGATGGGCAATACGTCTTCAAGCGTTTCTTTTCCGGCTGGTCTGCGTGCAAAGCCGCCCAGACCGGGGCAGAAAAAGGGTTTCATAGGAGCCTGCGGTTCCCATACACCCCACTGGCGAATGCCCCTTTGAACAGGTACCTCACATATCCTTTCGTACAATGAGTACCTTGTCGGATTCATTATCCACCTCGTGCAATCGTACTTCCACCTGTTCATCACGCGCAGTCGGTACATTCTTGCCCACAAAATCAGCACGAATAGGCAATTCACGATGCCCGCGATCAACAAGGACTGCCAGTTGAATCCGCCCTGGACGGCCAAAATCGGCAAGGGCATCCAACGCGGCCCGTATGGTACGCCCGGTGTACAGCACATCATCAACCAGCACGACCACCCGTCCGGTAATATCCGTATGGATCGTCGTTTTCTGCAAGGGTGGCGTCGTCGAGCGCCGGTTGAGATCATCACGGTAGAGGGTAATATCAAGATGGCCAACGGGCACCTGCTGGCCCTCAAAATCGGCCACTGCCGCCGCAATACGTTCGGCCAGAGGGACTCCACGCCGCCGAATGCCTATCAGGACTACGTCGTGTACACCTTCGTTGCGCTCGGCAATCTCATGCGCAATCCGTACCAACGCACGGCGAATTTCGTCCGCATTCAAAATTTGTTTCGCGCCCGGACTCATAGCGGTAACTCCATTTCGGCGCAGGCAGACAGAACCGGTCTGCGTATCTGAAGGAGAATAAAAGGAGATTGCGATAGTACGCTCAGGGTGGTAGGTGAGGAAACCAGAAGGGTGTCTGGTGAGGAAATACTCCAATCCGACTGTCTGGCGGTCTGCGCCAACAGCGTACCCTTCCTATGTATGCATGCCATGTATGCCAACGTAGATCCTTATCAGCCTCACCGGACTGGGTTAAAGGTGTCATAGATTGTAACACAGATGAAAGAGTATGTCAACGACTTGACTTCTGGCGGGCAAGGCCCTACACTACAGGGTGACGCATTCATACAGAGGAGTACGTGCAATGAGAGTTCACACGCACCTGTTTTGCCGGAAAAATGCGACGCTTCGGGGTATACTGTCTTCGGCCGGATCACCGACCGATGCAGTACGTCCCTCGGCACTGCAAGCATTACTGACGCTCTCAGGTGGAACGTATGCCAATGACCCGACCCTGTCACGTCTGAGTGATGGCGAGTTGACCCTGGCATATGTGACACTTGATCTGCTCCATCGTACAGAACCAGCCAGTGCTGCCTGACGCGAATCATCGGCAAGATCCCATTTCTTCATGAACAGAACCTGACCTGATCAGCGTTCATCCAGGCGTGTGGTGCAGGCATCTTGGTGTGTGCCACATGTCTGGTACATCACGAACCCTGTTGCGAGGGACTCCGAAGAGCCAGTTCGAAAAGGGAACCGGTGCAGGGTTATGCCGTTCACGTGCTGTCCACAGGAGCTAGAAACCGAACTCCTGGCGGGTGTTCTCTGGCCGTCAACACCACAGCAGAGCGACTGCACGCCCCCCTTTCCCGACCGGCTCTTCAACCTGGCGCATATGGTGTTCACGGTGTGTGTCTTCTGAGTGCATCCCGAACCAGATCGTGTTGTTCCTCACGAACGCAGACATACACACTCCTGCATCACAACCTCTCCGATCCGTCCACCGCAGTTTTACCGCAGTTTTACCGTAGACCAGGCATGCTATGCTCACAGGATAAGGTTGATGCGGATTGATCCTCAGACGGTGAAGGAGACTCTATGCAACTTGCTACCAGCCCGAATACCCGTGCATTGCCCCAACTGCGCCGGAGTGCTCTGCGTTATACCCTCATACGCACCCTGTTGCGCCTGGGGGCGTCATTCAGCGCCGGCGTTGCGGTGGGGTATCAGTATGGCTTTGATTCAGGGTTGATGCTAGACTATGTGTACCAGAATCAGCCGGCCGGTGTGGGCTGGCTGGGACGCTGGTTTGATCGTATCTTTCTCAATCAGGTGGGCTGGCAGGCGTGCCGTATGCGTAAAGTGCTGGTGCAAGATATGCTCACCGCACACGTGCATGCCCGCCATGCGCAAGGTCTGGCGACGCATATCCTGGACGCCGCCTCCGGGCCAGGACGGTATGTTCTGGAGGTTGTTGCGGGTACCCATGCTGCTGATGTGTATTTGACCTGCCGTGATACTGATGCTGCCGCGCTCTGGCAGGGACAACGCCTTGCGTCCGAGTTACAGCTATGCACTCGGGTGCGCTTTGAATGTGGTGACGCAACCAGTCTGGCTGATCTTGCGCAGATCACGCCATTGCCTGATATTGTGCTGGTGTCAGGGCTATATGAGATTTTAATTGATGATGCCGCGGTATGCCGTTCCTTGCTTGGTATACGCCAGATCCTCGCACCCGGTGGAACGTTTCTGTTTACATCGCAGGTTGCGCATCCGCAACTCGAACTGATTGCGAATGTGTTGACCAATCGTCGCGGCGAACCGTGGATTATGTGTACCCGACCGCTATCACGGCTAGAGCGCTGGGCACGCGAGGCAGGCTTTAGCTCGGTAACAAGCCAGGTTGAGCCATATGGCATGTTTGGGGTCACGCAGTGTACAGTATAAAGCATCCGCAGGCAACAGGAGACAGAAGACAAACGACAAGATGAACAGGTGGGATAGTACGGCGTTCTGTAACCTGTCCCCTGTAACCTGCTCTGATATGCCACTGGAGGTTGATTACCTGCCGGTAGATACTGGCCGGGCCACAAAGTCAAACGTGATTTTTACATCGTTCTCGGCCTTGAGTATACCGGCAATATCTGGAGGATCGAATCCGAAATCGGTCATTTTGATACTGGTTGTTGCCCTGCCGGTCATGGTTTCATCTTCAGCTATCCTGCCGGTAGTCTCGAACGTCACTGGATTGGTGGTTTCACGGATGGTTAGATCGCCCGTAATTTGCAGCGTAATCTCTTTGCCATAGGTGTAACTAGCGGGTAAGTTTTCGATAGCGCTGGGCACAAAGGTAGCAATGGGAAAGCGGGCCGACTCCAGCCACTCCTGACGAATGCGGTTGTCGCGCCGCTGATCATCAGAGGTAAAGGCGTAGATATCAATAGTGATCGGGCCAACCGTGCTGTACTGCGGTGCGCTCCGATCAAACCTGATCTCACCGGTAATAACCTGAGTGACGCCAATGGCAGTAGCAAATCGGTTGCCCTCGCGAAAGAAGACTTCACCGACCTCGTAGCTCACACGTGATTCCTCGGGCACAATTGCATATACTTGCATGCCGGATGCAGGCATCCCGCTCGTGTCCTGCGTTGGCTCAACTCGTACTGGTGACTCTGTCGGTGCTGCTACCGTTGGAGCTGCAGCTGGCTCAACTGCGATAGGGGTCGGTTCAGTAGCGGCAGGAGTGCCACAGGCGGCGAGCAACATCATGAGCAACAACATAATCGATAGGTGGAAGCGCATATGTAATAATCCTCCTGACATATTCTGTATTATCTTTGCGGGAACATAGATACAGCGTACGACGCATAGCCCCGGCTGTCAACTGAGGGGGTATAATAGTGATGCTTCGAGTTTACAGTCAACGATGACAAGAAAGCCTTTTGTCCTATGCTCTACCAACATCTGGTACGCCCGCTCCTGTTCTGGCTGACTCGGCATGATGCGGAGATAGCGCACGAGCATGCGCTGGCACTGTTGACTACCCTGGGGTACATGCCGCCGCTCCTGTGGCTGCTCCGCGCGTTCTGGGCCACTCGCGATGAACGGCTTGAGCGCGAGGTTTTTGGCGTACGGTTTCCCAACCCGCTCGGCCTGGCGGCAGGATTTGACAAAGATGGGGTGGCGTTACCAGCCTGGGTTGCGCTCGGCTTCGGCTTTGTGGAGGTCGGTACTGTTACCTGGCATGCGCAGCCCGGCAACCCGCGTCCACGCGTCTTCCGTCTGCCAGCCGACCAGGCGCTGATTAACCGTATGGGCTTCAACAACCACGGCGCAACAGCGCTGGCAACCCGCTTACAGGCCACGTTGCCACTGCCAATCCCGATCGGTATCAGCCTGGGCAAGTCACGCCAGGTGCCGTTGGAGGCTGCTGTTGCTGATTACTGCGCCTCGTTGCGGGCGTTGTATGCCTACGGTGACTATTTCGCGGTCAATGTCAGTTCGCCTAACACACCCGGCCTGCGGGCGCTCCAGGAGCGTGAACATCTCGACTTGTTGCTGGCCGCACTCCAACGGGAAGCACGTACGCTGGCACATGAACGTGGAGAGATACACCCACGCCCGCTTCTGGTAAAGATTGCACCCGATTTAAGTGAGTCGGCGCTTACCGAGGTACTCACTGTATGTACTGATCATAGCATCAGCGGCATGATTGCGACCAACACCACTCTCAGCCGAGATGGGTTGCATACGACCTGCACCGAGATGGGCGGGTTAAGCGGACAGCCACTGGCAGCCCGCGCACGCCAGGTGGTGCGCTTTATCAGCCGTGAAACTGGCGGTCAACTCCCGATTATCGGCGTGGGTGGCATCGCAACCGTTGATGACGCGCAGCGAATGTTCGACGTCGGAGCCAGCCTGATCCAGGTCTACACAGGCTTCGTCTATATCGGGCCAGGGCTGACCCGAACGATGAATCGCGCCTTGCGCCACCAGTAGGTGCATCCCTGTCCTCATCCCATACAACACGATGGTCACAAATCTTTCCTGTATCTGAACCATATCTGTCCTTTTTCTATCTTGTATTTCTTTACGAAACATGATTCAATGACAATAACAGGGGTATATATTCGACGTGGAATAAAGAGACTAAAATAAGGAACCAGTGTGGAGTTACTTTGCTCACGTTCTATCTGCAATGGACAGCCTATCCGCAATGGACAGCAACCTGGTTCCTGGAAGAAGATGTTCTCTGACCGGCAACACGGCGGCAGCATGCTGACCATAGGCCATACCCCTCTTCAGACAGGCTCACAAAGATGACAGCTATCGATCCGATCGATGTTGCTTTGTTGGCTCGCTAGACTGACGTATACATTTTGCTTGCAACAAATTTCCCCGCAAAAGAGCCACCGCAGAGACGCGGAACATAGAGCAGTATGCCTCTTTCTGCGCTCATTGCGGTGTTTTTTACTGGAACCCAGACTACCATCAGCGGAGATTACGGTACATACGATATTGGTATCAGTATGTCCGTTTTGCTGTTGGTAAAACGGACTAGAAACAAAACAGGGAGTCTATGCACATGTATACCCGCGCATTATGCCATCTGAAAGCACAGCAATTACATGCAATGCTTTCATCACTCGTAACCACGACTCTTGGTGATCCCCTGGCTGACCAGTTTATGACCTATGTTGCCTGCTACCAACAGGCCCGGACAGCCAGCGATTATTGTGATCTAGCCGAGCGCTGCCTGGCTGTCCTTGAAAGTTCCAATCTACCACAGAAAACACGTTCGTGGTATACCTGGTTAGCCTGGCTGTCCCGCTGGCAACTCGAGGAGATAGGCGATCGTCAGTAGACAAGACACTCGCTTGCGCCAGGGCTATCAGGTGCCTCTGACCGGTAGTCAGCCACATCACAGTGGTCAAACACGAGAACATTTCGCACCAAATAAATATGGAGGAAGCTAAGGATGACGGTTATGAACGGATATGGATTACGCACTGCAACTCAGGAGCCACCCGAATCCCTGTACCGGCGTATTGCCGAACTCGAGCAGGCGAACCAGGTTTTGCAGACGGAATGTGCAGCCGCTCGAGCAGCACAACAACAGAGTGATGCCTTGCTGCATGCTCTTGTCAAACATGTGCCCAATGCGCTGGCAATCTTTGATCAGGATATGCGTTACTTGCTTGCCAGCGATCGCTTTCTCACAGATTATCATATCGCCGATCAGGAGGTTATTGGCCGCAGCCACTATGATGTCTTTCCTGATATACCACAGCGCTGGCGCGAGATACATCAGCGCAGTCTGGCCGGCAGTATTGAGCGGGCGGAAGAAGATGTGTTTGTGCGCGAGGATGGCACGATCATCTATAATCGCTGGGAATGCCGGCCCTGGTACAGCAGTGATGGCGGTATTGGTGGTATCATTATGATCACCGAAGTGATCACCGAACGCAAGCACATTGAAGAAGAATTACGTCAACTGAATGCCGAACTTGAGCAGCGGGTGATCGAACGGACTGCTGCGGTACGGCAGAGCCAGGAACTGTTGCAGTATGTGATTGACAACCTGCCCATCATCGTCGCTGTGGTTGATCCGCAAGGACGGTATCTGCTGGTCAACAAGGATGCTGCTGCACAGTTCGGATTGACCCCGACCGATATAATTGGCAAATATGAGGGTGATTTCTTTGCACCAGAGGTAGTTGCTCAATGGCAGTTGGATAAGCAGGAGTTAGCAACCAGTGGAGCACGAATTACGAGCAAGGATCTGGTGCCGTTTGATAATAAGTTACGTAACTTTATGGTGATCAAATTTCCAATATACGATGACCAGAAAAATCTATATGCCTTTGGTAACATTGCCATAGATATTACGGCCCAGGTGCAACAGGAAGCAGAACTGCGTCTGTTCAAGACGATTGTTGAACGTGCCAATGATGCCATTGCGATGATCGATATAGACAGCACGATCATTTTTTCCAATCCCGCCCATCGTGCACTCCTCAACTATGGTGATGAGATTATTGGCACTTCCTTGATCGAGACGATAGATCCACAGGAGTATAGCCGGCTTGAAGGGATTTACCAGGAGTTGCAGGAACAGGGAACCTGGCGAGGTGAACTGACACACTCCTGCAAAGATGGGAAGAGTGTTCCATGCGAGATATCCGTCTTTCCGATTCCTGATGACAACACGGCCAATATCAAATTAGTTGGTATACTCCGTGATATCAGTGACCGCAAGCAGGCCGAAGCTGAACGAGCGGCGCTGCAACAGCAGATCATCGACACGCAGCGAGCCACACTGCACGAACTCTCAACACCGCTTATCCCGCTCTCGGACAAGATTGTGGTGATGCCGCTGGTAGGCGCAATTGACAGCGCACGGGCACAGCAGATTATGGATACCTTGTTAGAAGGGACGGCTCAACATCGTTCGGCGGTGGTGATCCTGGACATTACCGGGGTGCAGGTCGTGGACACACAGGTGGCAAATGCGCTCTTGCGAGCAGCGCAGGCGGTGAAGTTACTGGGGGCACAGGTGATATTGACCGGCATCCGGCCACATATTGCCCAGACCCTGATCAACCTGGGCGTTGATCTACAGGGCATTGTCACCCGTAGCACACTACAAACCGGCGTAGCCTATGCGCTAGAGCGATTTGGACGTGCATAGGCAGTGCGTCGTTCAGCGTTCCGGCTTGAGCCTACTTGAAGCGATTCTCCGGCTGAAGCCGGGACGCCGGGGGATGATCAATCCCTCAGCTTGAGCTGTGCAGGAGTGGTTTCCTATTTCCCAATACAAAAGCGACTGAAAATGATGTCCAGCAAATCCTCGCCAACCGTCTCGCCCGTAATTTCACCCAACGCATTAAGCGCCGCCGTCAGGTCGCCTGCCAGCAGATCGGCTGGCAGCTCCAGTTCGTTACTCGCCATCACGGCCCGCAGGCTTGCAGCCGCACGGTCAAGCGCATCGCGGTGGCGCGGATTGGAAACCATGTGTGCATCACCAATCGTCAGCACCTGGCTGCCGAGCAATGCCTGGGCTACCGCCGACGCCAGCGCCTCTAGCCCAACACCGGTCAGCGCTGATGTTGCGACACAGCCCACCAGCCGTGGGTGCGTAAACGGCAATGCCAGTGCCGATGCCTCGGCAGCGGGCGCGTGATCCTGATCGACCTTGCTCCACACCAGCAGCGTCGGCTTGTCAAAGGTCAACTCGGCAACCAGAACATCCTCGGCCGTAATCGGCTGCGAACGATCCAGTAGCAACAATGCCAGGTCAGCCGCTGCCAGCGCCGCCCGACTACGCTCGACGCCCAGTCGCTCGACCGGATCGGCACTTTGCGTAATACCGGCTGTGTCAATCAGAATCACCGGAATGCCGGCCAGATTGGCGACCTCCTCCAGGGTATCACGGGTTGTACCGGGTATCGGGGTGACAATCGCACGATCCGCCCGTAGCAGCGCATTCAGCAAGCTCGATTTCCCCGCGTTCGGGCGGCCCACCAGGACTGCCCGCGCCCCCTGACGATACACGATACCCTGATCGGCGCTTGAACGCAGACGTTCCACCGAATGTAACGCCGCATTCAAGGCAGGTGTAATATCCTGCGTCTCCACCTCATCGTCAGGAAAATCCACCAGCACTGTCACATACGCCAGCGCTTCGAGCAGCAGCGCCCGAATACGCCGTACCTCATGCGCCAGCCAGCCACCCAGTTGTGCCTGCGCCAGTGCCAGCCCACTCGCCGTCTGAGCGCGAATGACATCAAGCGTCGCTTCAGCCTGGGACAGATCGATGCGCCCGTTCAGAAAGGCGCGCAAGGTGAACTCACCCGGTTGCGCCAGGCGTGCGCCACCCGCCAGTGTCAGACCCAGCACCTGCTGGAGTGGCAGCGATCCCCCGTGACAGGAGATCTCGACCACATCCTCGCGGGTGAAGCTGTGTGGCGCACGCATCACCGCCACCAGCACCTCATCAACCACCTGACCATCATGTGGATTGATAATGTGCCCGTAGCGCAGGCGGTAGGAGCGCAGCGGGCCAGGCCTGCGTGGCTGAAAGATGCGCTGGACAATCGCCAGTGCTGCATTTCCGCTCAGGCGCACCACGCCAATCCCGCCTTCACCAGGCGGGGTAGCAATAGCACTAATCGTATCGTTATACATCTTGCATCAAACACTATGCCGGCTTTTCAATCAGTTGAAAATGCACAATCAGTTGATTGTTGACAATTTCCAATCCCGAAGCAACCGCATGCAGATCGTTACGGCTGGCCTGCGCTTCAACACCAGGAATATGCAGCGGAAAGGAAAGATCCACCAGCGGAATCCGGGCGATCTCGGTGGCAAGCTGGTCAACGATCTCACTCACCTGCGTTTGCGCGAGCGGAATAAAGCCCACGCGGATATCACCGCGCTGTACCGCAATACACAGCCGCTGGTCACCATCAATCGTCAGGTCGCTCAGAATATCAGCCGTAACGGAAAAGGGCACCCGGCCAATTTTACGCCCGAAGGGACGCAGGTCGATCCCACCGCGCAACTTTACCACCACATGCACTTTATCGCGGGTAAAGTCAATAATAACCCACTCACCCTGCAATACTCCTTCGAGACCATCGCTAATACGTATGGGAAACTGCTGTTGGCGAAATGAGTATTTGGAGTAGATACTAACGATTTTCTGTAGTGTTTTTCTCGTTAAAATAATCTGAATATCTGTTGAAGTCAGTGGTATACCGCCCGACATACTTTTGTTACTTTCTTGTGTGGTATCTCGCGTACCAGGCCGGCCAGTGCCTGATACACCGTCTCGGGGTGTTCCAGGAGCACCATATGACCTGCATCCGGCACCAGTGCGAGGCGTGAGCCGCGGATGTGTGTGTGCAGGTACTGACTGAACTTTGGGGGGGTAACCTGATCGGCGCTCCCGCACAACACCAGCGTTGGGCACTGCACATTATGGATGTGCTGCATCAGCGTATAGGCCTGACAGGCCTGTAAATCACCGCGAAATACAAGGGGATCGATCTGGTGAAAAGCCGCAGCACCCATAGCTCGCAGTTCGGGGGTTGCTTGCGGGCCATAGGCGCGTTCCACAATCAAACGGATCGCTGTGGACGGGTCGTGCTCAAACTCTTCCAGCAGCATCGGCAGGATCGGCAAACGCGCGCCCGTACCAATCAACACCAGGCCCGCAACCCGCGTCGGTGCAACCAGCGCGGTCCAGAGCACAATTGCCCCGCCCATCGAGTGCCCGGCCAGCAGCACCTGCTCCAGATTGAGCGCATCGAGTATCGCCAGCAGCACCGCGCTATAGGCAGCAATCGTGCAGCAACCTGGCCCTGGCGAGCGCCCGTGCCCTGGCAGGTCAGGTACCACCACCTGTGTGCTGTGACTGAGGCGTGGCCACTGGTAGCTCCAATGCTGATGTGTACCGCCTGCACCGTGGATGCACACAAGAGGGAGCGACGCATCCTGCATCGTCGCTCTCTCGGTTGGATCGCGTTGGGCCACAAACAACGATCCTGCCTTGGTCACCAGCATAGGCATCGTGTCCGTTATCCCATTATTTCATCAATTGCCGCTGCCAGATCAAAATCCTTCGACGACAGGCCACCCGCATCATGCGTTGTCAGTGCCAGCCGCACCTGGTTGTAGCGGATGTCAATATCAGGATGATGGGCGGCAGCCTCGGCCAGAAACCCCACCTGGGTCACAAACGCAATCGCGGCCGGAAACGATGGCAACTTAAACGTTTTGCGAATCACATCGCCATCCTGTTCCCAATTATTGACACTTTCTAGGCGCTCGGTAATCTCCGTTGCGGTCAACCTGGACACGTTGTACCTCCTTCAAGTGTATACCACTCGTCTTTCTTGTCGCACATCATCACTGTGATACATATAAAAAGTATACCATGGGTCGAAGAGAGACATTGTTGCCGGGTGGTCAGACGCAACACAACCCGTTGATCAGTGCATGGGTAACAACAGACCAGCGTGAGTGAACATACTGGTCTGTGGCAACTGATGTCAGCCACAGGTAATCCAGAACAAAGTGTAGTATACAATAGAGAAGTTTCCCTTGCATGAGGGATGGTCTGGCAGGGGACACCCCCACATGAGGTTTCTTTGTTGGTTCAGTGTAGCGGCTTTGTCGCCACACTGGCTCGACAAGCGGGATGTACGGGGATATGCAGCCCCCGCACATCTCCACTGGCGAACATCCCCCTGAACAGCTACCTGCAGGACGTGCCTCAACGGGGTACAGTGATCGTCCATCCTGTGCGTGCTGTCTCTATCATAGATAACAATTCCTCAAGGACACGAGATACGCGGTTGCTGATCCATATTCTATTCTTCGCTGACAGCAGCACAGTACTTTATACCTTGTATTAGGAGTGTAATGGAAATGAAATTGCCATAGTACTATCGTTTGTAGGAATAACCTCCGCGAAAGCCAGAACAGGAGTTGCGGTGTTGTAGTCTCGCAACCCCTACTCTAAGGATAGCCGTTTACATACGCTGCCTGAGGTGCAATCAGCAAGAGCAGCTGAGCGAACTAATCCAGATACCCCCGCAGTTTCTTTCCGAGATGCGGATGGCGTAACTTGCGTAAAGCAACCGCCTCAATCTGGCGGATGCGTTCGCGGGTAATACCAAACTCCACTCCGACCTCTTCCAATGTGCGATAGCGCCCGTCTTTCAAGCCATAGCGTAACTGAATAATCTTCCGTTCGCGTTCCGGAAGCTTTTGTAACACCTCTTCGATCTGCTCACGCAGCATCGAAGCTGCAGCAGCTTCAGCCGGCGTAGCCACGCGATCATCCTCAATGAAATCGCCCATACGCCCTTCTCCCTCCTGGCCAACTGGCATTTCAAGCGAGAGAGGATGCATGGACGCTTCGAGGGTACGCCGCACCTTATTGGGACTGATTCCCATCGCATCGGCAATCTCTTCGGGGCTGGGTTCACGTTGCATCGACTGCTGGAGCCTGTGCGACGTGCGTTTCACCTGACTGATGGCCTCACCCATGTGGACGGGCAGGCGGATTGTGCGGCTCTGATCGGCGATGGCGCGAGTAATTGCCTGGCGTATCCACCAGGTAGCATAGGTCGAAAACTTATGGCCCTTGGTATAATCAAACTTTTCCACCGCCCGCATCAGACCGATATTCCCTTCCTGAACCAGATCCATCATTGTGAGACCATACGAGGTATATTTTTTCGCAATCGAGACGACCAGACGGAGATTCGCCTGAATGAGATGCTGGCGGGCATCACATCCCAGAGCATATTGCCGTTCAAGTGCAATGCGCTCAGACCAGGAGCTATATTCTTCACGTTCGAGACACGCTAAAGCGAGATCGCCAGCCTCCATATGTTTGGCAAGTTCGACCTCCTGGCTCGCCGTCAGGAGGGGCACTTGCCCGATCTCTTGCAAATACATACGCACGGGATCGTCAAGCGCAATATCGGCCAGTGCCGATAACTCGGAGAGCACCTCATCTTCATCGGTATTCCTGCCAGCCTCGACATCGGCCGGTGTTTCAACAACACGGATACCTTCGGCCTGCAAAGCGGCATAGAGTTGATCAACATCGATCACATATAATTCTGGCTGTGGAAAGGCCTCAAGAATATCGCTATAGGTCAGATAACCCCGAGCGCGGGCAACCTCCAGCAATCGTTCCATCATAGGCCCTGTCTCCTGTGCAATCATTTGTCTTTGTGTCGCCATGGCTTTACCGTTTTGCCTCGTATGGGGATTTAGGTATTCTACAGGGGCAGCGACTACCTGTCGCTCTGGTGTATGCTCACCTGTAGGAGTTGATACAAAGCGAAAAAACGCCTGTATAGACATAATACACAACCTGTCAAGATACCTTGCAAGCCGAACAAGCTGTCTGGCTGCATTCAATTCGTCATTAGAACCCTATTGCGCCAATGTGGGATCTCATCCACAGCAATCTGGGCCCGGCGCAGTGAATGACTCGGACGGATCGCCCATATACCAGACGTTGATCATGGACGGCGAAACCATGAGGATCATCCGGCAGAAATCACAACCCGGGTAGCATTATCCTTTCTATCATTTTCCATACAACAAAACGAACATCATGAGGGTGGAATCGAGCCGCTGACGGCAGCAAACGATGGTTACGCCTGCGATTCCACGCTGTGCTGCGGTCACATGCGCATCAACCTATTTTTTGTATGTGCTGTGCCTACCGTAAAAAGAACGATTCTCACGCTTAACACGGATGTATACTATACATCGTGCTCTTTCGAGCATTTCCATAATAAAAGCTGAAACAAGGATGTCACTCCCTGGTTCAGCCCCTCGCCAATGAGTATGCTGTCCATGTTTAACAACAAGATGGGGTTGAGAGCGCACCCCCAAACCCCAGTCGTAGCACACAACAGAGGGACGCAGACAGGGCACCCCATTTGTCTATGGAGCTACTATAGCATTAGGCAACGGTTAAAGTCAACCCCTTTGTCTTACATTTCTCAATATCCTCTATACTTTTTCATCACTTTGCTCCTGCCAGCACTCGTCGCGAGGAGTTGGATTGTGTCCCGGAAGGATTCGGTTACAGTCCAGGCCACAATCAATGCCAACGGTGTGCTGCATCGGCATCTCAAACCTGATTCCATTGCCCATATCCAGGCCGGTCAGGTGATGGGTGCAATATTGCAGTTACGGTTGCAGAACTGACAATCACAGAACGCTCGCCGCCACGATGAACAGGCGCTCCAATACTCGTTATCAGGGATCCCCTGGTGGAGTTCTTCGAGCGAGGGGCTTACATATCGAGCGATGGGTGTGGAGTGAGCGCAGTAATACGCCGGGCCAGATCAGCGCCCTGCCAGCGTCGCACATTATGCTGATAGAGCAAGGCCATCCAGATGGGGAGTGGCGGCAACACGAGCGCCACCCCCAGCAACCAGGCACTGGCACTCACTCCCTGCGTTACCAGCGACTCGCTGCCCAACGCCAGTACTAATGGTAGTGGTATCAACACACCCACCGCCACCGTCACCGCAATTGCCATTGCCCCAAAAATCATGCTGGCAAACATAAAGGCCAGCAGATTGTAGCCCACACGATACAGAATCAAGTCGATACTGCGCTGAATAGCGTTGCCAAATGACAGTGAGTCTTGTACAAATGGCTGCAGGCCATACACCAGTGTGCTAAAAGTTGCGCCGCCGAGTACCAGGCTCAAGCCATAGTACAACACCAACACCATGGTCAGCATAATTCCCGACAGGATAGCCAGTCCGGTTCCCAGATGCCCGGCGGTTTCGGCAAAAAAGCCGATACTGCCTATGGTACCAACGATGACGGTATACAGCGGGCAGAGACAGAGAATGCTAACTATAGAACTGACGATACTGGCGATGATGTACAGTATCAGGCCATAGCATCCCATACCTGTCGCCCAGAGGGGATGGATTGCCAGTGCTGACCACACCTGCACATTGTAGCCTTGCTGGATCATCAGCAGAGCGCGACTCAACCCGCCGACCAGATACATAGAGAGGGGAATAATGCCCAGCCCCCACCCCAGCAGAATCAGAAATACCACCCAGGAACCCCAATAGCGGACAGCGGCAATTGACAGGCTGACACCGATCACTACAGGCACAAACCAGATCGCCGTCACGAGGACAAAGCCTACAAACCCGCGTCGATACAGTCGTAATCCCTCGTCCAGCATATCCAAAATAGGTTTGAGGTACTGGACAATCATCGTTGTTCACGCTTCACGGCCATACTATCGGCCTCGACCACCATCCGTACAAGCGCATCTTCGCTCACGCGCTCGCGTCGCAGCCGGTTGAGCAGCGTTTGCAGCGCCGGTTGATCGATGTCTGCATAGTGCGCCAGCTCCGACACAAAGACCGCATCATCCAGATCAGGGCTCAGCCCATAAGGGCGTGCCAGTCGTCGTTTGAAAGAGGTATAGTAGTGGCGCAGCACAAATGCTCGCTTGCCACTGCGCTGAAACAGGTCGGCCATACTTTCCACATACTCAGTAGTGCTGCGCAGGGCGACCTCCTCGCGCAGCGGGATGGGACGCCCAAAGCGCCGCCCGGTCAGAATCAGATACGCAACCATCACTGCCAGCGCATACAATAGTGCCCATCCCCAGGGATTGCTGAAAATTATTGATCGTAGCGAGGGCGGGGTGAAAAAGCCGTGATGATACTCATCGAACAAAATCTGGCCCCCCGGTGGTACACGGCGTAGCAGGTTCAGGATTAAGTCAGCGTTGTGTTGTTCCCGCAGACCCAGATTGGTGAAGGGAAAAATGGCCGAACTGACGTAGACGTAACCCTGTCCCCGTTTGAGACCCACCAGCACTGCACCATCGCTCAACCCGATGAGCGTGACCGCCTGGTCATTATCGGCAACAACGACCTGCGTCGTGCGGGCGGTGATCCGTGGTACAGGCGGCGTATGAAAGACCGGCTGCAAGATGGGTGCCTGGTCAATACGCCCGCCGACAGCATCCGCACCACCCTCGCCATCATAGAGCTGGATCTGCAATTGCAACTCGCGCAACAGCGTATTGGCCGCCCGAAAAAACGGCGCACGATCATCAGCCAGAATCAGCGTGCCACCCTGTTCCACCCACTCCAGCACAATTTCCGCTTCAGCGGGATCGATCGTAACTGAGGGATTCAGAATAAACAGCGCACCGGGCTGATGATCCAGCGCAAACTCAGTGTACTGCAACTGGCGCGCATCATAGCCCAGGCTGCGTGTCCAGCGGAGCAAGGCCATCGCGCCCCCGGCACGGCTGGAGTGGGTTGTCGGGCGGCTACCCCAGCTTTCGTCTTGCGAGCGGCCTGGCCCCAGAATCGTAAACACGACCAGGATCACAAATAGGCCCAACAGAATGATCAGATCACGGCGTTGTTTCATCATACGCTATTCAGGTAAGAACATCGGGCCAATGATTGATAGAACCGTATGCATTATAGCAGGGAGGAACACGACAGGCAAAGACTCACCGATGCTTGCCAGTATTTGCATATCGGGCTATAATGCACTTATGGGCCGGTAGCTCAGCGGTAGAGCACCTGACTTTTAATCAGTGTGTCGTGGGTTCGATCCCCACCCGGCTCACCAGTTCAGAAAGCCTGGGGTTTTTATGACCCCAGGCTTCTTTTTTGTGCTATACTATCCTCAGCGCATACCAGGTGGAGCATAGGGATCAGCAGGAGGTGGCCAATGACCAGTACCCTGACCGACAGACCCGTCCTGGTCTACCCAGATAGTGATGGTCAGCCGATGGCCGACAATACCCGGCAATTTCATGCTATTGTGACCATTCA
>Ga0308417_1000124_pt1 | contig 60551 bp, 33 predicted proteins | sample HotsprSampleOS65_FD_203528 | JGI IMG/M metagenome (GOLD analysis project Ga0308417, IMG submission 203528) | Hot spring phototrophic mat microbial communities from Octopus Spring, Yellowstone National Park, Wyoming, United States - 20090730_OS65 ... | reverse complement strand
GTGTGAGAATTAAGGCGGCTGGGGTGTCACATTATCACGGACGTTGGGGGGTGCGGGGGTCGGTTCCGTGTCGTCAGCTATGGTCTCGGAAAGGTGCGGGGGGCCGGGTCAGTGTCCACTACAGCGAGTAAGTGGTCTTGGAGGAAGCAGGGAGGGGGTCGGCGGTCGGCCCTCGCCGTGGGCCGTTCGGGCCGCTCAGTCGGTTCGGGCCGCTCAGTCGGTTCGGGCCGCATCGGTGCCGGTCGGGTCCGATTTCTTTCCCCGGGGATGGAACTTCCGGTGCAGGGCCTTCAGGCGGTCACGGTCGACGTGGGTGTAGTGCTGGGTCGTCTGGATCGAGGCGTGCCCGAGAAGTTCCTGCACGGCCCGCAGGTCGGCCCCGCCGGCGAGCATGTGCGTGGCGAAACTGTGCCGCAGGGTGTGGGGACTGACGGTCGGGGGTAGGCCGGCCCGCTTGCAGTACTTCTTGACCAGCGCCCATAACACGATTCGGGTCAGGGGGCGACCGGAGCGACTGACGAACAGGTAGTCCGTCGCGTCGTCGTCGGTCGCTCGGTTCCGGCCACCGACAGTTGCATCGCCCGTGGCGTGATAGCCCCGGCCCTCGGCCAGATAGGCCCGGATCGCTTCAACGGCAGGGCGGCCGAGTTGGACGACCCGTTGCTTGTTGCCTTTCCCGAGGCACCGGCAGAACCCGCCCTCCAGGTAGACATCGCGCAGCCTCAGCCCGACCACCTCCGAGGCCCGGCAGCCGGTCGCGTAGAGGGTCTCCAGGATCGCCCGGTCCCGCAAATAGAACCGGTCGCCCGGGCGGGGAGCGTTCAAGAGTTCCTCGACGTCCGGCGGGGACAGGACTTCCGGTATCCGCTCCCAGAGTTTGGGGGAGCCGAGCAGGTCGACCGCCGAGGCGTCGGCACGTTCCTCGACCCGCAAGAACCGGTAGAACATCTTCAGGGACACCAGGTGGCGGGCGATGCTCGGTGGGGCGAGTTGTTCGTCGTGCAGGAACGCCAGGTATCGTGCCAGGTCCCGGAGCGTCGGGGCGGTGTAGTCGGTGAACCGTACCAGCGCGCACCACTTGGCGAACCGCTCGAGATCGCGGCCGTAGGCCTGCACCGTGTTGTCGGCCATTCCCCGTTCGGACCGCAGGTAGTGCCGGAATGCCCCAATGTCGGACCGGAGTTGGGCGAGCGACATACAGAAAAACCTCGCGGCCGGAGTACGACGAGCCGGTGACGCGGTCAGGACGTACCGCCCGAGCCGAGCCGGTCTCGTGCCGCGGCCACTTCTTCGGCCCGCACGACGCGAAGCCGCCTGAGGTGCTCGGTCAGTCGGTCAGAAGGGGGGAAGCTCCCCAGCGACCGAAACGTTCCCCAGGTCCGTTAGGCCCGTGCCGCCTGCCGGCGGTACGTCTCGGAATATACCACACGGCCCTGGTCCACGAGTTTTGACGACCAACGGCTCGCCGTCGCTCGACTCCGAGCGATCCGCTACAACCCGCGCGTCGTCGCGGGCATACACGCATACACCCGGATGTACCGGATGTAGCCAGGGGTCGTCTCCTTGCCGGGCGAGTTGGAGAACTTCCCGTTCGGCCGGTCGGCGGTGGCGGTCCGTTTGAAGGCGGTGCCGACGGGTGTCGCGGTGGACCAGTTTCTACCCGGAGCCGTCGGCCCCGGGAAAGAGCAGGGTCGGTTCGGTGTCGGTCAACTGGCGGAAGACGTCGTGGACGCGACGGACCTGCTCGGGGGTCCCCTCGCTGCTCGGGGGTCACCTCGTCCTTGAAGACGATGGCCCGCGGCGAGATACCGAGCTTCCGCATCGCCTCGAAGTACAGCATGCACGGGCGGCGATATCGCCGCTGTCGATCCGCACGCCGACACGGTCGGTCACAGGGTGTGGCACGGGTCGGCGGTCATGGGCGTGCCGGCCGGGTGTAACTCTTGCGGGGGGCTTATTGCTTCCAGTTCCCGCTCGCCCAGGTCCAGTCCCGCACCGGGTCGAGGACTTTCATCACGTCGGCCAGGAGTTGCTCGTCGATCGGTTCGGTCATGGCCCGGAGGTTCACCTCCAGCTCGGACACGCGGGCCGCCCCGGTCAGGGTGCAAGGGATGCGTTTTTGGGCATAACAGAACTGCATGCCGAGGAAGGCGATGTCGGCCCCACGCGAGCGGCACAGTTCGGCCGCTTTCCGGCACGCGGCCACGATCTCGGGCTGACCGGGAAACCAGGGTTGCGGTCCCTGATTCGTGAGTAGCCCCATCGCCAGAGGGCTGGCGTTGAGCACGCCGACGCCCCGGGCCTCGGCCACCGGCAGCAGTTCCGTCAGCAGCCGGGTGTTGAACAAGTTGTAGTGGGCGTAACTGATGACCACGTCCAGGTCGCACCGCTCGATCGCCTGCCGCAACAGACCCAGCGGGTAGCACGACATGCCGATGAAGCGGGTCTTGCCTTCCTTCTTCAGGTCCTCCAGCACCCGGTAAGTCTCGTTGAAGACGTACTCGTAATCGCTGGCGAATTCGATGTCGTGGGCCAAGAGGATCTCGACGTGGTCGGTCCGCAATCGCTTCAGGGACGCCTCGAAACACTTGCGGGTGCCTTCCGGGGAGAAGTCGAAGACGGCGGTGTCCAGGCGGCACGCCTTGGTACAGATGTTGACCTTGTCTCGCCAGCCCCCCGCCAGCGCCTGCCCCAGGAATTCCTCGGCCAACCCCTTCCCGTAGTAGGCGGCGGTGTCCACCAGGTTGACACCGGCGTCGATGGCGGCGTGGACGGTGGCGACGGCTTCGGCCGCGGAGACGGGACCGAACTGTTGCCCGAAGGCCGCCCCGCCTTGGCCCAGGATCGAGACCTTCAGCCCGGTCTTGCCGAGTGTACGTTGTTCCATGATCGCTCTCTCCGTGACCAGCGAAGTCGGTCGTGTTGGTCGGCTGTACTGTGCTTACCGGCGTTGGCCGAGTCGAGTGCCCCGGCCGAGCCGGTCCGATGTTCGGTCCGATGTGCCGGGTGATGGAGTGGGCCGTGCTCGGGTGAGCCGCCCACCATCATAGACTCACCACCCGCTTTTCCGCGACGGACTTTTCGATGGCCTCGATCATCCTTTGGGCCGTGATCGCGTCGTCCAACGTGCTCAGGGGAGTCTGACCCATCCGCAGGCAGTCGATCAGGAAGTGACGTACCTCGTTGCTGATCGAACCGGCGTAGGCGGTGTAGGTCTGGGAGTGGACAAGCCCGGGCTTGATCTCGACGTGGTCACGGTAGCTGTACCGCGTGCTGCCGCCGGTGCCGATCACCTTGACCAGCACCGTCCAAGGGTCCCCGGCATGGTCGTCGGCGGCGAAACTGGCACAGAAGTGGGCCAGCGCGCCGTTTTCGAGCCGCATCTGCACCATGGCGATGTCTTCTTCGGTGTACTCCTGGTAGTGCAGCGTGGCCTTCATGGCACAGAGTTCGACCGGTTTCCCGACCAGGTACAGCAGGATGTACGAGTGGTGGGTGAGGATCTGTCGGATCACGCCGGGGTAACGCCGGGCGACTTCCTCGGGGTGATGGATGTTGTAGAGCACATAGGCCGAGACGATCCGCCCCAGGTCGCCGCTCTGGACCAGGCCGCGGGTCCGCATCATGCTCGACTCGTAGATGTAATTGTGGCCGGGCATACACACCAGTCGGCGGGCCGCCGCCGCGTCCCGCATCTGCTCGATCTCGGCGACAGTGACCCCGACCGGTTTCTCGACCAGAACGTGCTTACCGGCCTCGAGCGCCTGAAGGGTGTACTCGCGGTGCGTCTCGAGGTTCGTCAGCACGAAGACGGCATCGATGGCCGGGTCGGCCAGGAGTTCGGCCGGGCTGGCGTAGGTCCGGCAACCGAAGGCCGTGGCCCGTTCCTTAGCACGCTCCGGGCTTCGGTTCCACAGCCCGACCAGCCGCGCCCCGGGGCAATTCTTGACGGCCGCGGCGTGCAGGATCGAGACGTCCCCGGCACCAATGAAGCCGACACCGATACTGTCTTTCGTGATGCTCATGTCGTCGCTCCCCTCGGTGGGGAAATGGTACCGCCGGATTCATCGGGCGGCACGGCCGGAATACCGTTTTCAACGGCCCTCGTGTGTGGGATGCTGGCGGTGGGGGGTGATCCCGTCGCCGCCCGTTCGCCGGAGGAGAAAGTCGTATGCCGTCGTTGCTGCGTTCGCTCGTGGTCATCGCAGTCCCGGGTGGGTTGGCCTGTGTCGCCCTGGCGGCCGACGTCCCTGCCGAACCTCGGCCGGACCCGACGACGGTCAGAACCTATGAGAAGGCTTACCGCTACACGCAGGCCGGTTGGGTCGTCTTGCACATCGAGGGGGAGCCGTACCCCCGGGGGTACCAACACGGGAAGCTGATGGCCGCCGAGATCGCCCAGTACATCGCCACCCTGGCCCGCGAGCGTTACCCCAACGACCCGGCCGAGGGCTGGCGGACGGTGCGGCTTCTGACCGACGCCCTGCTGCTGCGGAAGATGGACCGGGAGTTCCTGGAGGAGATGAAGGGCATCGCCGACGGCGCGTCCGACGCCGGTGCCCGCTTCGACGGCCGTAAAATCGACCTGATCGACATCGCCGGCCTGAATACCTGGCAAGAACTGGAGACGTTGGAGCCGGCCCTGGCCGCGACGCCGACCGGGGTCGAGAACCTGAAACGGGCCGCCCCGGTGCCGGACAAACCGGACCACTGCTCGGCCTTCGCCGCCACCGCTCCCGCCACCGCCGACGGGAAAATCGTCTTCGGGCACATCACCATGTTCGGACTGTTCCTCGGCCCGTTCGTCAACGTCTGGATCGACTGCAAACCGGCCAAAGGCCGTCGCTTCGTCATGCAAGGGTTTCCCGGGGCCGTCTGGTCCAGCCAGGACTACTACCAGAATGACGCCGGGATTCTGCTTCTGGAAACGACGATCGACCAGACGCCGTTCGACCCGGCCGGGGAGCCGCTGACGACCCGCGCCCGACGGGCCATCCAGTATGCGGAAAGTATCGACGACGTGGTGAAGACCCTTTCGACCCGGAACAACGGGTTGTACTCGAACGAGTGGCTGATCGCCGACACGAAGACCAACGAGATCGCCATGTTCGAGTTGGGCACCCGCACGAGCCGACTGTGGCGGAGTTCCAAGAACGAATGGTTCGGCGGCACGCCCGGCTTTTACTGGGGGTGCAACAACGCCAAGGACCGGGCCGTGCGGGCGGAGGCAGCCCCGGCGGGGGGCGAACGGCCCGCCGCGACCGACTGGCAGCCGAGTGGGCGCGACCGGGCCTGGATGAAGTTCTACGAACAGAACAAGGGGAAGATCGATGCCGAGGCCGGTAAGCGGGTGTTCGCCACGCCGGAGATCGCCCTGCCACACTCGTTGGACGCGAAAGTGACGAACACCGCTCTGGCCCAGAAACTCGCCTGTTGGGCGCTGTACGGTCCACCGACCGGAAAGACGTGGAAGCCGACCCGCAGCCAGCGGCTACGGCACCCCGACATCAAGCCGCTCGAGCCATACCCGTGGACTCTGTTGACGATCAACCCGCCACCGGAACCGGCAGGTGCTGACCGACTCCCCGACTTCCTCAAGCCCCGCAAGGAACCCGCCATAAGGCCCTGAACACCGCACCGGCGATTAATCTCGGCGATCTACTCTTGCCGAGGAGTAACAACCGGATTAGCATTACACGACCACTCTCCGTTACCATAAATCCCGGCCAATTTCCCTCCTGAATTTAGCCTTATGACACGACCACTCCTGGGCGGCATTCTCGTTCTGTCGGCAGCCTTCACAACGGCAGGCTGTTCGTCCGAACCCAAACGGTACAAAGTCAGCGGCACGGTCACATACAAGGGACAACCGATCCCCGCGGGGTCGATCCTGTTCAAGTCCGAAGACCCGGCGGTCGGCACGATGGGCGGTTCGGCGATCAACGACGGCCGCTACGAGATTCCCCAAGCGAACGGTCTTCTCGCCGGTAAGTACAAGGTGTCGATCTCGTACCCCGATCCCAAGGGTCCGGCACCCAAGGAAGGAGAGGCCCCCGGAGAGGGCCGCGAGACGAGGGAACTGCTCCCCGCGAAGTACAATGCCCCAACGGAGTTGACGGCCGAAGTCCGGAGCGACGGCGATAACGTCTTCTCCTTCGACCTGAAGTGAGAGCTTGAACTGATTCTGCGGTCCTGTTTCATTCCCATTTTCCCCACTCCCTGAGGTCATCCCCATGAAGCGAAAAGGTTTCACGCTGATCGAGCTTTTGGTCGTGATCGCCATCATCGCGATCCTGATCGGATTGTTGCTGCCGGCCGTGCAGAAAGTGCGTGAGGCGGCCGCCCGGATGTCCTGCTCGAATAACCTCAAGCAACTCGGGATCGCCCATCTATCACGACGCGCACGGCCACCTCATGCCGGTCATGGGTCCGAGCGGCTGTTGCTGGGGAACCTGGATGATCCTGGTCATGCCCTACATCGAACAAGATAACGTCTTCCGCCTGTACCAGAACTGGGGTGGCAATGACTCGACCGGCCCCCGCTATTCGGCGGCCCCCAACACCACGAACGTGACCTCGCGTCGGTTCAAGATCATGACCTGCCCGAGCGACTCGGAGCGGTCGCCGTTCGGCGGCCTGACGAACCACAACTACTCCGTGAACACGGGCACCGGCGGAACCTACCGGACGATTCCGAACGGAGCTCCCGCGGGCTTCGTGCCCGAGGCCGGGATGTTCGACGGCGGCAACCGCACACGGCGGATCAAGCTCACGGACGTGTCCGACGGCCTAACGAACACTCTCATGCTGGCCGAGGTGATCCAGGGCGAGGGGTCGGACCTTCGCGGCTTCCAGTGGTGGGGTGATGCGGCCGGCTTCAGCACCTTCGCCCCGCCGAACACCAGCACCCCGGACCAGATCTACGCCTCGTTTTACTGCAACAATCAACCGGCTCGGAACCTGCCGTGCACGGGTACCGGCGGGGCCGTCTTCTACTCCCGCAGCCGGCACAGCAACGGTGTGAACGTGACCCTCGGCGATGCCAGCGTGCGGTTCATCACGAGCAGCATTAGCCCCCTCACCTGGTTGCGCATGGGTTCGATCTCCGACGGCCAGGTCATCAACTTGCCGTGACGAATCTTCCACGCCGGGCTTCCCAGCCGGCCGCTTGCACGTCCGCCTGCCACCCGGTTCCGCCCGCCGCTGGGTTTAAGCAAAACACACGGGGCCGATGAGGACTTTGTGATCCTCACCGGCCCCGTTTTTTTGTTCTGTCTGTTTCGCTCGTGGGATGTCCCGGGGTGGCACGGGCTTCATCACCGGGAGCCTACCGACGGGCTGGGCCGCTGCTGCCGCCGCCGCTGCCGGGGGGCTTGGCCATGACCTCCTGTGCCCGGCGCTGGAACTTCGCCATCTGTTCCCGCAGCGCGTTGTCGCCCCGTTGCATGAGTTCCAGTTCGTGCTGGATCTCGGCACTGAGCCGACGCAACTCCGTCTCCTGACGGGCGATCAAGGCGCGTTCGCGGGCCATGGAGATTTCCATCTCCCGCATCTGTTTTTCCAGCGCTTCCTCGTCTTCGCGTAGCTGCCGACGCTCCTCCTCGAGCTGCCGACGGGCCTGGTTGAGCTGGGCGCTTTCCTTTTCCAGCTCGTCGGCCCATTCCTCGAGTTCGGTGCGGGTCTTGGGTGCCGGCGGCGGGGGCACCAACTCCCCCTTGGCGATTTGCTCCTCGATCGCCCCGAGTTGGGCACTGAGTTCCTGAATCTGATTGTCCTTCTCAGCCAGGGCCGCCTCGTACTCCTTCTCCCGGGCGACGAACTGCTGCTCCGTGTCACTCGCCTCCTGCAGGAGGTGTTTCATCTCCTCGAGGAGTGCCCGAAGCTCCTTGTTTTCGTTCCGCAGGCGCTGCAGTTCGGAGTGGATCGATTCATCCGGGTAACGGTTCGCGAGCGATTCGGTGTATCCGGCGATCTGGTTGAGCGCCCCGGCGATAGCGCTGGAATTATCGTACCGGCCGGTCGGCAGCGGCGTCCGCCGGTTGATCGGCGAGCGGGAGGGGGTCGGTTCCGGCAGATAAGGCGGGGGGGCGGCCGGTCTGGGCACCGGGACTGGGATCGGACCGGACTTACCTGGCATCCGCAACCGGGCCAGGAGTTCTTGCGGGCTTCCCGACGGCCGGGTCGGTGTCGGTTGAGGTTCGGGCACCGCTTCGGTCGGCACCCCTTCTGCAACAGGGTTGGCGACCGAGGCCAAGGGCGGCGGGGTCGAGGCCAAGAGCCGGCGACGAATCTCCAACGCCGAGATGGCGGACGGGTCAGAGGGAGGCTCGGAAGGGGGTAGGGGCGTGGACATTCTCGCGAACTCGTGGGGGCGAAATTCGGTTCTTACCCGCAGGGCCAAGGGACGTTAGCCGGGACGGACTCCGATACTTGCCGCGACTCCAATGACACTCAAACCCAATGAATCGAGCGCCGCACTCAGCCTGTTGCAGCTTAGGACGGCAGGGGAACAAGTCAAATCGAAAGGATAACGAAGCCCTGTTTGGTCGCGGGAAAGTTTCGCTCGGACCGAAAATCACCCGCATCGGTCAGCCGATCTGGGGAGATTATCGCCGGCCGCCACTTGTTAGCGAGACAGGTCCGATCCTGGAATTATCACAAGAGGTTGAGTTCCACCGCAGGGAAAAGAGATGCGAGATGAAGACTCGCTGTTGAAGTCCGACTATAACCATACGCGTCGGGCTGTAGTCTGTAACGAGCCGCTGGTCGACCCGGTGTGGTCGGGCGGCCAACTCTGTCATGGGCCAGAGAAAAAGAATGAAGCCGGGTGATGTCGTGCCCGACCTCACGTTCGCGCGACCGGACGGCAGCCGGGTAAACCTGCACTCCTGCCTCCACCGCGAGTTCCTCCTCCTCATTTTCCTGCGCCATCTGGCCTGAATCCCGTGCAACGCCCACCTCGGTGAGGTGGACGCAGCACGCGAGGAGTTCGCGGCCGCGGGTTGCTCGATACTGGTCGTGTCTCAGGCGAAGCCGGAGGTGCTCCGACAGTATCTCCTCCGCCACGCCTGGCACGTCCCGCTCGTCTCGGATCCGGAGCGCGTGGCGTACCGTTCGTTCGGACTGGAGCGCACGGGTTGGCTGACGTTCTTCCGCCCGACGGTCCTGTGGGGCTATCTGCGAGGTATGCTGCGCGGATACGGGGTACGTCAACCCTATGCCGGGGAAGACGTGCTCCAGCTCGGGGGCGATTTTCTGGTCTCGCGGGCCGGCCGTGTCGTTTACGCCCACCTCTCGAAGACCCCGACGGATCGACCCCGTATCCCGACGCTGCTCCGGGCCATCATATCGGCTCGGACGCAGGGTTCCGATTCCCGACCCGCGGGCTAGCGAAGTGCCGGTTTTCAGAAAGTCGTGTCCCGAAGCCTGACCCGGGCTATCCCGGGGCCATCAAGTTGACGTGCGACGAGAACCGGCCTAACGATTACGTTGGAGATCCGTTCAGCTTTCGTCACCTTTCGCCCGCGTCGCCCTCAGCCCGGAGCGTTTCCCAATTTCGGCTCTACTGCCACAAATCCCGAACCCCGATTTCCGAGCCTCGAAAGGATCGCACATGACCCCCTATCGGTTCAGCATACTCAGCATACTCAGCACAGCTTTGTTGTCGCTGATCGCCTCACCGCCCGCGGCCGCGCAACCGGCGGAGAGTAACCCGCCTTCCGATTACCTCATCCCGAACGAATCCCTGATGACCCCGTTCAAGGACCGGGTGCCGATCATTTTTGTGACGCGGAACCAGCCCGAGTGGCAGAACCTGAAGGCGTTCTGGAACGAAGCCAGCGAGGAGGCGATCGACCCGTCGACCGGGGCCAAGGTGACTCGCAAGGCGGTTAAGATCAAGGTCCCGCTTGGGTTGACGACGCCCCCGGTCGTTCCTGCCGAGAACCCGATGACCGTCGAGAAGTGGATCCTCGGCAAGAAGCTGTATTACGACCCGATCCTGTCGACCGACGCGACGGTGTCGTGTGCCAGTTGCCACAACCCGAAGAAAGGGTTCTCCGACGGCAGCCGGACCTCGACCGGCATCGGCGGCAAGGTCGGCTCGGTGAACTCTCCGACCGTGTTCAACGCGGCCTATTCCAAGCTGCAGTTCTGGGACGGCCGGGCGATCTCCCTGGAGGAGCAAGCCCAGGGGCCGGTCGGCAATCCGTCGGAGATGTTCGCGGGCAAAGGCGATCCCTGGACGGAGGCGGTGGCCCGGCTGCGGGCCAACCCCGAGTACGTGAAGATGTTCCAGGCGGTGTTCGGCCACCTGCCGACCCGCGACGCCGCCGCCAAGGCCATCGCCACCTACGAACGAACCGTCCTGCTCGGAAACTCCTTGGTCGATCGCGCCGAGGCGATCATGCGACAGCGTGTGATCGACGAGGAATCCGGCAAGTTCGAGCTGAAGGCTGAGGACTTCGTCCGGGCCATCAAGGACGAGTTCGCCCGCAAAGGTCCGGCCCTGAAGGACCTGGGGCTTGACCCCGACAAGGACGGCGACAAGGCCGAAGAACTCGGCCGGCGGCTGCTCAACGGCCGCACCCTCTTCTTCAACAAGGCCCGCTGCTCCAACTGCCACACCGGCGATACCTACTCCGACGGCGGCTTCCACAACATCGGCATCGGCGTCACCCCGGACGGTGAGTTGCCCCCCAGCGAGCGGGGTCGCTTCGGGAGCCTCGCCCTCGGCCACAAGGACCCGAGCCTCTATGGGGCCTTCAAGACGCCCGGCACCCGGGGACTGCTGCAAACCGCCCCGTACATGCACACCGGGGAGGAGAAGACCCTCGAGGATGTCGTCGAGTACTACGACCGGGGCGGCAACGCCAACCGGTTCCTGAGCGAGAAGATGAGGGACACGCCGGCCGAGGCCGCCTACTCGCGGGCCTTGGCCGAGGGCAAGCCGGTCGACCCGGCCGTCAAGACCTTCGGGCCGACCCGGCAGCCGATCATCCCGCTCAAGCTTAACCTGACCGCTCAGGAGAAGGCCGACCTCGTCTTGTTCCTCAAGGCACTCAACGGCGACCCGCTCGACCCGCTCATCACCGACCCGGACAAGTTCCCCACTCGCTGAGCCGGGAGCCTCGCACGACTCAGCCGGGACTAATTAACAAACCCTCCGATCAGGAAGGCTTGCTGGTCAGGAAGGCTTGCTGGGGCCGGCTTGACTGCCCGGCCCCTTTTTCATTGCTCGGGCGATGCGGATCTTTCCGCGGCGCGGCGGCCCAACGGTTGTCGCCCCTGGGGGAAATTAGCCCCTGGGACTTGTCGCCACCTCCGGGTTGACCCAATGTGGCAATGGCTCACCTTTGACCCCGGCCAACAAGTTGGCGGCGCACAAGCGGGCCATGGCATTCCGGGTGGCGAACGTGGCGCTGGCGATGTGCGGGACGATCAGGCAGTTCTTCAGTCGGTACAGTTCGTGGTCCGGTCCTAGCGGTTCGGGGTCGGTCACGTCCAAACCGGCCGCGAAGATCTTCCCGGTTCGTAAGGCCTCCGCCAGCGCCGTGTGATCGACCAAGGCTCCCCGGGCCGTGTTGACGAAGACCGCCGTGCTTTTCATCTTGCGGAACTGCTCGGCCCCGAAGAGGCCTTTGGTTGAGTCGTTCAGGTCGACGTGAACTGATACGAAATCGCTCTCGGTGAGCAGTTCGTCGAAGTCCACTCGCCGTGCCCCCAGTTGGAACTCGGCTTGCGGGTGTGGGCCGCCTCGCTTCGTGTACAGGACCCGCATGCCCCAACCGTGATGGAGCCGTTTGGCGGTCGCGAAGCCGATCCGGCCCATTCCGACGATGCCGACGGTCCGCCCGACCAGGTCCAGTCCGAGCCAGCCGAGAGGCTCCCAGGTCCGCCAGTGGCCGGCCCGGGCGTCGGAGGCGGCCTCGGTCACCCGGCGGGCGGCCGCGAGCAGCAGCGTCACGGCGATGTCGGCCGTGGCGTCGGTCAGCACGCCGGGGGTGTTCCCCACCCGCACGCCTCGGGCGGTGCAGGCCGCCACGTCAATGTTGTTGTAACCGACGGCGAAATTGCTCACGACCTTCAGGCGGGGGGCCGCGTCGAGTAGTGGGCCGTCGACCCGGTCGGTGAGCAGTGACACCAGGCCGTCACAGTCCCGGACCTGCTCCCGCAATACCTCCGGTGGGGGCGGGAGTCTGTCCGGCCAGACCTCGACGGAACACTCGGCCGCGATGGCCTGTAAGCCCTCCTCGGGGATACGACGGCTGACGAAGACGCGGGGTCGGCTCGGCATGGGGGACGGCACCCGGCTGGTGGCACACGAGTCGTTTTGTCTCACGTCGCTTATCGTACTGACCCCGCGACCGGGAATCGGCGGGGAAAGTCGCGCAGACACGGAAAGAAAACGAGGCTATGACCTCGCCCGGTTTCATAGCGGTCGGCAGCCCCGCGGGATCGGATGCCCGCGGCACCCCCGGCTACCGCCCCCTGGACGGAGACCTGACGATGTCGTTGTCCCGCTGGAAGATCATGGCCGGTGCCCTGGGCGTGTCGCTCGGTGGCTTCGCCGCCATCGCCGGCCAGTGCCCCAAGCCCGATACGAACAAGACCGCCGGTCGCACGGTGGCGCTACCGAACAGCAACGACGGTCCCTCAGCCGCGCCGCTACTGCCGTTGCCGGCTAGCTCCCTCCCCGAATCGAAGGTCATCCCGGCACTGCCGACGCCGGAGGCCGCCTCATCCTCGCCGGACACTGTGTCCTCGAAGACGCTGCCACCGCTACCCGTGCCGTCGTCCACCAGTCCGGTCATTCCGCTCGCAGGCGCGGAGGTGAAGTCCCCACCGATCACCTCCGAATCATCAAGGCCCGACTTGCCCAAGCCGCTCGGGTCCGAAGCATCACTACCGGAGTTTCCGAGGCCGACGGCCGCCCCGAACCCGCCGGAGACAGTCTCCGACCCGCAACCACCGATACCGACCCCGATCCCGGGTACCAGCAAACCGACCCCGCCCGCCGAGCCGCCGGCCCGGGTCGCAGAAGTGCCGCCGACCCGGGTCGCAGATGTGCCGCCGACCCGGCCGACCCTGCCGCCGCCTCCGGCCCCGCCGGTCACCGAGTCCACCAACCTGCCGATGGTTCCCCCGGCCAGCACGGCGTCCCCGGAACCGATGAGCGTACCGGCCTCGCCTCCGTCTGTGCCTGTGGAGGTCGTCAAGCCGGTCCCGGCGTCGGAAGCCGTGATCGATGCGGTCCCGGCGGTCGTCAAGCCGGCGGTCGTCAAGCCGGCCCCGGTGGCCACTGTGCCGGCCGTCGCCGTCACCCCCTCCCACAAGTACCGCATCCTCCTGCGCGTCGGTGAGGGAGAGCCGAACTTCGAGGTCCGCTGTGGCGACGAACTGGTCCTCAAGGTCGCTTGCGAAAAGGTGGACATCAAGAGTCCGGAGAAGGGTAACGGCCCGTCCGCCGTGCGGGCCAGTGGCCGCGTCCGGTTCGTCGGCTTCGGTTCCGAGGGCACCTGTGACGAGCTTTCGTTCCTGGCCGGTACCGGGGAAGTGAGCATGACCGGGAACGTCAAGATCCAAGTGAAGGACAAGTTCGGCCGGATCGAGTCGGAACTCTCGACCGACGCCATGAAGTATCGCATCGACCCGTGCCTGTCGACTGGCCCGAGGCCGTGACCGGTGAACCGGTCGGGTGTTCAGGCGGAATAGACCCGATATCGACCCTATCTACCGGTCGCCCGACTGGTGGAGCTTGAACCAGTCGGTCGCCCGTTTCATGCCCTCGTCGAACAGGACGCGGGGTTCGTAGCCGAGCCGGGTACGGGCCTTGGCGATGGAGAAGTCGAGGTTCAGGCCGGCGAACTTGAGCTGGGCCTGGGTGATGCGTGGCGGGTACGGTTTGTTCTTGCGGCGGAACACGCTCTCCCGCCAGTTGGCCAGGAGTCGGGCGAGCCAGACCGGCACGGACGGGAACCGCCGCGGCCGCCGCAGGCCCAGTCCGTCGGCCACCGTCTCAAAGAACCGCCGCTTGCTGACGAACTCCCCGTCCGTGATGTTGAAGACCTCACCGAGCGCGGCCGGGTTGTCGATGGCGAGCAGGACCGCGTCGGCCAGGTTCCCGGCATAAGTCGTGTTCAGGGCGTACCGGCCGCGGGCGATGTAGATGACGCTCCGCTCCTTCAGTCGCTGGGCGAGCCGGGGCAACATCGTCCTGTCCCGGGGGCCGTAAACGAAGCCGGGCCGGAGGATCGTGACCGGCACCCGTTGCTTGCGGTAGTACTGCAGGGCCAGCCGTTCCGACTCCACCTTCGATTGCGTGTAGCCGTCGATGTGCCGGTCAGGAAGGGGGTCGGTCTCGTCGGTCTGGTAATGGTGGCGGGCCTCGTAGACGCCGAGCGAGCTGATGTGAACGAAGCGGTGCAGGGGCCGGCCGAGCGTGGCGTCGAGCAAGGCCCGTAAGCCTTCCACGTTCACCTGCCGGTAATCGTCCACCGGTCCCCAGTCACCGACTTTGGCCGCGGCGTGGACGACGACACCGACCCCCTCAAGGGCTGCCGGCAAAGTCGCGGGTTCCCGCAGATCGCCCTGCACGATCTCGACCCCCAGCTTCTCCAAGAAGCCGGTCTCGGCCCCGGGTCGGGCCAGGGCGCGAACGGCATCCCCGCGACCGACCAGTGCCTCGGCGATGTGCGAACCCACGAATCCGGTCGCCCCGGTGACGAGAACGGAGTGCGGCATGGTTGAACCGAACTTACAGGCCCTTGTACCCACAGGCAGGTTGCGACCACTCGTCGGACGATTCGGGTGACCATTATCTTGTCGCGGCCCGTCACGTTGGCCAGCCGCCCGACGACCGCCGCGACATCCGCCACCACGCGTGTCATGGTCGCTCCGAGTTCACACGGGATGCGGTTCTCGAGCCGGGGGGGTCGCGAATCCGTGGGTTCGCGCGCCTCTGGGTTTTGACTCCACGAAGACCGCGGCAGGCCGCCGCCGTGCCGTGCCCACAAACCAACTCGACAAAGGTCGCCGTTCACAAATCGTTCGTGGAAAGCTCGCGATTTCTACTTGACAGCGGGTTTAGGCAGTCAAAATGATTATGAGGTGATCGCTGGTCTATCACTTCTTAATCATTTGCTCCGAGGACCTCCCCATGTTCCCGACCCTGCCGTCACGTTCGTGGACGACTCGGCGAGGTTTCACCCTGATCGAGTTGTTAGTCGTTATTGCGATCATTGCTATTTTGATCGGTCTGCTCTTGCCCGCGGTACAAAAAGTCCGCGAAGCAGCGGCCCGGACGACGTGCGTCAACAACCTGAAGCAGATCGGTCTGGCTGTGCACAACTACCACGACACCAATCGACACCTGCCCCACGGCGGTACAGGCTGGTGGGTGGCTCCCGGGTATTACTCGCCGGGTAATCCGTTCGGTCCGAAGGAGCAGGGGTGTGGTTGGGGGTTCCTGATCCTGCCGTTCATCGAACAGGATAATGCTTACCGACAATCCGGCGTCGCCAACATCGACACCGCCTCGGCCAACGTCCGTGCGACTCCGATCAAGACGTTTTCTTGTCCGGGACGGGGTAATCCGCGCGTCCACACCGGCGGATCGTGGTACGGGCCGGGCGGCACCCGCTCGTTCGCCCAGACCGACTATGCCGGCTGTGCGGGAACGGGCAACAACGGAGCCATATCTTATCACCAATGCAACTGGAGTGGTTGGCCCCCGCCGCCGAACCCCAACGGCAACTTCGACATGATCGACATCATGGCCATCACCGACGGGACCTCGAACACGATGCTGGTCGGTGAAAAGCTCCTCAACCCCCGGGGCTTGGGTGGATTCCAGACCGACGACAACGAAGGCTATACCTCCGGCTGGGACCACGACGTGATCCGCTTTACCGACCGCACACCCCAACCGGACAGCTACGCGATCGGCCCCGGCTGGGGTGAGATGCGCTTCGGTGGCCCGCACTCGGGCGGCTTCACCTGTGTCTTCTGTGACGGGTCGGTCCGGCTGATCCGCTTCTCGATCAATCCCACCACGTTCCGGTTCCTCGGCGAGCGAAGCGACGGCCAGACGATCAACAACAGCGACATCTGAAGCTCCCCGGCAAGTAGGCAACTCGCATGGCGGTGCGACCGGGCGGCCGGCCCCTTTCCGCCCGGTCTTGTAGTATCGTTGACGCCTTCAGTCCTGCACGCACCATGACGCCCGTTCACACGCAGCAAGACGCCCGGTGTTTCCTCGTGAGGATGCTCACCGTTGCCGTGGTCGTGCACTTGAGCGGGTGCGGGAGCGGTGCGACCCCCGACGGCCGAACCGTTGTCAAAGGCCGGATCGTCGAAAACGGCAATCCGTTCGTGCCGGACCCGGCCAAGCTCAAGCTTCCGAAAGGGACAAGCCTGCCACCGGGGACCAACCTGCTACAGGTGACGTTCATCCCGAAGACCGGCGGAGAGAACGTGCCGGCCATCGTCAATCCGAATGACGGTTCGTTCACCGTCTCGGGAGCGGACGGCAAGGGCATCAAACCCGGTGTCTACAAGATCGCCGTGACGGCCAATGCCGGCCCCGGCACCGCCGACCTGTTGGGGGGCAGATTCGGGCCAGACAATACTCCGATCGAGCGCGATGTGAGGCCCGGCGACGAGGTCGTGATCGACGTGGCCAAAGCCAAAGGATGACCGGAAGGTAATGCCTCGCCTGCTCGGGCGGTGATGCGCTGCCAACGGTCAGTGACTAGGTGACACCCCGGGTGGTTTGCCAGTCATTTCACGGTCACGGACCGGTGTCACAGCACGGCAACCAACCGCGATCCGGTGCCACGTCCCCTCGGCCGTTCGTGTTACCCACGAGCGAGCATCCCGGAAACTGGTTCCAACGTTCCGCGAGGTGAGCCAGGACCTGGTTAGACATCCCTAGACGAAGGTCGGGCCGGCGGGATTTGAACCCACGACCTCTTGCACCCCAAGCAAGCGCGCTAGCCAAGCTGCGCTACGGCCCGTGTCAGCGACAAAGCCGAGTTCAGGTGATCTCGTCATTTACCGCTGCCTTCTTCACAGTTTACACGGAGCGGCCAGCGATTCTAGGGCGGTTTTCCTCTTCCCCCGCCTTTCCCGGAAAGACACTGACCCTGCTCGGAAAGAGACGGATAACGGATAGACACGGCCTCTGCTCGTAAGCGAGCCGATGTGCGTGAGTCACGCGACCTCGCCGCCCGCGAAGCGGTCCCGGATGCAGGCGAAGAGTTTGCCGATGCACGGCTCCGCGATCGAGTAGTAAACGTTGCGTCCGTCGCGCTCGTGGGTCAGGAATCCGCACCGCTGCATCAGTCGCAGGTGCCCGGAGGCGACGTTGCTCGGGATGTCGCACTTTTCCGCCAGTTCTCCGACCGTGAAGCGGTCCTTTAGCAGCATCTCCACCATGCGTAAGCGGAGCGGGTGCGCGAGAACTCTGAGGCATTCCGCAGCCTCGGCCAGTCGGTCGAGGTCGATCAAGGTCACATCACGCATCGGCGGTCCTGACGCTGAACACTCGTGGTAGGTAACATCTCGTGCGTCATTCTGTGAAAAGGTCGGTTCTCAAGGCAAAGTCAGCAGTTTGGTTTTACTAGCTCGCGCGCTGCAGTCGCAGTCAAGCACCCCTCGAAGCCCCGGCAAGCCCCCGTGTTTGTGCTAACCCGTGTTTGTGATAAAAGACCGGACCGGCCGGCCGACGGTTCGGGCTGCACCGCCGCAGTTGGACACGGAACGGATCAGGCCGGGCATCCCCTGCTTGCATCGTCACCCGCGGGGGGATAGCTTCAAATTAACAGCGGAAGACGGCTTGCCGCAACCGTCGAGGTGCCCATCGGCTATCGACATTCGGACCACGACCCTTAGGCCATGATCCGCAACCCGGAAGGCCCCATGATTTGGAACCGACACTGCTGTTGGATTTTTTTGGTCGCCGCGACCTGGGCTTTGTTACCCCGGCCGACCGCGACGGCCCAACCGGACAAGGACAGCCTGCCCCGCCTGAGTGACGCCGCCTTGCAGGAAGTCGTCAAGCGTTCGGGCAAGGATGTCCGCGGGATCCCGGCCAAAGAGCTGGAGGACGCACGCTCCCGGTTCGCCGAGTTCGCTAAGTATTTCGCTAACCTGATCAGCCATCCTCTCGTGTACCGGGCCGCCCAGCAAGACCCGTCGCTGGCGGTCAACTCGGCCGGCCGGGCCCTCGACAAGGACAAGCGGCAAATCCCGACCATCGACGAGATCCTGGGTCTGCTCGATTACGGCCGGTTCTTGCTCGAACCGAACCCGCTCCTCCGCTCGACCTTTGACAGTTCGATCCCCCGGGTGACGACCGACCACGCCGATTACATCCGGGAACTCGGTGCCGCCTTCGACATGGTTTTGAGACCGCTCATCGACAGCCACCCGGACCGGGCCGTTCGCATCAATGCCATGCGGCTTTACGCCTCGGTCTGCCGCTCGGGGGCCGCCCCGCTCTGGACGACCGTCACCGAACTGCTGACCAGTGAGAACGTCCCGACCGAGATCAAGTATTACGCACTGCAGGCGGCGGGGAACCTGTTGACGGCTTACGACCCTTACGACTACAGGTCCCGCCGGCACCGGGTCTCGCGTGACACCCAGGAGCCTCGCTCCGAGGCCGACCGAGCGGTCGGTGCCCTGGTGGCGGCCGTGGAGGCGTGCGTGACCGACCCGAATGCCATGCTGACCGGCCCGAACGCACTGCGGGACAAGAAACTCGAGAACGCCACACCCGACCAGATCGACGTGATCCGCTTCGTGCGGAAACAGGCGATCAAGGCGCTTGCTCAGGTCCGTTTCATGACCTTACCGGGACCGGACGGCAAGCCGGTTTACCCCGCCATGACGCTCATCAAGGTCTGCATGTCCGACCCCGGCTTGGGTTATCAGCCGTCCCTGCTGCCCACGCCAACCCCGGCCGAGTGTGGTGAGGCGGTACTCGGCCTGATGAACATGGCCCCCGTGTCCAACGGCCTGCCGATCAAGGGCTTCAAGGCCGACGCCTTGGTCGAGGCGATGACGGCAGGGCTGATCACGTGCGTTGCACCCCGTGTTGACCCGGCGGACCGGAGCCAGCCGTGGCGGGGTCTGGCCCTGCGGCTATCCGAGGCGATGAAGAACTGGCGGCCGCTCTTCGACCCGATCTACGACCCGGCCGTCCCCAACACTTTCAATCCCAACGCCGTGCCGGCCGAGGTCAACGACTTCATCTCGCGGGTCCAGGCCACGGTGATCGCCCCGCTGGAGCGCACCGACGCCACGGGCAAGCCGGACCCCAATGCCAAGGTCGACCCCGCCCCGCTCGTGACCTACCTGCGCGGCCTGCGCGACAACCCGAAGCGCTCCGGCTTCCTCATCGTCGGGGTGGCCCAAACCGCCCTGCCGGGCCTGGCCAAGCCGTGACCCTGTAACAACACAGCCTGTAACGACACAAGAATCCGGTTGCGGTCCGCCCGAGTTCCGGTGACAATCAGCTAACCCTGTTCGGTTTCGAGAGGCCACCAATGAGGCGATTCCTGACCCTCGCTCTGCCTGTAGTGCTGGCCGTGGCGGTCGCGACCCCCGTTCACGCCGGTTACATGATCGTGCGGGTGATCCTCGCCGGGACCGGTGGCGGCGGTGGCGGTAGCGCGTTGCCCGGACCCGGCCTGCCGGACGAAGACAGCGGCAGTTCACTCGGCCCGGCTCCCAAGGGAGGACGCCCCGGTGGTCCCCCCCAAGGCTCCGGCCTGGGACCGCCCGGAGGAATCCCCGGTGGACCCGGGATCACCTCCAACCCCGGCTTCCCCATGGGCCCCGCCGGCACCCCCACCAGCCCCGCCCCCACCGTCCCGATCGACCACACCCGGTCCCTCGTCGTCGTCGTCCCCTTCCAGGAAGACATCACCAAGTCGTACCCGTTCTACAAGCCGGCTCCCCCGCTCGTCCCCGCGCCGAACCGTGACACCAACCCCCTCTTCAAGCCGCAACTGCGTGTCACCCACCGCGGCCGGGCGATCGTCACCAACCTGTTCACCGATAGCTCGACGGTCCAACTTTACGAGAACCTGCGAGACACCCCGAACTTGCTTAAGACCCACGAAAGTGAAGTCCGCTCGGATTACGAGAAGTGGGCCAAGACGAAGACCGATTACCGGCAACTCTTCGCCATCCTCGTCGCGGCCCTGAACGTCGGCCTGGTCGACGAGGCCGTCAAGTATGCCGACGAGTTGCTGGCCCTCACCCGTGACAAGCGAGACCTCCCGGCCGACATCGCCGCTTTCGCCCGGGCATACGGGGCGATGCAGAAGGGGATCAAAGGCAACGCCCCCAAGGCCGGCAACGCCGAATTGTGGCGGGCACGACTCGAGGCGACCGACGTGCTGACCCGGGGGCACTACGCCGTCATCTACTGGGACGCCAGCGCCGCCGAAGTCCAGTGGCGGTCCGAGTTGCTGGAGGAGAACTTCAAGGCCTTCTTCCTGCTGCACGCGACCCGTGGCATCGAGCTGCCCGTCCCCGAGGCCCCGCTCACGGTCATCCTCCCCAAGGAGGGCCGTGACGTCCTGCGACTCGCGCGGGCCATGGACGCCCCCGCCCGCCTGCCGGCCGACGGCTTCTTCTCTCCCGACCACGGCGTCCTTGTCCTGTCCCCGGAACGGCTCGACGAACTCGGCCTGACCTTCAGCCGGCAGATCCAACAGATGTACGTCGGCGGTATCTCCCGCGAGACGCTCCTGGCCGGGCGAGGACCAAAGATCCACGTCGACGGCAAACGCGACGACAAGAAGCCTGACGAGGTCGTTAAGACCCCTGATGAAGTCGCCCGCATGCAGACACTGGCCCTGGTCGAACGATTCCTGGACGAACAGTCGGCCCTCAACACCATCAGCCGGGAAGGTTCTCGGCAACTCCTTTATGCCACCGGTCTGCACCCGCGATACATTCTCCTACCCGAATGGCTCGAGAACGGCTCGGCCAATTTCTTCGCCCGGCCGCGAGACCCCGCCTTTTTGACCGACGGCAAGGGCAAGTGGTTCATGACCGTCGCGCCCACGACCGGCTACGGCGTCCCGCATTACGTCCTACAGCGGCAGTTCCGTGACCTGCTCGACAAACAGGAACTGAACCCGGACCGCGCCGCTCTGCTCAAGAACATCCTCACCGATGCCTATTTCGCCGGCCTCCGTGACCCCAAGACCGTCTCGGACCCCGACCCGGAGAAGGAAGACAAGTCCGGCATCGCCCTGACTTCCGGAGTCCGTCCACCGGGCACCGGACTCGGGGGCGGCCCTGGTATCCCCGGTTTGGGTCAGCCTCCGGGACTGGGTCAGCCTCCGGGACTGGGTCAGCCTCCGGGACTGGGTCAGCCTCCGGGACTGGGTCAGCCTCCAGGACTGGGTGCCGGTTCGTCCTTGGGACCGCCTCCGGGTTTGGGTCAGCCTCCGGGACTGGGTCAGCCTCCGGGACTGGGCGGTGGCCAGCCCGGACTGATTCCGGGTGCCGCAACCACTGACCCCGCCGCCGAGGACCCGGTTGTGATACTCCGCAAGAAGCGTGAGCGTCTCAATGTGAAGGCCCATGCCACGGCCTGGTGCCTGTACTTCTACTTGGCTCGCGAGAAGCCGAACGAACTCCGCCGCTTCATGGCCGAACTCGCCGCCATGCCGCGGGACTTCCCCCTCGAGGGTGACGTCATCCTGGCCCGCTTCTGCGAGTCGTTCGGCCTTGACGGCTCGAATGAGTCACTCAAACGGTTCGCATCGGCTTGGATCGACTGGTTCAAGACCGTGCCCCAGGCGGGGATCGACGTGCCCCTCGTCGATCCGAAGCCGCCGACGGCCCCGACCACCGGCCGACCGACCGGCCCGACCGGCAACCCCTCGCTCGGCCCGCCGCCGGGAGACTCGGAGCGGTAACGCTGATCGGTCAACGCTCTGTCAAACCTCGGGCGAATTCGGCCCGCCAGTCCCGATATTCGCCCGTGGGCCGGACGCACGACGACCCGCGACAGGCTCGCTTGACGAAACCCCGGCAGCTTTTAAGATAATGTAACGCGATCTGAGCCGAGGTGGCGGAATTGGCAGACGCACCAGATTCAGGTTCTGGCGCTCGCAAGAGCGTGGAGGTTCAAGTCCTCTCCTCGGCACACTGACCCCTCATCCCCGCACCTGGTGGCCTGCCACCCAGGGGCTTTCTCGTTGAACGACCGGGATCGACCCCCCTTACTGTTGTGGACTGGTAACTTTTTGCCGGGTCTCGTCTCTCTCGCGATCAGTTCGCTCGCCCGGCGGACCGCGGATCAGGCTTCTTGCAGGGCGTAAGCCAGATCGGCCCGCAGGTCATCCAAGTCCTCGATGCCGACGCTGAGTCGGACGAGTCCGTCGTCGACACCGCGGGCCTCGCGGACTTCTCGCGGGATGCTGGCGTGGGTCATGGTCGCCGGGTGGCTGACGAGGGACTCCACACCGCCGAGACTCTCGGCCAGGCTGAAGAGTTTCGTCCGCTTGAGGAAGCGGTGGGCGGCGGGGGCACCGCCGCTCAGTCTGAGAGCGATCATGCCGCCGAATCTTCGCATCTGCCGGGCAGCGATGGCGTGACCGGGGTGGCCGGTCAAGCCCGGGTAGTAGACCCTGGCGACCGCCGGGTGGCTCGCCAGCCAGTCGGCCAATGCCATCGCGTTGTCACAGTGCCGTTCCATGCGAACGGCCAGTGTCTTGAGTCCCCGGAGGACGAGGAAGCAGTCGAACGGACCGGGCACGCCGCCCGCCGCGTTCTGGTAGAACCTGATCGGTTCGAGTAACTCGTTCGGGCCGATGACGCAGCCCCCGACCACGTCGGAGTGCCCGCCCAGATATTTTGTCGTGCTGTGGACGACGAGGTCGGCCCCGAGCCGGAGTGGCTGCTGTAGGTAAGGGGTGGCGAAGGTGTTGTCGACCGCCAACTTTGCCCCGTGGTGGTGGGCCACTTCGGCGATCGCCGCGATGTCGAGGATCTGCAGCAGGGGATTGGTGGGGGTTTCGATCCAGACGAGTTTGGTCTGCGGGGAGAGGATCGTCTTGAAGCCGGCGGGGCTGGGGTCGTCGGTGTAGCGGGCGGTCAGGCCCCAGGGCTTGAACACCTTGTCGAGCAGGCGGTAGGTGCCGCCGTAGAGGTCGGCCGAGGCCGCGACCTCGTCGCCGGGTCGTAGCAGGGCGGCGAAGACGGAGGTGGTGGCGGCCAGCCCGGAGGCGAAGGCCAGGCCGCGTTCCCCTTCCTCCAGTGCCGCGAGTGCCGTCTCCAGGGCCGTGCGCGTCGGGTTGCCGCTGCGGCTGTACTCGTAGCCTTTGTGTTCGCCGGGTGCCCGCTGCGTGTAGGTGCTCGTGGCGTAGATGGGGACAATGGTGGCCCCGGTCGCCGGGTCGGCGTCCTGCCCGGCATGGATGGCCCGGGTGCTGAAACCGGTCGCTTGAGTGTGGCTGGCGGACATGCAACAATCCCTCGTGGGAAAAGACATCCGAACGGGAGAGATCATGAGCGAGGAGCCGCGAACACCCGACCCCGGCGACCCCCTCGACCGCTGTATTGCGAAGCTCAAGGTCGTGTGGTTGGCGCTGTTCTCGAGCGGGCTGACGATCACGCTCATCCTACTCGTTCTGGTACTGACCAACGACGCGCAACCGGCCGTGGAACTCGGGGACATCGGTTATCTGTTCCTGGTCGTGGTCCCCTTCGGACTGTTGGCGGCGTTTTTCCTGGCCCCGCTGATTGCTCCCAGAGACCCGGCGCGGGTTCTGGAGGAGGTGCGGCGCAGGAAGTTGCCCGGCTATGACGGGTGTGAAACGGCACGGCCCGGTGAGGCGATGTACTGGTATCCGGTCTATGCGGCCCGGTGCACGCTCCGGCTGGGCTTCCTGGAAGGGGCCACGATCCTGTGTGCCTTGGGTTTCTTCATGACGGCGAACTGGGCCGTGTTGGGAGGGGCAGCCGTGATGCTCGTGGCGATGCTCGCGGTCATCCCCAGTCGGGCGGCGGCCGTCGATTTCGCCGAGTCGGCCCGGCTGCAACACCCGGAGGGCTAGAGCCGGTTCGTGTCGCCGCCCTTTTATGGAGCAGGCGTTTGGTCCGGCGGGCATATCATCCAGCACGGGTCTGGTCCCAGTAGTGGATCAGGTCGATGCGGGTGATGATGTCGACAACGGCTCCGTCTTGGGTGGCAAGAACGCCGGTGTAGCCGGCGAGCAGGAGGCGGTAGGCCTCGTCGAGGTGGGTGTTGATGTCGAGGACGGGGAGCGGCCGGGCCATCACCTCGCCGACCCTCACCTGGTTGGGGTCTTTGCCGTCGTGGAGGAGTCGGGCCACGGTCACTTCCTGGACGCTGCCGACGGGCCGCCCGCCGTCGAGGACGGGCAGTTGGGAGATGCCGTTGGCTTCGAGGAGCTGGATCGCCTGTTCGGCGGTGGCCTCGGGACTGATCGTGACGAGCTTGCGTTCGCCGCGTCGGCGGAGCAGGTCGCCCACGGAGTGGGCCGGGGGTTGGGTGAAGCTGAGTTTGTTGGCGGCGAGCCAGTCATCGTCGAAGAATTTGCTGAGGTAGTTCCGGCCGGTGTCGCAGCCCATGGCGACGACGAGGTGGCCGGGGCCGAGCCGCCGGGCGTAGCGGAGGGCGGCGGCGACGTTGGTGCCGGAACTGCCGCCTAAGAGCATGCCTTCGCGACGGGCCAGTTCGCGGGCCACATGGAACGACTCGGCGTCGCTCACCCGAACCCAGTCGTCGACGTACTGGCTCGCGAACGTCTTGGGGACGAAGTCCTCGCCGATCCCCTCGACCTTCCACGGCTGGGGGCTGCCGCCGGAGAGGACGGAGCCTTCCGGGTCGGCCCCGATGACCTTGACGTTGGGGTTCCGCTCCTTGAGGTAGCGGCCGACGCCCGAGATCGTCCCGCCGGTACCCGCCCCGGCGACGAAGACGGTCACCTTGCCGCGGGTCTGTTCCCAGATCTCCGGGCCGGTGGTACGGTAGTGGACCTCCGGGTTAGCCGGGTTCGTGAACTGGTTCGGTCGCCAGGCACCGGGGATCTCGCGGGCCAGTCGGTCGGCCACCCCGTTGTAGCTTTCCGGGGAATCGGGGGGCACGTTCGTGGGGGTGATGACGACCTCCGCCCCGAAGGCCTTGAGGAGGGAGATTTTCTCCTGGGACATCTTGTCGGGCAGCACGAAGATGCAGCGGTAGCCTTTGACGGCGGCGACCATCGCCAGACCGACGCCGGTGTTCCCGGCCGTCGCCTCGATGATCGTGCCGCCCGGCCGCAGTTGCCCCTTTTGCTCGGCCTCGGCAATCATGGCCAGGGCGACCCGGTCTTTCACGCTGCCGCCGGGGTTCATCATCTCGACCTTGACGGCGACGCGGGCCTGAAGCCCCTCGGCCATGCGGCCGAGGAGTACCATGGGGGTGTGACCGACCGCGTCCAGGATCGACTCGAGCATGGCCGACTCGGGGGATGTGCGGGCCAGGGGACCGACGACGGCCCGGCCCGAGTGCCGTGGTACGCTCGGGCCGTGGGGGGGCAAACCGTGGTAGCCCGCTCGACGAGTGTGGTGGCCCGCTCAACCGCTCAAGCCGGTCAACGTGCCGGTGCTGTCGCCAAGGGCGGCGATCTTAACGTCCATGCGGTCGAGCATGGCGAGCCAGAGGTTGTTGAGCGGCGTTTCCTTGGGGTAACGGAGGTGACGGCCGGTCTTGATCGTGCCGCAGCCCCGACCCGCGAGGAGGATCGGCAGGTCGTCGTGGTTGTGGGCGTTGCCGTCGGAGTTGCCGCTACCGTAGACGACCATGCAGTGATCGAGCAGCGAGCCGTCCCCCTCGCGGGTTGATTTGAGCTTGCCAAGCAGGTAGGCCAGTTGCCGGGTGTGGAAGGTGTTGATGTCGCGGATCTTTTCCTTCTTCTTGGGGTTGTTCTCGTGGTGGGAGAGGTCGTGGTGGCCTTCGGGCACGCCGATGAACGGGTAAGGCTTGTTGCTGCCCTCGTTCGCTAGGACACAGGTGATGACCCGGGTGACGTCGGCCTGGAGGGCGAGGACGATGAGGTCATAGGTGATGCGGATGTGTTCCTCGTAGGAGGCGGGGATGCCGGCGGGAACTTTGTAGTCCGGGGCCTGGATCGGGGGGAGTTTCTCGGCCCGCTCGATGCGGAGTTCCACGTCCCGCACGGCGGAGAAGTATTCGTCGAGCTTGCGTCGGTCGTTGGCCCCGAGCCGGGCGTTGAGGGACAGGGAGTCTTCGCGGACGAAGTCGAGGATGCTCTTGCGGCGGGCGTCGCGCTGGAGGCGTTCGCCGTCCGGCGTGCTGGCGAAGAGCCGCTCGAAGACGATCTTGGGGTTGACTTCTTTGGGGAGCGGTTGGGTGGCCGACCGCCACGACATGGTCGAGGAGTAGACGCAGCTATAACCGGAGTCGCAGTTGCCGGCCATGGCCCCGTGTTCGCACCCGAGTTCCAGGGAGGGCAGGCGGGTCCGGTCGGCGAGGCGGGCGGCCGCCACCTGATCGACCGAGATGCCGGCGCGGATGTCGGTGCCGTCGGTCTTGCGGGGCTGGCAACCGGTGAGGAAGGCGGCCAAGGCCCGGGCGTGGTCCCCGCCGCCGTCCCCGTGGGCGCGGGCCTTGTCGGCCGTCAAGCCCGTGAGGACCAGGATGTCATCCCGCACGTCTTTGAGCGGCTGAAGGATGTGGGGCAGCTCGAAGTCCGGGCCTTCGGCCTTCGGTGTCCAGTCGGCCATGTTCATGCCGTTGGGGACGTACAGGAAGACCATGCGGTTCGGGGCCGGGTTCTTCGACGGCGTGCCGTCGGCGGCCCAGGCGGTGAGCGGCCCCATCGCCTCCAGCCACGGGAGCGAGACGGTCACACCGAGGCCGCGGAGCAGGGTACGGCGGGAAATACGTGCGGTCATGGGGTTCTCCCTCTACGGAGACGGAAGGGGTCGCTCTTCACGATGCCGGTCACGAGCGCGGAGAATCGGTAGTCGGCGGCGGCGAGGTCGGCGACGATGCGGTCGATGGCCCGCCGGTCGTAGTATTCCAGGCCGCGGCCCAGGGCATAGGTTAGCATCTTCTCGGCCAGGCAGCGGGCGAACTGGTCCTTCTTGGTCAGCAGCACCTGGCGGAGTTGCTCGGGGCCGGAGAACTTCAGCCCGCCGGGTAGTTCGCCGGAGGCGTCGATGGGGAACTCGCCGTCTTTGCTACGATACGCACCGATGGCGTTGAAGTTCTCCAGCCCGAAGCCCAGGGGGTCCATTTTGGCGTGGCAACTGGCGCAGGCCGGGTTCTTGCGGTGTTCCTCCATGCGGGCGCGGAGGGAGCCACTGGTCAAGGGCTTGCCGTTCTCCTCGAGTTCCGGGACGTTCGGCGGTGGCGGGGGCGGGGGCGTGCCGAGTAGCTGTTCGAGTACCCAGCGGCCGCGCTTCACCGGTGAGGTACGGGTCGGGTTGGAGGTGACCGTCAGGAAGCTGGCCTGGGTGAGGATGCCGCCCCGCCCGGTGCCGGTCATATCGACCCGGCTGAACTCGTCGGGCTTGAACGGCTTGCCGCCCGGCTTGCGGTCTTTCGGGTTGCTAGCGATTTTATTCCCGGCCGTGTCGGCGATCCCGTAGAGCCGGGCCAGCGGTGCGTTGAGATAGGAGAAATTGCCGGCCAGGATGTCGAGTATGCTGCGGTCCTCGCGGATGATCTCCGTGAAGAAGAGTTTGGTCTCCCGGAGCATGGCCGCGCGGAGTGGCTCGTTGAATTCGGGGAACAGCTTGGGGTCCGGCTGGGCGGTACTCAGCCGCTGGAGCTGGAGCCATTGCATCACGAAGTGTTCGACCAGTGCGGCGGCCTTCGGGTCCCGCAGCATCCGCTTGACCTGGGAATCCAGGTTGGGCGTGAGTTGCTTATTGGCCGCCAGGTCGAACAACTCCTGGTCGGGCATGCTCGACCACAGGAAGTAGCTGAGCCGGGACGCGAGTTGGTACTCGTCGAGCGGGTGCGGGTCGGGGCTGTCGGGTCGGTCGTCGAGTTCGACGCGGAAGAGGAACTTGGGGGAGACGAGTACGGCGGTCATGGCGAACTGGATCGCCGCCTCCCACTTCTCGCCAGCTTGGCGGCGGGACTCGGCCAGTGCGACGAGTCGGTCCAGCTCCTCGGCCGTGACCGGTCGCCGGTAGGCCCGGCTGGCGAAGCGGCCTAAAACTTCGCGGGTGCGCTCGGCCTCCGGCTTGTTCGGGTCGCAGGCGAGGAGTCGGCGGTGGCTGGCCGGTCGGGTGTCCAGCGGCCCTTCGAGGGACAGGAATTTGACGTACAGGGTCGGCGCTGGTTCACCGTCTTCCGGCTTGACCAGGGCGACGGCGACTTTATCGGGTCCGATGCCGGCGGGGATGGCGGCTTGCAGGTGTTCGGCGGCGGATTCGTTGCGGGCCTTGACCTCGAACGTCTTCAGGATGACGAACGGCCTCAAGCCCTTGGCGGCGGCCCCGGCGATCGTGTCGGCCTCGGCGTCCTTGGCGGCTAAGGGGCAGGTCGGGCTGCAACCGGCCAATAGGGCGACCTTGACCGGCTTGGAGCCGCTCGTCTCGACATATACTTGCGTGTGGGCGATGTACTCGCCGTCGGCCGGCACCTGATACCGCGTGAAGATCGGGCCGGTTTCGATCGGCGTGCCCCCGGCCCGGCCGCTCACGACGCGGAAGTTACCCTTCATGGGGACGTTCGGCCCGGCCGGCTCGGTGTACTGGGTGGCGACGCCACGGTTCGGGGGTCGGGGCGGGTTCGGTGTGATCGCCCGATCCATGATGCTCTCGGCCGCCGCGAGATAGCGCTCGAGGAGTACCGGCGGTAGGGTCAGCACGTCACCGATGTTGTCGAAGCCGTGCCCCACGTCGTCGGACGGGAAGTCCTCGGCGGGGTTGAAGTCGATCCCGACGAGGTCGCGGATCGTGTAGTTGTACTCGTTGCGGTTCAGTCGCCGCATGGTGACGCGGCCGGGGTCGGGCTTGGTCGACTCGTCGTGCTGCTTGAAGATCAAGCCGATCAGTTTCGTGAAATTCTCGACTTCCGCAAGGCCGGGCCGCGGCTTGCTCGGCGGTGGCATCTCGCCCGACTGCAGGACATCGAGCACCCGCTGCCAGGTCTTGCGGTCCTTGATCACGGCCGCTTCGTCTCGGTACTTGTCGAGCCTCAAGTCGGCCTTGGCCTTGTCCCCGCTATGGCACGAGAGACAGTGCTTTTGAAGAAACCCGCTGCCTTCGGTTGCGAACGTCGGCTCGGTCCCGGCCGGGGAAGTTCCGGTATCGCCCACGCTCGGGTACGACCGGGCTAACACAAGTGTCGTGACGATGACCAGTATCAGTTGGCGGACGGGCATTGCTGGACCCGTGTCTTTTGAGCAATGAGGCGGGAACAAGCTCTTCGGGATCAATCTTCTTATGCTGGTGGGCTACTCATCACTTTACCGAACTGCACGTTCACATGCAAAAGGAACTCGCCCGGTGCGGTCCTTGGTGCGGCACCGGCCGACGGTGGAACTGATGGCACCCCTGTGCTTCAATAAATTGAGAAGGTGACAACACCGGGGGAGCGAGCCGGCGACGAGCGTCGCGTGGATGGCCCTCGTGTCTGGCTCTCCCGATAGGAGTCGGCGGTATGCCGGAAAGTCTGTCGTCGGCACGGCCGGATCAAGAAAAGACCGGGCTAGGGAATTACTTCATCGCCAACTACCCGCCGTTCTCTTTCTGGAAGCCGTCGTTCCTCGGTGAGGCCCACCGGGCCTTGGCCACCCCGCCCCGGGACGGGGTACCGCTCGGCCTGTACTTGCACATCCCGTTCTGTCGCAAGCGCTGCAAGTTCTGCTACTTCCGGGTCTACACCGACAAGAACGCGAGGGACATCGAGGTCTACCTCGACGCACTCGTACGGGAGGTCGAACTGCTGAGCCGCTCGGCCTGCGTCGGGGATCGGCCGCTCGATTACGTCTACTTCGGCGGGGGCACGCCCTCCTACATCAGCACGGCACAACTCGACGCCTTGATGACCCGCCTGCGGTCGATACTCCCTTGGGACGCGGCCCGAGAGGTCACCTTCGAGTGTGAGCCGGGGACGCTTCAGAAGCACAAGCTCGAGACGCTCCGGGGCCACGGCGTGACCCGCCTCAGCCTCGGGGTCGAGAACTTCAAGCCCGAGATCCTGCAGTACAACGGCCGTGCACACCTGGAGGAAGAAATCTACCGGGCCTACGGCTGGGCGCGGGAACTCGCCTTTCCCCAGATCAATATCGACCTCATCGCCGGTATGGTCGGCGAGGACTGGGACAACTGGAAGCGGTGTGTCGCCAAGACCCTCGAACTCGGGCCGGACTGCGTCACCGTCTACCAGATGGAGTTGCCTTACAACACGGTCTTCTCTCGCGAACTCCAGGTACTCGGCAACGGGGAACCCTCCCTCGCGGTGGCCGACTGGCCCACGAAGCGGGCCTGGGTTAAGTACGCCTTCGAGGAGTTCGAGAAGGCCGGCTACACCGTGTCCAGTGCCACGACGGTGGTGAAAGACCCCGCCCGGACCCGGTTCGTCTACCGGGAAGCACTCTGGCACGGGGCGGACATGTTCGGCACCGGTGTCGCTTCCTTCGGACACGTCAACGGCGTTCACGTCCAGAACGTCGATACCTGGGAGCAGTACGTCGGGAAGCTGCAAGCCGGCGAGATCCCCCTGGGGCGTGCGTTTCCGACGACGGCGCGTGACCGCCTCGTCCGCGAACTAGTGTTACTGCTCAAGACCGGTCACCTGGACGTGGCCTACTTCCGCGAAAAGCACGGGGTCGACATCCGTGAGGCGTTCCGACCGGCCCTCGAGAAGTTGGTCGCCGGCGGCTGGCTGGTCATCAACGGCGAGAGCATCGACTGCACTCGCGACGGCCTGATCCAAATCGACCGCCACTTGCCCAGCTTTTTCGACCCCCAGTTCGTCGGTAGTCGCTATACCTAGGTCGGTTGACTCGGATCGGCCCACTCGACTCGGTCCACCATGCCACGCCCGCTAAACCCCGCTCGCTTTCCACTCGTTTCCCGGGCATTCCCGGCGACCCGATCGAACGAATCAACCCCAGAGGCACGGTTCGGAACCTCCCCATGCCTGAGTCGCGGACCTTCTTGATGGGTAAATACCCGGCCCCGTTGCCGGGCGACCTGCGCTACTGCCGTAACCACATGTGGTGTCGTCCGGGTGTCGACGGCGTCCACCGCTTCGGCTTCACCGCCTATGCCGTCCGCCTCATGCAGGACGTGTACTTTCTCGAATGGCGGATCGACCCGGGGTTGGTCCACGCGAAGCAAGAGATCGGTTACATCGAGACGCAAAAGGCCACCTCGGGGTTGTATGCCCCGCTCGCCGGCCGCATCCTCCGCTTCAACCCGGCCCTCCTCGAGGACCCGAGCGGGATCAACGTCGATAACTACGGTGACGGCTGGCTCTTCGAGTTTTCTGGCGGCCTCGACGACACCTGGGACGTCGACGGCTACCATGCCCACCTGGAGGCCGGCTGGGAGGCCACACAACGTATCATCAAGGGGCAAATCAATAGCACCGCCGAGGACTGACGGCCCGGGGAGCGACGAGCCGATCACCGTTGGCACCGTTCGTGCGGGTCAGCGATCGGCCCAGGCCGCCATCACGGGTGATCGTGCCATCATGCCTGATCGTGCCTCGTGAGTGTCCACGCGCTGACGTTCACGTGCTCGGCACACGCTTGAACGGCCGGCGTTTGGCGGAAACAATGGAAAGGCCGTCGCACCCTTCCCGTCGAGAGTCGCACATGCCACCCCTTCGACCCGGTCGACCGCTGCCCTGGCGATTGTCTGCCGCCCTCGTCCTCTTCGTCGCCTTAGTCCTGGCGGTCGTCGCCGATGCCGCCGAAACCGTGATCCTGAAGGACGGCTTCGTGATCCAGGGGAATGTCCGCAAGGAGTTCACCACGATCAACGACCCGGCGACCGGGCGCACCTTCCCGATCGCCAAGGACAACGGCTTCGACATGATCGATGAGGGGCCGAAGGTCGTGATCTTTTCGACGCACGCCAAGCAGGTCGGAGAGGTCAGCAAGGACGTGAAGCTACGGCCAGAGTACCGGGCCTTCACGATGCCCGGCGGACCGCGACGCCGCAACGACCCGTTACCAGTGGGGGCCGTCACCAAGTCGAGTACCGAGTTCAACGACAACTGGGTCCGCACGATCACGGTGCGGGTACCCCTGGGGATCGACAAGATCGACCAGCAGGTGACGTACATCGACCCGTACTTCACGTACATGTGGTCGTCCACGCACATCTGGCGGGTGGGCTACCGCACCACCGAGCTGGAGCCGGCCAAGCTCCGCCGCTTGCTCAAGAGCCACCCCGAACTCCGGGAGCCGGACGGTAAGCCGGACCCGCTGAAGCGGCTCGCCCTCGTCAAATTCTGGCTCGACGCCGGCTGGCTGGCGCTCGCCAAGGAGGACCTGGAAGACTTCCGCAAGACGTTCGGCGGCGGTCTCGGCAAACAAGCCCAGGAGGAGTACGACCGCCTGGTGCGGGAGATCGACACGGCCACGGCCGCCTTGGTCATCAAGGAAGCCGAGTTGGCCCTGAACGCCGGCCGCTACACCCGCGCCGGCGAACTCCTCAGCGCTTTCCCCGAAAAGCTCGCCGAGCCGCGCCAGACCGAGGAGGCGACCAAACTGATGGCCCAGTGGAAGACCGTGCGGGAACGATACGACACCGGACGACGACTCCTGCGCCGCACGATCGATGAGCTGACCGGCAAGGCAGGGGCCGAATCGCTTTTGGCCGTCGGCGGTGGCGGGGCAATGACCGCCTGGCCGGTGAAAAAGCTCTCGGGCGTCGCGGCCGATCTCGCGGACGCCGCCGAGGAGGTGTACGTTTCCCTCCACCCGGATTCCGTGCAGCGCATCGAGTTCTTCGTCAACCTGGCCGCCCAGGTCGAGCGGGAAAAAGGACAGGGTCGCGACCCTAGCAAACGCCCGGAAGAACTCCTGGCCACGGCCGTGAGCGGCTGGGTCCGCGGCAGGAACGGGGCCACTGCCGACCCCGAACTGGCCCGGCGGTACTGGAACGCCCGGGAAACCGTCCTGGCCTACCAACGCACCGAAGACCTCAACGGTCGCAACCGCTTGCTGGCGTCCTTCCACGCGGCCAAGCCGCTGCCGATCGACGAACTCGGCCAGATCATCTCGCTCCTGCCGCCCGCCGAGCCGGAAGACCTCCTCTTCCGCACCGGCACCCCGGTCCCCGCCCTCAAGGGCGTACCCCCCGGCATCTACCGCCGGGTGACGCGGCCGACCCCCAACCACCTGAGCGGTATCCCCTACCAGGTCAAGCTCCCCCCCGAGTACCACCACGGTCGTGCCTACCCGGTGCTGATCGTTCTCACCCACCCGAGTATCGACCCCGAGCAAATGATCGCTTCCCTGGCCCACGAATCGGACCGCCACGGCTACATTCTTCTGGCTCCCGAATGGTCCAATCAGTTCGGCTTAGGGTGGCGGTGGCGGGGTGAAGACCACGAGTTCGTCACCGCGGTCCTGGCCGACGCCGTCCGGCACTTCTGTGTCGACAACGACCGGGTCTTCCTCTTCGGTGCGGCCGACGGCGGGAATGCCGCACTGGACATCGGCCTGTCACACCCCGACCTGTTCGCCGGCGTCCTGGCCATGGGGCCGGTCCCGAGGTGGCAGAACATGTTCATGCACTACTGGCCCAACGCCCAGAAGCTGCCCTGCTACATCGTCACCGGGGAGATGGCCGGGGAATCGGCCGCCAACCTCCGCCGCATCTTCGAGCAATGGATGCCCCGCGGCTACCCCGGCCTGTTGGTCGTGTACAAGGGCCGCGGCCTGGAGTGGTTCGGGGCCGAGCCGCCCGTCATGTTCGACTGGATGAACCGCAAGAAGCGGGTCAACGGGACCGCCACGCTCCACCTCGGCTCGTCTCGTCAGCCCTGGACGACCATGCGCCACACCGACAACCGCTTCTATTGGCTCGGGGTCGATCAGATCGCCGAGCGGAACCTGCTCGACAACAACCTGAACCGCTCCTTCGTACCGGCCGAGATCCAAGGCGACATCACCGGCAACCGGATCAGCATCACCACCCGCGGCGTCCTCCGCTTCTCCGTCTGGCTCGGCCAGGACATGATCGACTGGTCAAAGCCGGTCGCCGTGAATCTGAACCGCCAGACGGCACCGGGTTGGAAGGCCAAAGTGATCGAACCCGATCTGGTGACGCTTCTCGAAGATTACCGACTTCGCGGCGACCGCCGCATGCTCTACCTGAAGCGGCTGGAATTCTCCGCCATCCCCTGACCGATCCCGCCCGTAGACAGGGCGAGCGAGGCCGTCACCGCTTCGGGATACTCGGGATTGAACCTGCCGCCATCCCCGGATCGCTCCCGCATCTTATCGCCGACCTGTCGTGACCAGGTTGTTGGGCCACCCCGATTAGGTCATTAGGTCCGTGGGGGCCGTCGTGGCTAGGTCCGTGGCTGCCGTCGGAATCGCACCGTCGGCAAAGACAGCCGGCCGACCCGCGCGCGGTCGGGTCGCCCGCTCCGGGCTGACGCGATCGGCACGAGTCGGCCGTTCCCTTGCTCGACCCGGAGCCAACAGTCTGTATTAGTCTGAGGTCTCCGTTCCCCGAAGGCACCGGGTTGCGGGAGAACGGACCGGTGCCGGGGGTTGACATCACTTCCGCGCGAAGAGGGCGTCGATCTCCTCGTCTGCGATCTGCTCCCGTCCGGCGGTCGGGTCGATGACCAGGGCCGTCCCGCTCGGGGTGATCCACACGACCGAGTTACCCAGTCGGTAAACGTCCTTCATCTCCGGGTGACGGTCGAGGATCTTGAAGTAGGCGTCGCTCTGGGCCTTGATCGTCACGCTCTGCAGTTCGGCCCGGTAGGCCTCGTCGATCCACACCCCGCCGACCTCCAGGACGTTGCGACCTTGTACGAGCCGGTTGGCGGTGAGGCTCACGCGTTCCTGGTTTCGCAACTGGTTCGAGGCCGTGGCCAGATCGACCCCCAGGCGACCGGTCTGGTAACCGGCCTTGTCCCCTTTGAAGCGATTGTTGGCCTCGTCAAGGGTCTGCTTCTGCTCGGCTAACCTGCGGACTTCTTCCAAGAGGCGTGCCCGCGTGGCCGCGTCCTTCTCGGTCGTGAGCCGCTCGATGGCTTCGCGTACCTGCCGGTCGGTAACGACGCCGCGGTTGCTGGGGAGTGCGTTCCCGTCTTTGCCGGCCAGTTGCTTGGCGAAGTCCTCCACCCGCATCGCTCGGCCGTCTGCACCCGGGGCAATAGCCGGGGCAATACGCTCGCGTCCGGCCAGGGGTACGGGGAACGGGACGGGGAACGGCTCGGGTCGGGGGAACGGCTCGGGTCGCGGGCCGGGTCCGACCGGCGGCCGCGGCGGCACCACCGGCACCACCGTGTCCGGCACGACGAGGTAGCTCGTATAGGGCGTGGCGATCCCGTAGCGCTTGGCCAGCAGCACTACCTCGTCGACGAGTTCCTTCTTCTCCCCGTTCACCCGGATCTGGTCGAGCAAGAAGCCGACCTTGCGACGGGCCCACAGCGGCTCGACGAAGTCCCTGCCGGTGTCGCTGGTCGTTCTCTCGGGGAACTGCACCTGGTAGACGAACTCCTTCTTCTCGTTACCGACCATGCCGGTCAGCCGCACCGTTCCCGGTCCGTGGCCGGTGTAGCGACCGAGTACGACGAGTTGTGAGCCCTGGAAGAGGTCGGGCAGCCTCGGCGGGTACATCTCGTGCAAACGGATCGACTCGCTCACCGTCAGACGCAAGCCGGTCAGGACTGGGTTGCTGATCTTGCCGTAGAGACTGGCGACCTTGGTTTCGATGTCCTCGGCCGGCCGGACATAGGTGCTGACGGCACGGGTCGCCTCGGCTAGCTGGTCGAGCATGGCGGCGTTCACGTCGTCTCCCACCCCGAAGGTGAAGATCCGCGTGTTGGCCGTGTTCTTGCCGCTCACCTTCTTGACGATCTTGTCCGGGTCGGTCTCGTCCACCGTCGGTTGACCGTCGGTGAAGAAGACCACCGTGAACGGCCGGCTGGCGTCCTCGGTCCGCATCGCCAGTGCTTCCTCCAGGGCCGGCAAGATGGCCGTGCCGCCCTGCTGCTTCAACCCGTCGACCCACTTGACAGCGGCCTCCAGGTAGTCCTTGCTCGCACTCACCAGCTGGTCGCGGAAGGGCGTCACTCCGGTCGAGAACTTGATCAGCCCGAAGCGGTCCTCCGGTTGCAGTTGTCCCAGACAGTACTTCAGGGCCTTCTTGGCCTGCGACATCTTGAGGTCCGACATGCTGCTGGACACGTCGAGCACCAGAACCAGGTCGCGGGGGACCCGCTTCATCGATGCCTCGACCGGCGGCGAAACCAGGAACATGAAGTAGCCGTCCTCGGCCGCGATCGGCTTGTACATCAGGGGGGTCAACCCGACGTCCTGGTCGCCGAAGCCGTAGAAGAGTTGGAAGTCCTTGTCAAGGAGTGCCTGGTTCCGCTCGAACTCCACGGTCGCCTTGTGATCGCCGCTCCGCCGCGTGGTGATGGCGTGCGTCGGACTGTAGATGCTGTGGATCGGGTGCCGGGACGACAGGCTGATCTTGATCGAGAACTCTTCTAGGGTCGAGGTACTCTTGCCGTCGGTCTTGAGCGGGTAGACGTACTCGACCAGGTTGCCGTCCTTCGGGGAGATCGACTTGAAGCTGAACTTCACCTTCTGGTCGCCCCGCGGCGGGATCGGGAAGACCCGCAGCCGCATCAGACCGTTGCCGAGGTACTCGAGCAGGGCCGGGTCCTGTGTCCGCCGGACGATGTCGGTATACACCTGCTGCGCCTTTTTCGCGTCGAGCACCTCACCTTCCTGTTCCTTGCCGTCGACCCACATGCTCACCTTGTCCACACTGGCACCACGCGGCACGGGGAAGACGTAGGTGGCCTCCAGGTTCCGGTCGGTATGGTTTCGGAACGTTTGCTCGACGGTCGTGATCGCTACTTGCTCGTCGATGCTGACCGTGACTTTGTGGTTGACCATGGCCAAAGGCGGGAGCTTCACGTCGTCCGGCACGAGAAGGCCGACCGCCTGGGCCGTACAGGGAAAGACCGTGACGAGGGCCACGGCCGGTAGCAGGAGACGCCAGAACCGCATGATCCACCTCCATCGACTACCCAAAGGAATCGGGCCGCCCGAAGTCGCAGCTGATTATAAGACGGCCACTCGGGCACACACGATGGGAAGGACGGAGGGTTGTTACGAAGGGGTTACGGCGACGGGGCGGGGTGAGACGGTCCGAGTTCGAGCACGGTCGGGCCGGTCGCCGGGGTCGGAGGCGTGACGATCGGCTGGCTAGACTTGCTTAGGTTTACTGACCCGCATCCGCCCGGCGGCGGTGGCGGCAGGGGCCGCTCAGCTCGTCTCGGCCGCGGGGAAGTCGGCGACCGGGCAGTCTGCTTCGGTGATCTGGCATCCGCTCCCGCTAATTGCCCGGTCGCAGGATGATCAGGACCGGCGTGGCACCCGGCTTGCGTTCGCCTCTTTTGGCCAGAAATTGCTTCACCTCCGCCGAGCTACCGGGCGGCGTGCGGGACACGACCGGTTGCCAACCGCAGAGTACCGCGAGCTTCTCGGCGGTCGGTCCGTGTGGGGAATTCGACCCACCGCTGACCGATTTTACGATGTGGTCGGCGGTGCCAGAACTGAGGGGCTTACTCGGGTCGCGGGCAGGGGGTTTGTCATTTCTCTCATTCGAGTTCAGGTCGGGTCGGTCCGGGTTCGGCCGCTTAAACCAACCGGGGTCGATGCCGAGCAAATTTTTCAGGTCGGCGGCATCGGAGGTCGTGGCCGGCACCACGTGTACCGCCCCGAAGACCCGGGGGGTGACCTTGGTGTCCTCGAACGACAGTCGGGAAAGCAGCCCGGCGAGGTCGGCGGCGGTCAGGGACTCACAGTACACGGCGAGGGCGGTGATCTGCCGTTTGGCCAGCAGCCGGCTCGTGTTCGCGTCGATCAGGACGTTGACCCCACTGGCCGAGGCCGCCTCGCGGAACAGCTCGACGCTGCGGCCGGGATTGCGAACGAACAGGTCGATCCTGAAAGCCGGGTCGAGAGACAGTTCGGCGACGAAGCGGAAGCGGGTGTCGTCGCGCTCGAAATCGACAAGCTGCTGCAGGAAGGGAACGCGGACGTCGACGAGGTCGAAGTGCGTATCCGGGATGAACCCTGAGCCGACGAGGGCGGCGCGGACCGGTCGCGGTTCCGGGGCCAAGGCGAGACCCTCGGCCGGGTTCCGGTTCGGCGTCTCACTGCGTGCCGGCAAGCGTTGGGCGGCATGTTTGGTCGACTGGGTCGCGCGTTCAGAGCCGAGCGGCACGGACGGTCGGGGGTGACTGTCGACCGGCAGCCAATCATCCCAGCGGGGGTCTTCGGCCCCGGATCGGCTGGCGGCCGGCGGTCGGTGGGTCGAGCGGGCCGTCGTCGGAGTGTCCTGTTCGAGGAAGTACAGGAACGAACTGGTCATGATGACCAGGAAAACGCTCGCGGCAATCACATATGGCAGCCACGACCGCCGCTGGGCCGGTCCGTCCGTTCGTCGGTCCGCTGCCCACGGTCGTCGTGCCGGCTCCGTGACTGGTGCCGCGACAGGGCGGTGCAGGGCGACGTTCGGCGAGGTCAAGGCCGCGATTCGTGCCATCACCCGGTGCTTAAGACCCGGGGGGGGAGGCACCAGAGGCAACGCCCGCAAGCGCGCGCTGTCGGCCTGGAGCTTCGCGAAGATCCGCTGAGCTTCCGCGGAAGATTCCAACAACTGACGGAGTTGTTGGGACTCGGCGGGGGTCAGTTCCCCGTCGAGGCCTGCCGTCAAGAGTCGTAGCAAGTCGTCGGTCATCTCACGCGCTCCCCCCACGACCGGAGCAGGGCCGGGTGGGAATTATCTACTCATCAGGCTCGTCGTACTGGGCGTTAATGCCTCGGTAAGTTCTGTAAGTGCCGCGACGGTAGGTCCGAGTTCGATCCCGAGTGCGGTCAGGTCGTTGTGGTTCCTTGACTTAATCGTTGCCCTGAAGCAAGTCGCGCAGCTCCAGTCGGGCACGGTGCAGTCGGCTGCGGATGGTGCCGATCGGAACGCCGAGTACCTCGGCGATCTCCTCGTAGCGTAGGCCCTCGATCTCCTTCAAGATGAGTACCTCGCGGTGCTCATGGGAGAGCCGGTTGAGGGCGTTCTGCAGGATCCGCTCGTCTTCGCTGCGCTGCAGGGCGGCCCCCGGTTTAACATAGTCGGACGGGTCGTCCGGGTCGATGACACCGTCCACCCCGACGACATCCAGGCTCACCGCGACGCGCCTCTTGCGCTTCTGACTGATCGCCGAGTTGAAAGCGATCCGGTAAAGCCAGGTGTAAAACTCGGAGTCCCCTTTGAAGGAACGCAGCGATTGGTAGGCGTTCAGGAACGCCTCCTGAACGACATCGGCCGCGTCTTCGGGGCTGTCTACCAGACGGATCACGGCGTTGTAAAGCCTGGCCTGGTGGCGGGACACTAACTCGCCGAAGGCATCCCGTCGGCCGGCCAGACAGTCCGCGATGAGCCGGCGATCGTCGTCGTTCACGTCCTTCTACCGGTTGGGACGTTTTTGGGGTCGCCTGAGTTCCTGGAATTCCTCGGATCGCGGCGAGATGTCGGCGGCCCGTTCGGTCTCTCGCCCGGCTTTCCGGTCTGGAGTTCCGGCCGGTCCGGGCAATCGTTACTCGACCTACCGCCTACCCCCACTCGTCGGCCGACCCGGTGCAGGGACGGCTATACTAAGCATGTGTTCCCGGGCGGCGGCGGGGTCGGCAGGAGCGGCGGCGTATGGACACACAGGGCATCGTGATACGCGGTGCGCGGGAACACAACCTCCGGGGCGTCAACCTCGAACTGCCCCGCAACAAGCTCATCGTCTTCACCGGGGTGAGCGGCTCGGGCAAGTCCTCGCTCGCCTTCGACACCATCTACGCCGAGGGGCAGAGGCGGTACATCGAAAGCCTCTCCAGTTACGCCCGCCAGTTCCTCGGCCAGCTCCCCAAGCCGGACGTTGACTACATCAGCGGCCTGTCCCCGTCCATTAGTATCCAGCAGAAGACGGCCGGGCGGAACCCGCGGTCGACGGTCGGCACGATCACCGAGGTGTCGGACTTCTTGCGCGTGTTATACGCCCGGCTCGGTCAGGGGCACTGCCCCCGCTGCCAGCGGCCGATCACCGCTCAGACCCGTGAGCAGATCGTCGGGCACATCCTCGCCCTTCCCGAGGGCACCCGCTTTCTCATCCTGGCCCCGGTGATACGCGCCCAGAAAGGCGAGTTCAAGGACCTCTTCGCCGAGATGGTGAAACGGGGTTATGTCCGGGGTCGGGTCGACGGAAAACTCGTCAAACTCACCGACGACCTGAAGCTCGACAAGCGGATCAAGCACGACATCGACATCGTCGTCGATCGACTGCAGAGCCGACCGACCCGCGGCGAGGACCGCGCCTCGGCCGAGGGGGCCTTCCGGGCCCGCGTCGCCGAGGCCGTCGAGCAGGCCCTGGGCCTTGCCGGGGGGAACTTGATCCTGTCGGTCGAAGACGAGGCGGGTGGCGACGCCCAAGCCCTCGATGCCGGTGCCCCAGGGCCGACCGCCCGCGACCGCACGTCCCCGGCCGGTGACCTGCGATTGTCGGCCCATTACGCCTGCACCCACTGCAACGTCAGCTATGACCCGCCCACCCCGCAGCTCTTCAGCTTCAACAGCCCCCTGGGCATGTGTCCGGCCTGTGACGGCCTCGGCAACCAGTACACCTTCGACCCCCAACTCCTCGTGCCCGACCCGAGACTCAGCTTCTTCGACGGTGCCGTGCCGCTCGTCGGTTCGATGAGAGAGATGGGTCGCTGGCGACGACACATCTACGAGGGGGTCGCGAAGTCCCTCGGCATCGACTTGCGCCTGCCCTGGGAGAGGCTTCCCGAGCCGGCCCGCCGGCAACTGCTTTACGGCAGCGGCGACGCCCACATCGTCTGGGAGTGGAAACAGCGGCGGGGTGGGGTCTGGAAACACGGCGGCAAGTGGGAAGGGATCGTCCCGCAATTGCTCGCGCAGTTCAAGAAGACGGCGGCCGGCCCTCGCCGCGCCCAGCTCGAAAAGTACATGCGCGTCGTTCGTTGCCCCTCCTGCAACGGGGAACGGCTCAACCCGCAGGCGCGGGCCGTGCGGGTCGGCGGGAAAACCCTGGTCGAGCTAGGACGCATGAGTATCGGCGAACTCGTCCCCTGGCTCGACGCCTATGAGCGAGGACTTGACCCGACGCAGAAGGTCATCGCCGCCGAGTTGCTCAAGGAGATCCGCGGGCGTCTGAACTTTCTTCTGAACGTCGGTCTGCATTACCTGACACTCGACCGGCCGGCACCGACCCTCTCGGGCGGCGAGGCCCAGCGCATCCGTCTCGCCTCACAGATCGGCAGCGGCCTGGTCGGCGTGCTCTATGTCCTCGACGAGCCGAGCATCGGTCTTCACCCCCGTGACAACGCCCGCCTGCTTCAGAGTCTGGAACGGCTGCGGGACATGGGTAACACCGTGCTGGTCGTCGAGCACGACGAGGACACGATGCGTGCCGCCGACTACCTCGTCGACTTCGGTCCCGGCCCCGGCAGCCGCGGGGGCCACATCGTTGCCGCCGGCCCCCCGGCCGAAGTCCTGGCCAACCCGCAGTCCCTGACCGCCCAATACCTGACCGGAGCCAGGCGGATACCGATCCCCTCGGTTCGCCGCCGGCCGAACGGCCAGTCCCTCCGCATCGTCGGGGCGACCCAGAACAACCTCAAGAACCTGACCGTCGAGATACCACTCGGCGTTTTCGTCTGCGTCACCGGTGTCAGCGGCTCGGGAAAGTCGACTCTGGTGAACGAGGTACTCAAGCGCGCCATGCGGGATAAGCGGGTCGCTACCGCGGATGACGACAGCGAAGAAGTTGACGTCCCGATACCAGGGACGGGTTCCGCGTCGAGCGCTCAAATCCAGGGAACCGAGCACATCGACAAGGTCATCGACATCGACCAAAGCCCGATCGGCCGCACACCCCGCTCGAACCCAGCCACCTACATCAAGCTCTGGGACGAGATCCGCGCGCTTTACGCCACCATGCCGGAGGCCAAGGTCCGGGGTTACCAGCCCGGCCGCTTCAGCTTCAACAGGCCCGGCGGCCGTTGCGAGGCGTGCGAGGGGAACGGCTCGAACCGTCTGGAGATGGATTTCCTGGCCGACGTGTGGGTCACCTGTCCCGTCTGCGAGGGCCGACGCTTCAGCCGTGAGACGCTCCAGGTCCGCTACCGGGGCAAGTCGATCCATGACGTTCTGGAGATGGAGGTCGCCGAGGCCCTTGAGCACTTCGAGCACGTCCCCAAGGTCCGCGCCATGCTCCAGACGCTCCACGACGTGGGGCTGGACTACATCAAGCTCGGTCAGCCCTCGCCCACGCTCTCGGGCGGGGAGGCCCAGCGGATCAAGTTGGCCAAGGAACTCGTCCGCCGGTCCACCGGCCGGACCCTGTACATCCTCGACGAACCGACGACCGGTCTGCACTTCGAGGATACGCGTAAGCTGCTGGAGGTGCTGCACGGCTTCGTCGATGCCGGGAACACCGTCCTGGTCATCGAGCACAACCTCGACGTGATCAAGACGGCCGACTGGGTCATCGACCTCGGACCCGAGGGCGGGGCGGAGGGCGGCCGCGTCGTCGCCACCGGCACGCCCGAGGCGATCGCCCGATGCCCGGATTCGTACACCGGTAAGGCCCTGGCTCCGGTCCTCTTCCCCAGGCGCAGGCCGACCCCAGCCCCGAAGGCGAAGAAGACGCCAACGCGGACCCGGACGGGGTCGGGGTACGTCACGCACCTCTGCGTCGAGGGAGCATGCCAGCACAACCTGAAGAACGTCTCGGTCCGGCTGCCCCGAGAGAAGATGACCGTCTTCTGCGGTCCGTCCGGCTCGGGCAAGTCGTCACTGGCACTCGATACGATCTACGCCGAGGGGCAGCGGCGTTACGTCGAAAGCTTGTCCAGCTACGCCCGGCAGTTCCTCGGCCAGGTCCAGAAGCCGAAGTTCGAGAGCATCACCGGCCTGTCGCCGGCCATCAGCATCGAGCAGAAGACGACCAGCCGAAGCCCGCGCAGCACGGTCGGCACCATCACCGAGATCTACGACTACCTCCGGGTCCTGTACGCCCGGTTGGGGCAGCGGCACTGCCCGAGTTGTTCCCGCCCGGTCGGCACCCAGACCGCCGACGAGATCGTGGACAAGGTGTTGTCACTGCCGACGGGTACGAAGGTCTACGTTCTGGCCCCGCTCGTGCGTGCCGGACAGGAGAGTTATGACACACTCTGGGAAGAGGTCCGTCGGGCCGGTTACACCCGCATCCGCGTCGACGGCCGCAGTCATGACCTCGACGCGCCGCCGGCCATTGACCACCGCCGCAAACACGTCGTGGAAGTCGTGGTCGACCGGAACGTGGTCAAGCCGGGTACCCGGACCCGCCTGACGGAGGCGGTCGAACAAGCCCTGGCCCTGGGCCGCGGCGTCATGCACCTGGCTTACGTCGAGGCCGACAAGGACGAGCCGAACTGGCGGGTCGACAAGTTCTCCCAGCACCTCGCCTGCGAGCAGTGCAACCTGAGCTTCGAGCCGCTCAACCCGCACAACTACTCGTTCAACAGCCCGCTCGGGTGGTGCCCGAGCTGCGAGGGGTTGGGGTTCCGGCGCGGGGCGAACAGTAACCTGTTGCTCGGTGACACCCGCCTGTCACTCCGCCAGGGTGCCGTGACCGCCTGGCCTTCCTTGCAAGCCGGCTCGGCCTGGTTGCCGTTCGCCGAGGCCATCGCCCGCCACGCCGGCTTCGATCTCGACACCCCGTTCGAGAAACTCGCCCCCGAGCACCAGCGGGTCATCACTCACGGCACCGGTGACACCTGGCTGACGCTGGCCGACGACCGAGATCGTGACCGTGACCGCGACCGTGACCACGACCGTCCGGCCGCACGCCGGGCCGGCCGGGGCCGCCGACCGATGCCCGCCACCGCTCCGGTCCGCTTCCAGTACAAGGGATTATTCCCGGCCGTGGACGAGGCGTCGCGGGTGTCCTGGGTCTACCGTCAGCGTCTGGACCACCTCGTCGATCAGGTCGCCTGCCCGGCCTGCCGGGGGGCCCGCATCCGTCCCGACGCGGCCGCCACCCGCTTCGCGGGGCTGACCCTCGGCGAGTTGACGAACCTGCCGCTCGGCGAAGCACTGGCCGTCTTCACCAGGCTCGAACTCGCCCCCACCGCCAGGCAGATCGCCGGAGAGGTCGTCCGTGAGATCACCAGCCGCCTGAAGTTCCTGGTCGATGTCGGCTTGGATTACCTCACCTTGTCCCGGTCCGGTCCCACCCTCTCGGGCGGGGAGGCCCAACGCATCCGCCTCGCCTCGCAGATCGGTTCGGGGCTTACCGGCGTTTTGTATGTACTCGACGAGCCGACCATCGGCCTGCACCCGCGGGACAACGAACGGTTGCTCCAGGCCCTCAAGCGGCTTCGTGACCTCGGAAATACCCTCGTGGTCGTCGAGCATGACCGGGAAGTGATTGCCGCCGCCGATCACCTGCTCGACTTCGGGCCTGGGGCCGGTGACCACGGGGGCGAGGTTACAGCCAGTGGCCCGCCCGCCGTCGTCGCCCGTAGCCCGGCCTCGCTCACGGGAAAGTACCTGTCCGGCCGCCTGGCCATCCCGGTGCCGACGAACCGTCGGCCCGCCGGCCCTCGTTACCTGTCGATCCGTGGTGCCCGGCAACACAACTTGCAGAATATCGACGTCGATATTCCGCTCGGTTGCCTGGTCGCCGTCACCGGCGTCAGCGGCTCCGGCAAGTCGTCGCTCGTCAACGAAGTCCTGTACAACACCTTGGCCCGCAAGCTCCACCGCGCCCAGACGCCCGGTGCGGCTCACGACGACATCCTCGGACTGGAACACCTCGACAAGATCATCGCCGTCGACCAGGACCCGCTCGGCAACGCGCCTTCGAGTAACCCGGCGACCTACACGGGGGTGTTCGACCTCATCCGCGAGGTCTACTCGCGGCTCCCTGAGTCGAAGGTCCGCGGCTACCACCCCCGGCGGTTCAGCTTCAATCAAAGGGGTGGTCGCTGCGAGGCCTGTGAGGGCATGGGCCAGAAGAAGATCGAGATGCACTTCCTGCCCGACGTCTGGGTCGAGTGTGAGACCTGTCACGGCAGCCGCTACAACCCCGAAACCCTGGCCGTCAAGTACCACGGCAAGAGCATCGCCGACGTCCTCAACCTCCGCGTCTCGGAGGCGCTCGAGCTGTTCGGTAACATTCCCAAAATCCGGCACATCTTGCAGACACTCGACGACGTCGGCCTGGGCTACATGACACTCGGGCAGCCGGCCCCGACCATGTCCGGGGGCGAGGCCCAGCGGGTCAAGCTCGCCGCCGAACTCGCCCGCCCCGGCACCGGCAAAACCGTTTACTTGCTGGACGAACCGACCACCGGTTTGCACTTCGATGACGTGCGCAAGCTCTTGGAGGTGCTCCATCGCCTGGTCGATCTGGGCAACACCGTCGTCGTCGTCGAACACAACCTGGACGTGATCAAGACGGCCGACTGGGTGATCGACCTAGGGCCGGAAGCCGGGCCACGGGGCGGCCGGGTCGTCGCCTGTGGGACGCCCGAAGACGTCGTGCGTCAGTTCCGGGCCGGTGCCCCCACCCACACGGGTCGCATCCTCCAGGGCGTCCTGGAGGCCGGGCCGATGGCCGAACGGCCCCGCTACGACCCCCGGGCCGCCCAACAGGGCCGAGAGGGGGACCTGGACATCGCCGATGTCGGTAAGGACCAGCCGTTGCCGTGGGAAGTCGACGGCCAGCGCTGGCACACCCGCGACCGGGTGACGGCCTCCGGTCAGCCGTGTAAGTGGGACGGCGAAGTCCTGACCTTCGTGACCGACCTCATCCACCAGCACGGTTCCTTCCCCCCGACGAATTGGAACCACCGCAGCATCGTCGAGGTGCCGATGCCACGCAGATCGGACGGCTGGTTCCTGCACGCCATGACCGGGCACGAGGCCTACGTCCGGCTCGTCTTCCGGGTACCCGGGCGGCCCTTCAAGCAGGATCAGCTCGCGGCCCGGCTCGCGCTCCCGCCCCTTAGCGATACCCCCGGCCTGGAAGGTTACTCCCGGGACAGCAACCGGGTCGAGGTGACTACAGTCCCCGGCGGTCAACAGGTCGTGATCATCGCCCACCGCCGCGCCGAACTCGACACACCGGCCTTTCGGGACTTCCTGGCCCGTGCCGTGGCCGTCATCGAGGGCCGCATCGCCACGACCGCCGGCGGCATCGAGGGAAACATGCCGTGGAAGAAAGACGGCCAGAAGTGGCACCTCGGGCCGAAGGGGTTCCCGCCGGGTCGAGGCGTCCGGTGGGACCGCGACTTGCTGCCGCGACTGCTCAAGCTCCTCCAGGAGGTCGAGCCTGAGCTTGTCTTCAAATGGGACACACGCGACGCGGTCACGGCCCGGCCGTCGAGTTCCTCCCGCTTCTGGTGCCGGATCAAGACCAAGGAAGCGGAAGCCCTCGAGGCGTGGTTCGTCAGTCGGAAGGGGTCGGTCAGCCCCGTCCGCTTCGAAGGGGCGACGTCGCAGCTCCTCATCGACACGGACCGGAACGACGGGACCGAGGTTCTCAAGATGCGCTTCGTCACCGCCGCCGACCTGAACCCGGCCTACCTCAAACCGCTACTGGCGGAGCACCTCCGTGCCTTCCGTGGGGCGTTCGGCGACGGCCCGATCGGGGCGGTGGGTTAGTCATAGCCTGACGACAACCGACCGGCCCCGACCCTCGCGACCCTCCCGAGCGTCGGGCTGAGCAGACAGGGGTGACGATCGACGGCCTCCGTTCGTTGCCGTTCGGTGCCGTTTCCATATCCCGAACTCCTGAGAAAAGACCCCTGTTCGAACCGTCAATGATGCCGCACCCGGCCGGGAACCCCTCGCCGTCACATGCGCCATTCGGGTATTGGTTCCCGGCCGGCCCCGGAAGCCTATGCGATTCGGCGGAGGACTTCCGCACCGCGATCGAAGACCTCCGCTCCCCCGTGCGGGTGGTTCGTACCGAGCAGGGCTTCGCGCTGGCCCGTGACGGCGAGGGTACGCACACCTTCGATCGACCCGAGGGCCGTCCCTCGCCCGCCTGGCCGGTCGTGGCTTACCTCCCGCCACTACTCCCCGAGCAACTCGGTGATCCGGCTTTCCGGCATGATCACGCCCTCAAGTACGCCTACATGACCGGGGCGATGGCCAACGGCATCGGTTCAGTAGAGATCGTCGAGGCGATGGGCCGTGCCGGCATGTTGGGGAGCTTCGGTGCCGCCGGGTTGTCCCTCGAACGGATCGGCCAGGCCGTCGACCGCCTGAAGGCGAGTTTGGGTGAAGCCTCGTTCGCCGTCAACCTGATCCACAGCCCGGGCGAACCGGCTCATGAGATGGCCACGGCCGAATTGCTCCTTCGCAAGGGGGTCGGGTTGGTCGAGGCGTCCGCCTATTTGGACCTGACGGCGGCGATCGTGCGCTATCGGGTGGCGGGGTTCCGCAGCGGGGTCGGGATCGTCGTGCCGATGAACCGCGTGATCGCCAAGGTCTCGCGGGTCGAGGTGGCGAGCAAGTTCTTAAGCCCGCCGCCGGACAAGGTCCTGCGGGAGTTGGTCGCCGCCGGGCATGTGACCCCACAACAGGCGAATATCGCGTCCCGCTTTCCGGTGGCCGACGACGTGACGGCCGAGGCCGACTCCGCGGGCCATACCGACAACCGCCCGGCGATCACGCTCCTGCCCACGATCCTGGCCCTGCGGGACCGCATCCAGAGGCAGTACCGCTATCCCAACCCGCCGCGGGTCGGTCTGGCCGGTGGCGTGGCCACGCCGTCTGCCGTCGCCGCCGCCTTCACCATGGGTGCCGCCTATGTCGTCACCGGGAGCGTGAACCAGGCGTGCGTCGAGTCCGGCAGCTCCGACGTGGTGCGGAAGATGTTGGCCGAGGCCGGTCAGGCCGACTTCAGCATGGCCCCGGCCGCCGACATGTTCGAAATGGGTGTGAAGCTGCAAGTCCTGAAACGCGGCACTATGTTTCCTATGCGGGCCACGAAGCTCTATGAGTTGTATCGGGCCTACCCGAATTGGGAGGCCATCCCCGCGGCCGAGCGAGACACCATCGAAAGGACCTACTTCCGCGCGAGCTTCGAGGAGGTCTGGGAGCAGACGAGGGAGTACTTCCTGCGTCGCGACGCGACCCAGGTGGCGAAGGCCGAGGCCGACCCGAAACACCGCATGGCCCTCGTGTTCCGCTGCTACCTGGGGTTGTCGAGCCGGTGGGCCAATGCCGGCGAGCCGGGCCGACAACTCGACTACCAGGTGTGGTGCGGCCCGGCCATGGGGGCGTTCAACGAGTGGGCCAAGGGTTCCCCCTTGGAAGAACCCCGGAACCGCGGCGTCGTGGCGGTCGCCCACAACCTGCTTTATGGGGCCTGTATCGTGCTGCGACGCCAGGCCCTGCGGCAGTGCGGCGTTAACTTACCTGACGACTGCTTCCCGACCGGCCCGCTGGCCGCGGACGAGGTGGCCCGTCGGTTGGCCTGACCGCCATCGCTCAATGCCGGGAGGCTCGGACACGACTCCCCCCAGCAACCGCGCGGTCGATGGTTTGGCAAGCGGTTTCCTGGTTGCGGGGGGATTGCGATGCTGACAGGCAACAAGGGGGGAGCACAGAAATTACCAGCAATCAAGAAATGATGAACGCAACGACTTCAGCAGCCGAGCAGCCTCCGGCTGGTTCGCCCGGCCCGATTCCCGCCCCTCCCATGGCCGTAGTGGGCATCGGTTGCCTGTTCCCCAAGGCGTCCGGCCCGGGCTTCTACTGGGCGAACATCAAGCACGGCCGCGATTGCATCTCCCCGGTCCCGCCCACGCACTGGAACCCCGACGACTACTTCGACCCGGACCCCAAGAAGCCGGACATGACCTATGCCCGCCGGGGCGGGTTTCTCGACGTGGTCGAGTTCGATCCGCTCGAGTTCGGGATCGCCCCGCGTGACATCGAGGCCACCGACACGACCCAGTTACTCGGCCTGATCGTCGCCAAGCAAGCCCTGGCCGACGCCCGCCTCGTCCTGTCCGACGGCCGCAAGCAGGATGGGAAGCCGGCTCCCGAGGTCGCCGCGTGTCCGGAGGTCGCCGCGCGGGTCGTGGACCGGTCGCGGGTCTCGGTCATCCTCGGGGTCACCGGCACTCTCGAACTGGTGATCCCGCTCGGGGCCCGGCTCGGGCACCCCAAGTGGAAGCGGGCTATGCGCGACGCCGGCATCCCCGAACCGCTCGTCCAGGACGCCGTTAGCCGGATCGCCGACTCTTACGTTCCTTGGCAGGAGAACAGTTTCCCCGGGCTGCTCGGTAACGTCGTCGCCGGACGGATCGCCAACCGGCTCGACCTGCACGGCACGAACTGCGTCGTGGACGCGGCCTGCGCCAGCTCGCTGAGTGCCGTCCACCTCGCCGCCCTGGAGCTTCAGACCGGTCGTGCCGATGTCGTCGTGACCGGCGGTTGCGATACGTTCAACGACATCTTCATGTACATGTGCTTCAGCAAGACCCCGGCCCTGTCGCCGTCCGGTGATGCCCGGCCGTTCGATGCCGCCGGGGACGGGACGATCCTGGGCGAGGGGCTGGGGGTCGTGGTCCTGAAGCGGCTGGTCGACGCCGAGAGGGCCGGCGACACCATCTATGCCGTCATCCGTGGCATCGGCTCGAGCAGCGACGGCAAGGGGAACGCCATCTATGCCCCGAGCGCCGCGGGACAGCGCCGCTGTCTGACGAATGCCTATACGATCGCCGGTGTCTCACCCGAGACCGTCGAACTGGTCGAGGCCCACGGCACCGGCACCCGCGTGGGTGACGCCACCGAAGTGACCGCCTTAACCGAGGTCTATGCCGCGGCCGCGGCCCCCTCCCGCCCGCGTCCCTGGTGCGCGCTAGGTTCGGTGAAGTCTCAGATCGGCCACACGAAGGCCGCGGCCGGGGCCGCCTCGCTCATCAAGGTCGCCCTCGCCCTCCACTACAAGGTGCTGCCGCCGACGATCAAGGTGACGCAGCCGCTCGAGCCTCTCGCCGTCCCGGATTCGCCGTTCTACCTGAACACGACAATGCGGCCCTGGTTGCCGCGACCGGAGCACCCCCGGCGGGCGGCCCTCTCGGCGTTCGGGTTCGGGGGCAGCAACTTCCACGCGGTCCTGGAGGAATACCGCCCCGATAAACGGGAGCTGGACTGGGACGGTTCCGTCGAAGTCGTCGCCCTCAGCGCCGCCACGCCAGACGAACTGTTAACGACACTGGGCACAATTCCGACCGACTGGGACGCCTTCGCCCGCTTCGCCGAGGAATCGCGCCGCGGCTTCGACCCGACCGCGCCCTTCCGGCTGGCCTTCGCCGCCCACCGCACCCAGACCGACCTACTCGCGCTACTCGCGTCGGCCCGTGGCAAACTCGCGCAAGGTCTCGACGTCCCCGCCTGGTCCACGGCAGAGGGCGTTTATTACCGACGCGGGGCTCCGCCCGGTAAACTCGCCGTGCTCTTCCCCGGTCAAGGCTCGCAAGCGGTCGGCATGTTCCGCGACTGGGCCTGTCTGTTTCCTGAAATGCTCGAGTCGCTGGCGGCGGCCGACGCCGCCTTGCAGGCCGAGAGCGGGGAACCGCTCCGCCTCTCCGACCGCATCTACCCGGCGACGAGCTTCGACCCCGAGGCCCGGAGCCGCCAGGAGGCCGAGCTTCGCGACACCCGTTACGCCCAACCCGGTCTCGGGGCCGTGTCGTTCGGGGCCTGGCGGGTGCTGGCGGAGCGGTTCGGGCTGAGGGCCGACGCCTTCGCCGGACACAGCTACGGGGAACTCGTGGCCTTGGCCGCCGCCGGTCGTCTGACTGCCGCCGACCTCTACCGACTCTCGGTCGTGCGGGGTCGGCTCATGAGCCGACCCCACTCCGGCGACCCCGGCTCGATGCTGGCCGTGTTCGCCCCGCTAGCCCGGATCGAAGAGATACTCACGAGTGGCAAGCTCGACCTGGTCATCGCGAACCGGAACTCGCCGACCCAGGCGGTACTCTCCGGGGCCACGGCCGAGATCGGACGGGCCGAGCAGGCTCTGGCCGAAGCCGGTATCCGGTCCATACGGTTGCCGGTGGCGGCGGCGTTCCACAGCCCTCTCGTGTCGCAAGCCGTCGGTCCGTTTCGCGAGGCCCTCGCCAGCATCCCCTTGGTCCCCGGCCCGGTACCGGTTTACTCCAACACCACGGCACGGGAATACCCCGCCGATGCCGACGAGGCCCGCACACTGTTGGCCGAGCAACTGGCCCGGCCGGTGCGTTTCTGGGAGCAGGTCCAGGCCCTCTACCAAGCCGGGGTTCGCACCTTCCTGGAAGTCGGACCCGGCCGGGTACTCACGAAGTTGGTCGAGGCGACCCTGACCGAGGCGACCGTGCCCGGGGCCGTGCCGGCCGAGGTCGAGGCCATCCCCATCGATTCCGGGCCGAACCAAGCCTCGTCGCTGCTGCACTTTGGGCAAGTGCTGGCGCGTCTGGCGGCCCGGGGTCATCCGGTCCGGCTCGCAGCGTGGGAACAGCACAGCCGCTGTCGGCCGTCCGCCACCCCGCCTCAGCCGGGCCGTACAATCCCCCTCACCGGGGCGAATTACGTGGCCCCGCGGTCGCCCAAGCCCCCGTCTCCACCAGCCCGCCTCGTCGACCCGGGAACCCGCCATCCGTCCGTCAGCCGGCCTGATGCACTCGACTCGCAACCGTTCGGCGGACCCGTCGAGGCCAACCCCATGCCGGATTCAACCCCTCCGAACGACCTGACCCGGGCCTTGCTCCTGACCCAGAAGAGCCTGACCGCCTTGCAACAGATGCAGGAACAAACTGCTGCTTTACACAAGCAGTTCCTGGAGTCTCAGGAGGCGGCCCAGCGGACGTTGCAGGTCCTTGTCGAGCAACAGCAGGCTCTTCTGGGAGCGACCCTCGGCAAGCGGGTTGGCGACGCTCCGGGGGTCGTCCCGCCCTCGACGCGACCGGTGGCCCCTGCGTCTTCCGCCTCCGTGCCGATCGCATCGGTCGCGGCATCGCCGCCACCGCCACCACCACCACTTCCACCGCCCTCGCCGCCTGCACCGGCGGGAGCAGCCCAGGCCGCTCATTTGACGCCGCCCCGGGCCGTGCCTCCGGTTGATTCCTTGGTGAAGACCCCGATCCCGCACCGAACGCCGAACCGCGTCGCCGACACACTGCTGGCGGTGGTATCGGAGAAGACGGGTTATCCGGTGGAGAGTCTGGACCTGGGCTTGTCGTTGGACGCGGACTTGGGGGTCGATTCGATCAAGCGGGTGGAGATTCTGTCGGCGTTGCAGGAGCGGTTGCCGGAGGCCCCGGCGGTGCGGCCGGAGCACCTCGGCACCCTGCACACCCTCCGCGACCTGGCCGACTTCCTGGGGGGGGCTGCCCGTGCCACGACCGGCGAAACTGGTCTTAACGGCTCGCGACATGACGAGCTGACCAGGACGCAACCCGTTCGTCAGGACCAACTGCCCCTCGTTACCCCGGCCTCCTCCAGTCTAAGTGCCCCGTCGTCGGACCGGCCGAAAGACCCCGCGCGTCGCGAAGGCGTGACCAAACCGACATCCGCCGGCACTTCATCTGGCGTGACAAGCCCGGCAGTTAGTAGCCCTTCATCCGGTCTCACGAGACGGCCACCCGTTGGCACGGTCCCCGATGTCGCTGCGATCCTGCTGGCGGTGGTATCGGAGAAGACGGGTTATCCGGTGGAGAGTCTGGACCTGGGCTTGTCGTTGGACGCGGACTTGGGGGTCGATTCGATCAAGCGGGTGGAGATTCTGTCGGCGTTGCAGGAGCGGTTGCCGGAGGCCCCGGCGGTGCGGCCGGAGCACCTCGGCACCCTGCACACCCTCCGCGACCTGGCCGACTTCTTAGGCAAGCGGCAAACTCCTGCCGCGGCGGGCGTGGCCGAGTCGGTCCACGCCTCGGCCCTGAAGTCCCACTCGGCCCCCGTCACACCCCTCATGGAGATACCCGCCGCCCCGGAGCCGATCCCCGACACCGAGCAGGTCTCGGCCATTCCCCCCGCGCCGGGACCGGATTCGACACAGAACCGGGTGATCGCGGCGGTGGGGCCGGGCGACACCCTCACCCGTTCGCTGCCGAACCCGAAGGTGGCTAACCGCTCGGCGGGCGTGTCGCTGGGAAGTGACCGGATCGAACGCAGTATCTTGCAAGCGGTTGATCTGGACCAGGGCGGCCCTCGGCCCCGGTTGCCTGTTCCGGCCGACAGTGAACTCTTCATCGTCGGGGATGCAGAGCCGCTGACCGGAGCCGTGGCCGAGTTGCTTGCCCGGCAGGGGCTTCAGCCCCGGACCTTCGGTTGGGCCGACCCACCCGTGGAGCCGTCCGGTTCGCTGTTCGGCCTGGTCCTGCTCGCCCCTGTATCCCCCAGCCCCGATCTCAACCGGCAAGCTTTCTTGTGGCTCAAGTCGGTGGCCCCCCGGTTGCGACGCACGGCGCGGCATGGGGCGGCCGTGCTCGTGAGCGTGGCCCGGCTCGATGGTGCTTTCGGTCTGGCCGAACTCGGGGTCGAGGCCGATCCGACCGGTGGCGGTCTGGCCGGCTTGGTGAAGACCGCCCGTTACGAGTGGCCCGAGGTCTACTGCAAGGCCCTGGACCTGTCCCCCGCCTTCACGATTCCCCAGGCGGCGGCCGCGGCTATCGTGGACGAGATACTCCTGTCCGGTCCCGTGGAGGTCGGTCTGGCACCGACCCACCGCTGCAGCCTGGAACTGGCCCGCACGGTGCGTCGCCCCAATCCCCAGCTCATCGACCTGGGTTCTCGCGACGTGATCCTCGTGACCGGCGGGGCACGCGGGGTGACTGCCGAGGTCGCGGTCGCCCTGGCCGAAACCTACACCCCGACCCTGATCCTGACCGGTCGCACCCCGACGCCGAACCCGGAACCGGCCTGGCTGGCCGGCGTGAGCGGGGAAGCGGCCCTCAAGCGGGCCATCAGCGAGGCGCTCGGTCCCGATGCCGGGCCTAAAGCCGTGGGCGAGTTCTACGGCAGGGTCATGGCCCAGCGCGAGGTCCGCCGCACGCTCGACCGCATCGCCGCGACCAAGGCCCGCGTCGCTTACCTGCCGGTGGACGTCACCGACGAAAAGGCCGTGGCCGACATGCTCCACCAGGTGCGGGTGAAGTACGGCCCGATCACGGCCCTGGTTCACGGGGCCGGAGTTCTGGCCGATAAACGGATCGAGGACCTTACCCCCCAACAGTTCGATTACGTCTACTCTACCAAGGTGACGGGCCTGCGGAACCTCCTGGAGTTGCTCGGGAGTGAGGAACTGAAGGCACTTGTGCTATTCAGCTCGACCACGGCCCGCTTCGGTCGTACCGGTCAGATCGCCTACGCCTGTGCCAACGAGGTTCTGAACAAGACCGCCCAGGTAGAAGCGCGTCGCCGACCGGGTTGCCGCGTCGTCTCGATCAACTGGGGGCCTTGGGACGGCGGGATGGTCACACCGAGCTTACGAACCCTCTTCGAGAGCGAGGGGGTAGGACTGATTCCCCTCAAAGAAGGAGCGTTGTTCCTGCTCCAGGAACTGAACGCCGCTGGTAAATCGGTGGAGGTGATCGCCATGGCCCGGCCGCGAGGAGGAGGCGGTGGGGCAGGCTCGGGCGTCATCCCCGTGTCGGGTACTCTGGCCTCCGCCACGCCGCCGCCGCTAGGCAATACCGCCCCGGGATCGGTCAGCGGTACAACCCCGCCCGCGCCGGAGTTGACACTCGCCTTCGAGCGATCGGTCGATACGCAGAGCCACCCGGTCCTGAAGGCCCACGTCATCGATGGTCGGGTCGTCGTGCCGATGGCCGTTCAGCTCGAGTGGCTGGCCCACGCCGCATTGCACGGCAACCCCGGTCTGGTGTTTCACGGCTTCAACGACCTCCGCGTGACATCGGGCATACAGATCGAGCCGGCTGGTACGGTCCCGTTGCGGGCGATGGCCGGCAAGGCCGTGAGGCAGGACAAGCTGTACGTGGTTCCCGTCGAGCTTCGTGGCAAGCGGAAGGACGGTCGCGACGTCATCCACGCGCGGGCCGAAATCGTCCTGGTCGCGGCCCTGCCGGCCGCCCCGCCCGCCGATCCCCCGCCGGCCGTCACGCCCTATTCCATCCCGGTGTCCCGTGCATATCAGGAGTTGCTCTTCCACGGGCCGGAATTGCAGGGCATCGAGCGGGTCGAGGGGCTTTCGGACTCGGCGTTCATCGGCACGGCTTACCCGGCCCCACCCCCGGCCGATTGGTTCCGACTGCCGCTCCGCTCCGGGTGGGTCACCGACCCCCTCGTCCTCGACGCCAGCTTCCAGATGATGATCCTCTGGACCCAGGCGCAGCACGCCAGCGGCTCCCTGCCGTGCTTCGTCGGGCGTTACCGGCAGTTCCGCCGTTCTTTCCCCGCGGACCCGGTGACCGTGGTCATTCGTGTCCGCCGCGACGACGGCAAGTTCGCACGGGCCGACATCGATTACTTGGACCGGGACGGCCGGGTCATCGCCCTGATGCAGGATTACGAGTGCGTCATCGAGAGATCACTCAATCAGGCGTTCCGCAAGAACCAGATCTCCCACGAATGAGCCGGCGGACCGGAAACGAATGACCAAGGACCGCATCGCCATCGTTTCCGCGGCCGGTCGCTTCCCCGGCTGCGGCCCCGACCTCGACCGCTTCTGGGGCAACATCGTCTCGGCCGCCGACTGCTCGCGGGATGTGCCCCCCGGACGGTGGGTCCTGCCGCCCGACCGCTGCACGGACCCTCGTGTCGCCTGTGCCGACCGGGTATACACCGCCCGCGGCTACTTTCTCGACCCGTTCCAGCCTGACCTGACCGGGATGGAACTCGAACCCAGACTGGTCGCCGAACTCGACCCCCTGTTCCATTTGGTCCTGGATGTGGGAAACCGGGCCTGGCGGGCGGCCAGAACGGACGCGATCGACCGTGCCCGCGTCGGCGTCGTGCTCGGTAACATCTGCCTGCCGACCGACGCATCCTCGGCACTTTCCCGTGAGTTGCTCACGACCCGGTCACTCGCCCCCGGGGATGCGAAAGGCCGGGCTTCACGGACCCACCCGCTGAATCGCTTCGTGGCCGGGTTGCCGGCGGGGCTGTTGGCTCGGGCCCTCGGCCTGGGAGGCGGGAGCTACACCCTCGACGCGGCCTGTGCTTCCTCGCTTTACGCGATCAAGCTCGCGGCCGATGAGTTGCTCGCCGGGCGGGCCGATGCCATGCTCGCCGGCGGTTGCTCGCGTCCCGACTGCCTCTATACCCAGATGGGCTTTGCGCAACTGCGGGCCTTGTCCGTGTCGGGGCGGTGTTCCCCCTTCGACGCCGCCGCCGACGGGCTACTCGTCGGGGAGGGGGCCGGGGTCTTCGTGCTGAAACGGCTCGCCGACGCCCTCCGCCAGGGTGACACGATCCTCGCGGTCCTGGCCGGTATCGGCCTGTCCAACGACATGCACGGGAACCTACTCGCCCCGGCCCGGGAAGGGCAACTCCGCGCGATGCGCCGGGCCTACGAGCGGGCCGGCTGGAGTCCCAACGACATCGACCTGATCGAGTGTCACGCGACCGGTACCCCGGTGGGTGATGCCGTCGAGTTCGAGAGCCTCCGTGAGCTGTGGGGTGCTAGCGGCTGGGTTCCGGGACAGTGTGTGATCGGCTCGGTGAAGTCGACAGTGGGCCACCTGCTCACCGGGGCCGGTGCGGCGGGGTTGATCAAGGTGTTGCTGGCGTTGCGACACGAGACGCTACCCCCGCAGGCCAACTTCTCGGCCCCGGCCCAAGGACTGAGCTACCACGGCGGGCCGTTTCGCATTCTCCCGCGCCCGGAGCGCTGGGATCGCCGCTCCCCGTTCGAACCTCGACGGGCGGCCGTGAGTGGCTTCGGCTTCGGCGGCGTGAACGCCCACCTGTTGGTCGAGGAGTGGACCGGCCTCCCGGTTCGAAGGAGTCGTGGTACGGAGTCGCTCCGGCTCGTGACCACACAACGAAAAACGATCCCGGCTGCTTCCAGTCCCACCACTCCCGCTGGTCCCTCCGCCTTCACGGCCTCCACGTCGAATCCCGTGCCGAAGACAGAACCGGAGGCGGTGCCGGAAAGTGTCGGGTCCACCGTCCCGGTCGCGGTCGTCGGTCTGGCCGTTCACTTCGGCCCCTGGTCCGACTCTAGGGCTTTTCAGGAACACGTCCTGTGCGGCAAACCGGCGACGGCGGCCCCCAAGGTGAACGGATGGGCGGCCGTGGGACTTTCCTCGCCGCCGGCGTTCGGCATCGAGGAACTCCGCTTGCCCATCGATCGCTATCGGGTCCCTCCGAAAGAGCTCGAGGAGACCCTGCCGCAACAACTCCTCATGCTCCAGGTCGCGGCAGACGCTCTTGAGGACAGCCGTGCGGCCGGCCAACAGGACGGCGGGACAGGCGAGTTCCCGACGACGGGCGTGTTCGTGGGGTTGGCCCTCGATCCCAACACGATGAACTTCAGTCGTCGCTGGTCGGTGCTCGCGGCCGGGGGCGTGGCCGACGGCGTTGCGGCGGACGTCGATGACATTTCCCCGCCATTAACCGCCAACCGGACGATCGGCGCACTCGGGAGTATCGCGGCCAGCCGCATCGCGCGGGCCTTCCGTTTCGGAGGGCCGAGTCACACGGTCTGTAGCGAGGAAGCCTCGGCGGCGGCGGCCGTCTCACTCGGCGTGCGGGCCCTTCAGGCGAGAGAGTTGGACCGCGTGGTGGTCGGGGGGGTCGATCTGGCCTGCGACCCGCGGGTCGTCTTGCCGGGGCAGGTCTCCCGGCCCGGCGAGGGCGCGGCCGCCTTCGTTCTCAAACGCTTGGACGACGCGCAACGCGACGGCGACCGGGTCTACGCCGTCATCCGCGCGGTCGGGACCGGGAATACGGCCGATCGGGCACTGGCGCGGGCGTATCAGGAATCCGGTTGGGGCGGTGCCAGTGCGGTCCCCTTCGACGCGGCCGAGAACGTCGGCTCCTGCGGTGCGGCGTCCGCCGCGGCGTCCGTGGCCAAGGCCCTCCTCGCGCTGGGGCAAGAGGTTCTCCCCGGCCCGCCGCCCCGTTACTGGCTCCATGACCGCGCCGACGGCCCGCGGCGTGCCGTGGTTCAGGCACAGGGTTCGGACGGCTCCCACTACGCCATACTGCTCGAAGAACACCAACACCCGGCTGCCCGTGAGCGGACCGCCCCGGCCGCTCGGGTCCAACCCCTCGGGGCGCGGGACGAGGCCGTCTTCCTTGTCCGAGGAGAATCCCGCACCGAACTCCTCGACGGGCTGAAGAGGCTGGGTTCTCTCGCGGCCGACAACCCGTCCCGCAACATCGAGGCCCTCGCCCGTGAATGGCACCGGACCTCCGAGCCAGGCTCGCCCCGGCCGCTCGTCGTCTCACTGGTCGCACGCTCACCCGAACAACTCGCCGAGCAGACCCGCTTCGCCTCGGACAACCTCGGGGCCGACCCGGGCCAAGCATTCCCTCCGACGGCCCGACCGTCACTGCGGGACCGGGTCTTTTACTCACCCCGACCCTTGGGACCGAAGGTCAAATTGGCCTTCGTCTTCCCCGGCTCGGGCAACCACTTCGACGGCATGGGCCGTGACCTCTCGGCCCAGTGGCCCGAGGTCATGCGCCGGCAGCAGGCGGAAAATGAGCTATTACGGAGTCAGTTCGCGCCGGAATACTTCTGGGACGGTTCGTGCGAGGCGGCCCCGGCCCGCGAGCTGCTATTCGGCCAGGTGACGGTCGGCTGTCTGGTTAGTGACATCCTCTTGTCACTCGGCGTCCGCTGCGATGCCCTGATCGGCTTCAGCCTGGGCGAGAGTGCCGGGCTGTTTGGTTTGCGATTGTGGAAAGACCGGGACGAGATGTACCGCCGTGTGCGGCGGTCGTCGCTTTTCGTCTCCGACCTGGCCCCGCCATATGACGCGGCGCGCCGTTTTTGGAACATGCCTGTTGGTCGAACCGTTGATTGGGTCGTCGGGGTGATACCGGCACCCGCCGACGACGTGACGGCCAGGATGCGGCCCGGCTTGCGAGCCTACCTGCTCATCGTCAACACGCCGGGCGAGTGCGTCATCGGCGGTATCCGCGAGGACGTCGAGAAACTCACCGCGACGATTGGCCAACCGGTCACCTACCTCTCCGGCGTCACCCTCGCCCACTGCGAGGCGGGTCAACCGGTCGAGGTGGCCTACCGTGAACTGCACACTTTACCCGTCACGCCGCTTCCCGGCCTAGCTGTCTACAGCGGGGCGTGGGGCCGTGCTTACAAGCCGTCCCCATCGACTTGTGCCGACTCGATCACCGCAGGTCTGTTGAACACGATCGACTTCCCGGGGGTGGTCGAGGCCGCCTACCGTGACGGCGTGCGAGCGTTCGTGGAGGTCGGACCCGGGAACTCCTGTGTCCGCATGATCGACGCCGTACTCGGCAGTCGGCCCCACCTCGCTCGGGCCGCCCATGCCGGGAAGCAAGACGCGGTGTCCCAGGTCCTACGACTGGTGGCCCATCTCGCGGCCGAGCGTCTGCCCGTGGACCTCGACACGATCTACGGACAGGAGACGCTCTGCGTCGGGCACCGCCCGTCGGAAAGCCCCGCCCCGACGAACAAACTGCTCGTGGTCCCGGTCGGACAGGTCCCGCGGTCACGCCGTGCAAGCACCGGATCGCCTGCTCTTGATCACAGGTTACAGCCGGGGCCGGTACTCCCGAGTGACCTGCCGGCGGTCCCCCCATCGGCCGACAACCCCCTCGCCGAGCCAGCCCCCGGATCGGGTGCGCGGGAAACCTCGGTTGTTGAGCCGTCCCGATCGCCCGCACCCCGACCTGAAGCTGTCCACGCACCCGGCGGATCGGCGGTGACCTGCCCCGAAAATGCGGCACCTTACGCGGAGAGTTTCGTCGCGACTGGCGAGTCGACCCGGTTACGATCGGGAAGCGACGTCGCACCGGGCAAGTGGGTCGTTCCCCACAATGACAGTCTGGTCGCACTCGGCGAAACGATCCGGGCCGCGGCTGGAGTCCGGCTCCTGGCGATGCAAGCCCACGAGACATACCTGCGGATTCACCGCCGCTACACCGAGACGGTCGCAGACCTGATCTCCTTCCAGACGCGCTTGCTGGCCACGATCGCGGGCGGGGCGAGCGCGGCGGGCGAGATAAGCGAGGTGGGCGAGTCGGGCGAGGCAGCCGTCCCGGTGCCGACCGCGCCCCCGGTAGGTCCGACTGCCTTGCCGAGT
>Ga0308417_1000123_pt1 | contig 60679 bp, 47 predicted proteins | sample HotsprSampleOS65_FD_203528 | JGI IMG/M metagenome (GOLD analysis project Ga0308417, IMG submission 203528) | Hot spring phototrophic mat microbial communities from Octopus Spring, Yellowstone National Park, Wyoming, United States - 20090730_OS65 ... | reverse complement strand
GATCTCATGCTTCACTAACCGCAAGAGCGTCGACAGGATGCTGTATGCAATTCTTACATACCAAAACCGAAAGTGGGATGACGCCTACCGACCAAAGCAATTTACACACAATCCTTGACGTTACCGTGCTCTAGTTACAGCTATTGTAAGTTTATCAACTAAGTCGGCAATGTCAAGACTTTCTAAGAAAAACAGGTATAATTACCACTCCGTTTGCCCGAGGTCTATACCCTGCAATCCTACACATTCATTACTTACTTTACTACTTATTACTTTGTGCAAAAAGTATGCCGATTCTCACGGTATTTCGTTCCTGACGGTCGTTACTTATTATCATTATCAAAGCGCCAATTTGACCTCTGGGCGATTATTGCTATGTCCCATCTGGTTTCGAGACCAATCAAACACTCTGGCAACAGTGTGATCTAGGGTGGTCGGGATGCATGGTGAATGTAACCGAGGAGTCTCGTGAGCTAGCAAGCGTCTGTCAGTAATCATTAGGACTTGCCGCTCTCCATCCGAGTTTCCGGGGCTGAGCGTCTGATATAAAATGGGGTAAGCAGTCGAGCATCGTCAATCTGACCGGCGGCTATGCGCTCGATTGCAATAGCTCCTATGATAGAGGCTTTAGGGTAAGAAAGCCTGGTAGGTGTTGGGACGGCTAAATCACCCAGATCTCTGTCCAGCGCTGCTGCGTGCTCAGACAGGCCATCGCCGCAGAAGAAAACCTTTTGTTTTCCATTGCTGCCTGCACTAGGCGTGCCACTGTCGAGGTGCTTCACAAATCCAATGACTTGCTCGATCGAATCCGCACCGTATTCCGATATTCTCTCAACCGCTCCTCGCTTCACTCGGTAGAAAGCATAATAGACTTCGCCTTTCCGAACCCTAATGAGTGGGCACACGACCGATTCGTCCAAATAGTCAAACTGGTGTGCTAGGATGTCCAAGGTCACTATTCCCGCAATCGGAACCCCCAAGACATGTGCCAACATCTTGGCAGTTACTACTCCGATCCGCAAGCCAGTGAACGAACCTGGACCCAGGGATATACCTACCGCATCTATATCCCGAACTTTGAGACCACAGTCTTTCAAGAGGCACACGATGTTCGGCATTAACCGACGAGACAGGTCCATCCGATGCGCAAAGTCGTACTCTGCTAGAACCCCAGTCTCGTCCACCAGGGCAATACTACTTACGTCTGTCGATCCATCAATGGCTAAGCATTTCATATGAGTCTTAAGATTATATTCCCCCTCAGCGCCAATCGTCAACGTTGCTAGCATAGAGGGTTCGTGCTAAAATACTAGTGTGGCAATCGCAACTGGCGGGAATAATATATGTGATACTTCCTTGTCCTAGGAGTGACCACCATGACCCTCATCAATCTGAAAGCGTCTATCCTGCTCTTAATCGCCTCAGTATGGTTCGTACAACCAGTACATGCAGACACTACACCGGACTCGAAGGCACTGCAAGGGCAAATCGTTGTTCAGCTGTCTGACGCGTCTATGTCAGAAGCACTTTCGGCTGTTGCAAAAGCCGGTCATATTCAGATTGCAGGACCGGCAGACCCACCCTCTGGGATCACAATGTCCTTGACAAACCAACCAATCTCAAACGTATTGGACATTCTAGCAAAAGTATCGAACACTACATGGACCTTAACTGAGGATGGCATCGTAGTCTTCACAAAATCTCAAGATGCTTCCGATACACCACTTCTTCAGAGTGCGGATGTACTTACTCCAGAACAGAAGATGGCAGCCTTGCTTTCGTCTCTCAATGCTACACAGCTTTACAAGATATCACGAGGCTTGTCTCTGGCTTACGTAGAGCTTTCGTCTTACCAGAAGAACTTGCTTAAGAGCATACTCTCGCCGCCAATGGTAGGGGTGACCGACTTCGGTGAGACCATACGGGCGCTGCCTAGCCCCGAGGATTCTCATATTTGTCTTTTCACACTGCCTTGTCTGCTTATTCCAAATCCCCAGAGCAAGAAGCCAATTTTCCTCCGGTTGGACTCAAGACCTTACATCAGTCTCAGGAAGGAGGAAAGTAAATGACTAGCCTGACGCGGGGCACAAATGCGATCAGCCAAATAGGATATCGAATGTTAGGTATTGGTAAGCAACTCTTCTTCCGAGGCCTCATTTCCGTCGGTGCTTTCATTCTAGTCGCGTGTTGTCCCCTGTCTGGCGCCTCAGCCCAGTCTCAATGGATGGAAGATGAGCGTTTGCAGTCTTTGGTCGAGATTCCTGCGAAGGAAATAACGCTGAGTGAACTGTGCAGTTTATTGCGTGACCAGGTTACGGTAGAAACTTACGTGGACCGGAGATTCGCCGACTACAAGATCGCCCTGTTTATCGAAGGTAAAGTTCCTCTCAAGACTGCAATGTCACTTGCTGAAACTGTGACAGGGCTAAAGTGGCGCATGGTGGATGACTTGTTCCTCCTTACCAAGAGTGTTACCGGCGAGGCAGTCACAGCTTGGTATGAACGCTATGCAGAAGCCCAAAAGGCGCATGAAGCAGGTGTCCTCGAAAAGCGCACCAGAGAGTGGTTAGCTAGCACTATGCCTTTTCCTCCCAGGTTTGATCCACCCTGGATGCTGTCACCATTGCAAAGAGAGGAAATGGCCTTCCAGCAAGCACTATCAATATTTGCTATGACACCCGCACAAATGGTTTGGCTCGACCATGCGTTGAGAGTCTATGGCTTTCAAACCGGTGAAGACGAAACCCCGATAGACCGCCTTATGCGCGAGTCTACTCTTGTACCTGTTGCGTTAAACGTCGGCTTGGTTATTCGATCTGGAGGCAAAGAGTATCTAATAGAGATGCCTCTGTCCGAGGCCACTAGACAGACAGAAGAAAAGAAGTCCGAACCCCCGTCTGTGCCTCCTGATACTGCGGCGCCAAAGTCAAGTGAACAACCAGAAGAGCCGACAAAGACGACTAACCTGACGGGTGAGCCCAAGGGAATTTGGGTATCCGGAGGGGATTATGACAAGCTACCATCTTTAATCCGAAAGGCCAAGACGGCGGGTTTCACGGACGTGTTCTTGCCTGTGTTGAGGCTGGGATATACGCTGTATCCCAGTAGCAGAATTCCGCAGGAGCCTGCGTACCGCGGGAAGGATCCGCTCGGCGACGCAGTGAGAACGGCCGATAACCTGGGGATCAGAATCCACGCGGTCTTGCATGCTACCCTGTGGGGAGACGAAACCCATCCCGTTGTTCCACCTGCAAGTTCTCCGCTCATACAAGATCGAAACCTGCTCGGACGCACATTTTCTGAGCAAGAAAAATGGCAGCGTACCGAATTGGCAAGGCTGGGCGACGAAGTTGCTTCTCAGAACATAGCAAATGATAAGAGAGTTTACCTATGCCCAGCGTCTTCACAAGTGTCAAGACTTCTACGCTAGATAGTAGACGAACTCGCCACTCGTTACAAGATCGCTGGAGTCTGTCTTGATGGTCTAGACTATCCGCGGAATACTCCATTCAAACTAGCAGGTGCAGATCTCACACCTCCGTTTGGCTATACCATTGAAGTTCGCAAGGAAATGATTCGCGCAAACCAGGTCGATCCTTTGGACGTTAACTCCCAGTCGGCCAAGACAGCGCAGGACATGGAGTTAGTTCGTGTCTGGGAACAGTTCCGACGTGGTCGTCTGACCGGACTGATAACCGATATTGCAGGTGCGTTTCGAAGCAGGAATGCAAAAGGTGTTTGCTCCGTTGTTGTTGACCTTGATTCTCCAGATCAATCTCCGGTCCATTGGGCAAAGATTCGGAATGTGGATGCCTTGATACCCGAGCTAGAGATCACCAAGCCCACCGAGGATACTCCGGCCGGCTACTCCCAGGAAGACTTAGATGTAGTATCGTCTTTGCAGAAGTCTGTTGGAAAGAATTGTACTGTCATCCCAGCAATCACAGGACTTGATAAAGAGTCCATTTCCAATCAAACGGCGGCGGTCAATAGTATTGCTCTTCGTTTCAAAGACGTTGGACTTAAAGCACTAATCATCTCCGGTGACACCGACACACTCATCTTAGCCTTGGATAGCATCAAACCGTAGACCCCGCAGGTGGACGTAATACTCAGCCAAGTATTGGCTTGTTGGCTTCAGTTATCTGCCGTATTCCTGATTTTCCATTTGCGGCGGGTGTTATTCTGAGCCTTCTTTAATAATGCATCTCCAAAGAATGGTGATGTAAGCCACACTGATTCCCCTAGGCTTTCGCAGACGACTTCAATTGACAGCCTTCGGTAAGCAATCTATAATCCCTCTAGACTCAACGAAGGAGGTGGACTGCTGTGCTACGACAACGCTGTGCACGTCGGACCTGAGGTCTATTTGGCCACGAGTTTCGTGGCTTGTTTGCGGGCAACAATGGCATAGTTGTAGAACGAGTCCACGTCCTGACGCTGATGGAATGGTTGCTTTGATAGTGCCACAGGATGTGCGCTCGAGACTTCTCCATTGCAGCCCAAAGTCGATTCCCATCGAATATGGAGAGGTAAAAGATGAGCACATCAAAGAAACGCTTTTTCCTTCAATGGTCCGTTATTATCACTGGTATTGCTGCCGGGATAATAGGTCCTCTCCTCCAGTACTTTGGCAATCCCAAGAATATGGGTTTCTGCATAGCTTGTATGGAGAGAGATATAGCTGGAGCGTTAGGCCTTCACAGAGCAGCTCAGGTACAGTATCTGCGTCCCGAGATCCCGGGGATAGTGCTTGGTGCTTTAATTGCTAGCTTGTTGTTTCGAGAATTCAGAGCACGCACTGGTTCCGCCCCCATCATTAGGTTTGTCCTCGGGTTTTTCACCATGATAGGCGCGCTGGTCTTCTTAGGATGTCCATGGCGTGCATTGCTACGGATAGCCGGTGGTGATCTGACTGCCGTTGCCGGACTTGCAGGTCTGGCCATTGGCGTCTATGTCGGAGTGTACTTGCTCAAGTTTGGTTACGATTTGGGAAGATCATATAGAGCTAATCAACTGGTTGGATGGGCGTTTCCAGTCCTAATAATTTGTTTGGCGATTCTCTGCTTCGTGCCGGTCCAGTTTGCGGACGGTGGTCCCATATTTACGAGCACTGAAGGACCCGGCGCCGCTCACGCACCGGTGGTGTTTTCGGTTGTCGGTGGTTTGGTCGTCGGTATGCTTGCTCAGCGCTCTCGTTTCTGCACGATAGGTTCATTTAGAGACTTATACCTCATGGGAGACACACACCTTGTGCGAGGGGTCATTGCCTTCGTTCTGGCAGCAGCGGGCATGAACCTTCTCCTTCATCAGTTCAATCTCGGGGTAACCGGCCAGCCAATCGCACATGCCGCCCATATCTGGAATTTCATGGGTTTGTTGCTTGTAGGACTGGCATCTACACTTGGCGGTGGATGTCCAGCTAGGCAATTGGTGCTGGCGGGCGAAGGCGATGGCGATGCAGCGGTCTTCGTGCTGGGGATGCTGGCAGGAGCAGCGTTTTCACACAACTTCACGTTCGCCAGCACGTCTGCGGGTGTCAGTACTCTCGGACCTGTTGCAGTCATTGCAGGAGTATTAGTCTGCCTTGTCATCGGTTTGGCAATGAGAGAGGAGGGCGCAAAATGAGCGATGTGCTCGACTTGAGAGGACTCTCATGTCCTAGGCCAGTCATGGAGGTGCGGAAGGTACTCCAACATACAGATGCGTCTATCGTCAAGGCGCTAGTAGACTCACCTGTAGCTAGAGACAATATCGGTCGAACAGCACAGAGCTTAGGATGGAATATGACGGTCGATGAAGGAGAAGATGGGTTTCTTCTGGTTCTGGAGAGAATAACTTGATATATCTTGATAACGCCGCAACTACATATCCCAAGCCAAGCCAGGTGATCGAAGCTGTCACCGACTTCATGACCAGAGTTGGAGGTAACCCAGCACGCGCAGGGCATATGATGTCTGTTGAGGCCTCGCGGATTGTGTATGATGCTCGCGAGCAAATCGCCGAACTTGTTGGTATTCGCGATCCACTCAGGGTGGTCTTCACGGCAAATTGCACAGCCGCTATCAATCTTGCACTCAGGGGTCTGTTGACCGCGGGGGATCACGTGATCACTACGAGCGTGGAACATAATTCGGTCATGCGTGCGCTCATGTGTATGGTGCGAGACGGTATAAGACTATCCGTAGTTCAGAGTAGCCCCGAGGGTTTCGTCGAACCGGAGCAAATCAAATCAGAAATTCAAAGCGATACACGGATGGTGGTGATCGCCCATGCATCCAACGTCCTAGGTTGTCTTCAGCAGGTGAGCGAAATCGGCCAGATTTGCCGTGAAGCAAAGGTCTTGCTGCTGGTTGATTCAGCCCAAACCTTGGGCGCAATTCCTCTGAACATGGTGGATGACCATATTGATCTGCTGGCGTTTTCGGGTCACAAGTCACTGTACGGTCCTCAGGGAACCGGCGGTCTAGTCGTCGGCGACCATGTAGACGTGTCGAGCATCAAGCCGATAATCTGTGGGGGTACCGGAAGCCGTTCTGAGAGTGACCAACATCCTAGCTTTCTTCCAGATGCATTAGAGCCAGGAACATTGAATAGCCCCGGTGCCGCAGGATTAGGCGCTGGAGTGCGTTTTGTTCTCTCCCTAGGCATACAAGCAATTCGACAGCACGGCATGAAACTAACCCTACGCCTGCTCAATGGGCTGTCGGAAATACCTGGCGTTACAATCTATGGCCCTAAGGTGAGCAACATGCGTGTACCTGTAGTGTCACTTAACATTGGTGACATGGACCCATCAAGGGTTGCTTTGGAACTCGAAGAGCGCTTTGAGATCATGTGCCGGGCTGGCCTCCACTGCGCCCCTGCTGCTCACAAGACTGCTGGTACCTTCCCGAGAGGTAGTGTCAGATTTGGCTTGAGTTGGTTTAACACGGAGCAAGAAATCGATACAGCCCTGCAAGCAGTTCGGGAGTTGGCAAAATGAGCGAGTGGGGTGTGGTGGTCTTTCGTTCATCTCATCTCGCAGTAAGAGCCGAAAAGGTGGTAGCAAAGCTCGGTATCGAGTGCAAACTCATTCCGGTGCCACGACACCTCAGCTCCGACTGTGGCGTGGCACTTAGATTTCATTTGCCAGACTTCGACCGCGTTCAGAGTGCCCTGACAGATGCTCACGTCGAGTTCGAGTTCATTACCGCCGAAGACTGAACCCCTTGGATTTATCTGGCTCTTTCACCGTAGTACTTGTAACGGTCCCAGCGATCGTCATGAGCATTGACGGCCCTGGGGTCGACAGTGTCCCGCATCCATTTGTCAAGACGTGCACGAAGTTTCTCTCGAATGGCCGCATATTCGGCTTTGTCGGCAACGTTTCTAAGCGCCCATGGGTCTACCCGCAGATCGAAAAGCTCTTCTGCCGGACGTTTCTCACACGCTAGGCTAAAGTACTTGCGAATATCTTCGTCGTTACGCTTTTCCAACAAGAGCCTCTTTGTTGGGCCCTGGTCAATGTCGCCGAATGGACCCACGGCATAGTATAGCTCTGAGTCACCAGCTGGCTAACGGTCTGGTTCAAAGTTCCGGATATAAAGAAAATCCTTCGTACGGACAGCGCACATGGGATAGCCGAGGTCTCCCTTGCGTGTATTGGCGTGCCGTTCTCGCTCGGCGAAGACCGCCTCGCGGTTTCCAGCTTTCCCGGTTGTCAACAGGTCCAGAAAGCTTCGCCCGGTCATATCCGCCGGAATCTTAATTCCAGCAGCCTCCAGAAACGTTGGCGCGAAATCTGTAAATCCCATTAGGGCATTTGTTTCGCTGCCAGGTCTGATCCTGTTAGGCCAACGAATTGCCAGAGGCATGTGTATCCCTGCCTCATATAGATTTGCCTTTGCTCTCGGAAATGGCATTCCGTTGTCGCTGGTCATTACAACAATCGTATTGTCTGCTCTGCCAGAAACTTCCAGAACCTCGAGCAACTTTTCGACTTCCAGGTCGAATTGTTGAACTTCATAGTAGTAGTCCAGAAGATCGCTCCGAACCTCAGGTTCATCAGGCAGGAATTGAGGAACAGATACGTCATCAGCTTGCATTCCAGACTTGCGCCCAATGCCTTCCTCATAGGGCCTATGTGGATGGAAGCTGCCAAACCAAAAACAAAATGGCTTATCACTGGGTGCTGACCTAAGGAATTCGGCAAAGCTAGAAAAAGCCGGTCCGGCGGGATTCCGCTGGCGTCCACTATCTGCGACGTTACCCGGTGACCAGCCTTTGCCACTGTAGCCCACACAATAACCATTGGCTTCTAAAATGTCGGGGTATACTGCAAACTTTCTTGGTAACACGCTCCACAGATTTCCACCGGCTTCTAGGCGATGAGCATCTTGGCCAGTTAGAATTGCACCACGGGAAGCGGTACATGTGGGAGCCGTGCAGAATGCGTTGTGGAAGAGCATACCCTCACTTGCAATGCAATCAAAAGTAGGAGTCTTTACCACCTTGTCGCCATATATTCCCGCGTGAGGCCAAGACCAGTCGTCAGCAATGGCGAAGAGGATATTCGGGCGTTCTGCTTTGTGCTTCGACTTCGCTTCCACCCGAAAGGGCCGTAACACTGTAGCCAAGGTTATGCCCGCAGAAACAGCTCCGGTCTTTCGAACAAACTCTCTCCGAGTGATGGCGTTGGTGGTCATTTGTGTCTCCCAGGGCTTCAACAAACGTTTGCGCATTCTTGCAACATGGTAAACCAAGGTTGTTAAGGCATTTACATATATGACTCTGCACGCATGCACAGCGCTATTTTACCGCTTTTATCATGGATATCATGCTAAGTCAAGAGGAAAGCTGATTGTTTTCGACTAAACTAGTCCTGGAATTACTCTAAAAGCGATAGGAGGTAAACTCGATTATGAGCATTATTCCATGTAATGCATTGGCTAGTCTGACATTAGCCAAGGACTTCCTGCCAGCTCGTGTAAGCAGTTATGACAAGACAGGAAGAAACGCTGATGCTTGGCGAATTGAACCGGGAGAAACCAAAGTGTTGGCGGAAATAGACGGACCGGGTGTTATCAGCCACATCTGGTTTACGATAGCTTCCCCAGACAGGTATTATCTCCGAAAGCTACTTCTGCGCATGTACTGGGATAACGAGCCATCTCCGTCTGTAGAGGCTCCGGTAGGCGACTTCTTTGGTCTAGGTCATGGCCGGGCATATTCTTACCAATGCGCTCCTTTCAATACTAGTAATTACGTCGCCGGCTCCGTCGGTGGCGGAATCGCCATGAACTGCTGGTTCCAGATGCCTTTCAAGGAGAAAGCTCGTATCGAAATTGTGAATGAGCAGACCGAGCCCGTGCATGCATTCTACTTTTATGTTGACTATCAAAAGCACCAATCACTCGGGGATGATGTCCTCTATTTCCATGCAAAGTGGCGGCGAGAAAACCCTACAAAAGGTTGGACCGGTGAGGGTAGCGTGTGGGGCTCAGCCGCTCACAGACAGCGCGATCATGGCCCAGACGGTATAAACCTTAGTGACACCAACAACTATCTGATTTTGGAAGCAGAAGGTCGAGGACACTATGTCGGAGTCAACTTCGCTATTGACCACGTTATGAAAGGCTGGTGGGGCGAAGGTGATGATATGATTTTCGTCGACCGTGATGGAGAACGCGCCTGGCCACCCGATATGCATGGAACAGGCAGCGAAGACTATCTAGCCCAAGCTTGGGGAATGCAGAATAACGCCCACCTTTACAATGGACAGGCATGGGCTGAGCTTCCCGAGGGCTGGAACGAATGGGGTAAAGTGTGCGTGTACCGGTATCACATTCTTGACCCTATTCCGTTTACGAAGAATATTCGTGTGTCAATCGAACATGGGCACGCTAACGACAGAAGCGACGACTGGTCCTCTACGGCATACTGGTATCAGACAGAACCACATAAGGAATTCACAGTGATGCTACCCGTCGATCTCCGTTTGCCCAACTTTGAGTAGACTATTGCCGACTGCATGAAGCCTGACACGAGGATGCTCCACTCGCTTGAGTAAAGTCCAGGAGCATCCTCTACTTCCACTTCATCAGCGAAATAAGGGGGTAATGCATTGATCAAGTTAGCTTTTATTGGTGCAGGAAGCGTGGGATTTACACGCCGATTGCTCATGGATATACTTGCCGTTCCGGAATTCAGAGACGCCGAATTTCGTCTAATGGATATTTCACCAGAGAGACTCGAGATGTCGAAAAACCTTTGCGTGAAAATGGTGCAAGATAATAATCTACCCGCAAAGGTTTTAGCCACCGTGAACCGAAAGGAGGCTTTGCAAGAAGCAGACTACGTGATCTGCGCCATCAGGGTTGGTGGGCTGGAGGCATTCCGACACGATATCGAAATTCCTCTTAAGTATGGTGTGGACCAATGTGTCGGCGACACTCTAGGACCAGGGGGTGTATTCTATGCCTTGAGAACCATTCCGGTACTGCTGGACATCGCGAAGGACATGAGGGAGTTGTGTCCAAACGCCTTATTACTCAACTATTCCAACCCTATGGCGATGAATTGCTGGGCTGTTCGCAAGGCTGGCCATGTTCGCATCTTGGGACTGTGCCATGGTGTTCAACACGGAGCCCATCAAATAGCGCAAGCTTTTGGTATTCCATATGAAGAGTTAGAATACGTTTGCGCTGGAATTAACCATCAGACGTGGTTTATCAAACTTGCACACAAAGGGAAGGACCTGACTTGTAATCTACTCTCTGCCTTCGAACGTGATAAGGAATTTGTGCAACGTGAGCCTGTACGTTTGGATGTGCTTCGTCGTTTTGGCTACTACTCCACAGAGTCAAACGGCCATCTCAGCGAATACCTGCCATGGTATAGAAAAGGCACCCGTGAGCAAAAGGACCGCTGGATAGACTACTCATATTGGGCCGGTGGAGAAACTGGTGGATACCTGCGTATCTGTCAAGAGAGTCAGGATGAGTACGAAGCGAATTACCCCAAATGGTTGTCCGGGGAGCTCGATATGATCCGTCTTGGTGAACGATCTCAGGAACATGCTTCCTATATAATCGAGGCTTTGGAAACTGGCCGTAGATACTGGGGATGCTTCAACGTGGAGAATACTAACCTCATCACTAACCTACCCAGTGGTTGTACGGTAGAGCTTCCTTGCGTCGTGGATTCGAACGGTGTTCATCCCACGTTTATCGGGGATTTGCCACCTCAGTGTGCGGCAACCTGCAGTGCGAGTGTCAACGTCCAGCGGATGGCCGTAGACGCGGCTATTACTGGAGACCGAAATTTGGTGAAGTTGGCGGTTATGCACGATCCGCTCACAGCCGCAGTTCTTCACCCAGACGAGATTTGGGCGATGTGTGACGAAATGTTTGACGCACTTGCTCCTTGGTTGCCTCAGTTCTCATAAACGGTGAGACTGTGCAAGATTGACTAGAGAGGTGCTCTACACGTCATGTTTTCTTGTCGCCGTGGGTATACATTCCGTAAGCAACGTGGATTACATGGCGATACTTGGACGAACGCATGATTAAAGCAGAGGAAGGTTTTCCTAAAGACAGCCCGTTCCGCAAGCATTTCCCATCGGAGGATGACATTCGCTACCTCTGCGAGAAGTACGGCATAGGGGATTTGATCACGATACACGGCCTCCTTGGCGGCTTTCTCAATGTCAATCTCAAGATCAAAACCACCAAGGGACTTTACGTGCTGAGAATACTTTCCGGCTATGGAACACTCGAGCACATTCTCTATGTAGAGAATGTGGTACAGAAATTGCGAGAGGCAGGTGTTCCAGCTCTCGTGCCTTTGATATCCAAAGATGGCCTACCGTACACTCAACTGCACGATAGGTTTGTCATGATCACTCCATTCGTTAAAGGACGCGCCTTTCAACATCGGCCGAAACAGGCGAGATCAAGCGGTGCTATGCTGAGGAAATTTCATGATGCACTACTGGGGCTTGGCCGTGGCCCGGCCCCAGCTTGGTCCAATTATCCTTCAGAGTCCATCCTCAGTGAAGGACTCTACCGTCTCCGAAGAATCCGTGACATCTCAGCAGAGGACCTAGAGCGTGCCGAAATGCTCCATACAGCAGTGATGCAAAGCTGGCGCGTGCTAAGAAACAATTTGCCAGAAACAGTGATTCATGGCGATTGGCATCTGGGAAACCAGCTCTACACCGACGGCTTTGTGAAGTGCATTCTAGACTTCGATTTTGTTCAATGGGCAGAGCGAATCCATGACGTCGCTTATGCGGTATGGTCCCTCTTGATACAAAGAGAGTCCGAACATCTAGTGAAGGCTTTCTTGAATGGGTATGGCTCTCTGATGGATATAGAAGTTCGAGCATTACCCTTGGCAATAGCAAGAGCCGCGGTGTTCTTCGTATGCACGGCTTCGTTTACAGTCCATCCTGGTGAGGAACTGAGGGCACAACTCGCAAGGGAATCGCCACTAATCGAATACCTACTTTCTAAAGAAGGCGCAGCCGAAATCCAAACCCTTTGCTCCTCTAGTAGAGCGGCGGCGTAGGACTGCCAATATGCTTCATCTCTGTGTCGTCTAATCGCGAATTGGGCAGCACACTAGCGAATACAATGTTCCGCATGACCAAGGCTACAATTCGCCATCTGAATGGTAAGCTCTTTTCAGTTGAACATCATATTCTCTGCGAAATCGTCTCCTCGTGCGCTACTCCAGCCACTGCGACAAAGCTAGTTGATGCTGGGAGACCTTTCTCCGGCAAGCTCGAAATTGAATTGCATGTCATAGAGCCGCCGATAGGCGCCTCCTAGAGTGAGAAGATCCCTGTGAGTGCCACTCTCCACTATCTGCCCGTCTTCTACAACCAGAATGCAGTCTGCCTCGGTTATTGTGGAAAGCCGATGTGCGATTACAAAGGATGTTCGCCCCTTTAGCAGCTTTCGCAGACCCTCTTGTATGATCATTTCGGTTTGGGTATCTACGCTGGAAGTAGCTTCGTCGAGGATCAGAATTCTCGGATCGGCAAGTAAAGCTCTGGCAAAGGAGATAATCTGTTTCTGACCCGACGAGAGCTTAGAACCTCCCTCATGAACATCTGTGTTGTACCCTTGCGGCAATTCTACGATGAATTCATGTGCCCCAACAATCTTTGCCGCTTCAATCACTTCAGCGTCCGTTGCATCCAGCCGGCCATATCGGATGTTCTCCATGATGCTTCCCGGGAACAAGAAGCTGTCCTGCAACACTATTCCCATTTGGCTGCGTAGCGATTTCAACGTTACATCGCGGATATCGTAACCGTCAATGGTAATGCTACCTGACGTTACGTCGTATTGACGACCAATCAAGTTAATGATGGTGGTTTTCCCCGCGCCCGTCGGGCCAACTATGGCAATCGTCTCTCCTGCATTGGCTTTGAAGGAGACATTCTTCAGAATCGGAATTTCATCGTAGGCGAAACACACATTCTTGAACTCCACATCGCCGCGGATGGGAGGTAGCTCGATAGCACCTGGCTTGTCCTTGACGGTGGGCTCCTGATCCAAAATCTCGAAAATCCTCTCCGCCCCAGCCATGGCATCTTGCATAGTCTGGTAAAGACCACTCATGTTGCGAATGGGTTCGAAGAATTGATGCATATACCCTACGAATGCAAGTAGCAACCCGAGTGTAAGTTCGCCCCTGATCACGCCAAGCCCACCATACCAGTAGATCATGCCAATGCCAATCCAACTTATGACTTCCATTGTAGGCCAGAATATGGCTCCTAGCATGCTGGCGTGCATCTGAGCATCCCGGGTCTCTCGGTTCACCTTCTTAAATCGATTTAAGTTTTCGGCCTCCCGGGAAAATGACTTGACCACTTTCACTCCGGAAACGTTCTCCGCAACATGGGCGGTGACCGTGGCAACCTTTCGGCGGACATCTCTGTATGCCAATCGGTTCTTCTTTCTGAACACCGCGGTTACAATCCACAGCGGCACCATAAGGGTGAAAACAAGAAGTGATAACTCCAGACTCTTGTTCACCAAGATGATAATGATACCTATGAGCTTTAGTGAATCGGTCACAAGGCTGAGCGAACCAGAGGTAACCAGTGCATTCACAGATCCAACGTCACTGGTTAGTCGCGCGATAATTCGACCTATCTCACGATTGTCAAAGAAGTCAAGAGACAGGTTTTGGATATGCGAAAATAGTTTATGACGAATGTCGTATACTACACGCTGACCCAGTACGGAGATCGCAATGGTCTGCCAATATTGAAAGATCCAACGCAAAACAAACGTGAAAATATAGACGAGGGCGACGATTTTCAAAACACGTACATCACCATTCTTCATGCCGCTGTCAATGGCTATTTGCGTAAGATGCGGTCCAACAAGGCCTGTCCCAGCTGTCAAAACCATGGCCAGCATTGCTAATGCAATTTTCTTCTTGTAAGGCACGATGAACTGGAATGACTTTCGAGCCAACTTCGGATCAAAAGCCTTTCCTAGTAGCTCATCATCGTACATTGGGCGTCGCATTGTTGTCCCTCATACCTGAGTGAAGATGCTCTAACTCTTGATAGATTGATGCTCTGGATTGTCGGCGTTGAGTTCGTGTCCTCCTAGCTGCAACCGATAAATCTCTTGGTAAATGCCACCACGTGCCAAGAGTTCCTCATGTCTTCCGCACTCGACTATTCTGCCTTTGTCGAGTACCACTATCTTGTCAGCTCGGTGCACTGTAGATACTCTCATCGCAATCACAAATGTGGTTCGCGATTCCATCAGTGTCGCCAGTGCTTTTTGAATCAACGCCTCTGTCTCGGTGTCTACACTCGATGTCGAATCGTCCAGGATCAATATCGGAGGATTCATCAATAGTGCGCGGGCGATTGCTATCCGCTGCTTCTGTCCGCCGGATAGGTTTACCCCCCGCTCTCCGACCCATGTGTCATAGCCTTCTGGCAGGGATTCTATGAAGTCGTGTATGTTCGCTGCTTTTGCTGCCTCGATGACTTCATCCAGGTCCGCATCAGGCCTGGCATACGCTATGTTCCCGCGAATGGTGTCACTAAACAAGAACGGCTCCTGAGAGACTATGCCGATGTGTCTCCTAAGCGATGAGAGTTTATACTCTCGAATATCTCGCCCGTCTATCAATATCGTTCCATCGGTGGCATCGTAGAACCTTGGTATCAAATTGATAATCGTGCTTTTCCCAGCGCCACTTCTTCCTACCAGTGCTACCATTTCGCCAGGCTCTACTACTAAGTTTATATTATTGAGCACACGATTGCCATCTCCGTAACCAAAGGATACATTCCGAAACTCTACACGCCCTTCGCATTCTTCCAACTCGATGTTGCCGTCTCTCAGATGAGTCTCTGGATGGGTATCGAGAATCTCAAACACTCGCTCCCCCGATGCGATTGCGTTCTGCGTTACGTCCACTACAAAGCCAGTCATTCGCACAGGCCATATCAGCATACCGACGTATGAGCTGAACTGAACAAACTGGCCAAGTGTGAGCCTGTGCTGAACAACTTGTGTTCCACCATACCATAGAATGAAAGCTGTTCCCAAAGCCGCGATGAAGTCGAGCATTGGACCGTAGAACGCCGAAACCCTGGCGGTTGCCATCCTCCTCTCCAGCAGTTCCCAAGCTACGGAATCAAGTTTCTTTATCTCGTAGTCCTCTCTGGCAAATGCTTTTACCACACGGATGCCCATCAGATTCTGCTGAATAGTTGTAGTCATCCGCCCGTGCTGGTCTTGCGCCGCTGTGTAAAGTGGACGCATGGTCCTTCCATACCTAATCACCGCCACTGCAAGCACCGGCATTGTCGAAAGAGCTAGCAGCGCCAGTCGCCAGTTCATCAGGAGACACAACGGCAGAACACCCGCAAAGATCAACGTGTTTCCCACAAGGTTCGAAATCCCATCGCCGAGGAACTGGCGCAAAGCATCGACATCAGTGGTAGAGCGGGAAATCAACTGACCTGTTTCAGCCTCGTCATGATAGCTGAAAGAAAGACGTTGGATATGGTCAAACAAACGATTGCGTATGTCATACATAGTTCGCAGAGCCACGCGACTAGCGGAATACCCCTGGCCAAATCCCATCAATGCTTTCAAGACCACAAGCCCCGACAGGATGAGTAAGTAACGGGGAATAAGGTCGGCACGACCGGGCACTATGCATCTGTCTATTATTAGTTGAAGAATCTTTGGGAAAACCAGGCCCAAAGCCACGCCGCCTACCATGCAGACGACAGTGAGTATGGTTAGATACCAATATCTCCTGGCATAGCCTAGCAATCTCTTGATAGTATACATTGCGAAATTCTACCCACCCAGTGAAAATTAGACAGAATTCGTCTTATCTCAAGCACGCTCCTACTAAACCTTTTCCTCGCTCGCGTGTATAGTCCTTCTCAAATGTTTGATTAATCTGTGACAAAACCAGCGATTAGCTTCAATCGATGCAGGAAATAGCATATACATTGCTAGAATTCCTGTCCAATCCCACTCTAGCTGCTCCGTCCTATACCAGAATCGCTTGACGGTTGCCTTCCGAAGATATACAGTTAGTAGATGATTGATTTGTAGAATGTATGGCATTAACGCTTGAGAAAACTCATGGTAGGCATGTCCAAGCTTTATTCGAAGTCAAGAGATGCGATTTCTAATCCTGCAATCTTGCCCGCACGGGCGACAAATAGATGGCTCGTGTCCACAACTCTCTTGTGTATAATTGTCATCTCGATAGTAAGCCTTCCTGGTTTGCGGCACATAGAGTTCTTCGACACTGATTACCTGGTGTTTCATTCTGTCGTTGAGATTGCAAGCGCAATAGTAAGCTTCGCGGTCTTCATCGTCGGTTGGTATGGCTACAAAGCAAACAAGAATGCTCATAACCTCACCATTGGTGTCGTATTTCTAACGGTCGCTCTGATAGACCTAGCCCATGCACTGTCCTACAAGGGCATGCCCGCCTTTTTAACAGAGAATACAGTGTCCAAGGCTTCGACGCTCTGGATCTCGGCACGTCTGGTGGCCGGTGCCGGACTAGTTCTTGCAGGGTTTACGAGCAACGACAGTAAGCACGCCTGGTTGCGTCCCGGAGTGCTGCTGGCCGCTGGATTAATAATCGCTATGCTTGTAATAGTCATGGCGACTTACTTCGGCAACGCCCTACCGCCCATGTATATCCCAGGCGAAGGTCAGACAGCCCTAAAGATTGGTTTGGAATGGCTTGCTATTGCCTTGTTCGCCACCGCCATATTCGTGTTTCGCATTCGACAACCTCGCGATTCCAGCACAACAATCCTTCAAGCGGCTTTGATAGTCAGCATTTCGAGCGAGCTGGGATTCAGCCTGTACAAGAGCGCCTTCGACAGTTACAACATGTTAGGCCACGTCCTCAAGGCGGTAGCATACTATCTCATATTCAGATCCCTGTTTGTTTCATCTTTCGAGCGGCCTTATCGGGAACTGGCTAGAATGCGAGACCAGCTGGAGGAATCCTTTGCCAAGATCGGTACAGCGCTGGCGAGTAGTCTGGACCTGGATGATGTCCTTGGACTTATTGCCGAACTGGCATCGGACATGCTGCAGTCCAGACATGCACTTGTCATGCTGGTCCAAGCCGGCCAACTCAAGGCCAAAGCATGGCGCGGAATGTGTGGACAGCTTGCGTCGATTCCAATAGAGAACACTTCTGCTGGTCACACTTTCCTAACTGGTAAACCAACCATTATTGATGATGTATCTCAGATCCACGGCCATAACCCGACTTGCCATTGCCAGAATCTCGTCGGTCCTCCTGCAAAGTCCGTGGTTTCCGTCCCAATACAATCGGAAGGCAGAACTTTAGGAGTCATCGAAGTCTATTCACCGTATCCCTCAGCCTTTGGAAATCGAGACGTGGAATTGCTTTCGAGTTTTGCTCGGCAAGCGGCCGTGGCCATCAGAAACTCTCTAGCCTATGAACGAGAGCGACTAGTTGCTGCAACTCTTCAAGAAAGCGTCCTCCCTGATGCACCGCAAATCCCAGGATTGGATATTGCAGTCCGTTACATACCCGCAGAGGATGAATTTCGTATCGGTGGTGATCTTTATGATCTCTTTTCGTTGGACAAAGACCGACTCGCTCTGGTGATTGGAGACGTTAGCGGTCATGGGTTAAGTGCAACCTCTGTGATGGCACTAACGACCCTTAGTATCAGGGGATGCCTCCTTCAGGGGATGTCACCTGGCATGGCACTAAAAGCCGCAAACCATGTTCTGTGCAGGTACTGCAGCGAGACGACGTTCGTGACAACATTTGTTTCGATATTCGATACTAAAAAGTGGGTCCTGCAATACGCGAATGCTGGTCACCATATGCCACTGATCTTAAAGAACAACTCGTGTGAGTTGGTTGAGCTTCACTCCAATGTACCGCTAGCCGTTGATGAGTTAGCAGACTACCCAACATATACTGCTGAACTTGGCCGCGCAGTTGGCCTTCTATTCTATACCGACGGTCTCATCGAAGCTAGAAATCGCCACGAAATGTTTGGCCATGAAAGACTTCTTCAGATGTGTGGCCGAGAAATTAACCATCCAGCGGCGCAAATTCTCGATTTAATAGAAAAACAGGTCAGAGCATGGTCCGGTATCTTGACGGACGATATCGCGATGCTGTTGATAAAAAAACAAACGTCGGAGAAGTCCGAGTTTCCCTAAGATTGTGCTTGTAGCCTGCGAAAGATTCCTCAATCAGTGGGCTCTTGCTCTCCTCATCAGCCTGCCTTTTCTGTTGCGTGTAAAGTTAGAGGGTCGTTCCGCCCCGACTTATCAGAGGAATCCAACAAACGAATGTCGAACATCATGCGGGAGATATTTCAACAAAAGGTAATAGTGATGTTTGAGATTGTCTTTTTCTTAGCTATTTTACTCCTACTAGCGTTGACACCCAGTGGTGTAGAAGCATCGACAAACGATACTAGATTGCCGCTGAAATCCCAAGACCTGGCGAGTCCTCACGTACAGACACTTAGTATGGCGGGCGCACACTCGTATATCATGACCAAGGTGGACTATCTTGGCTTGCCACCGATGTTCTACAGACAGTTTAGCGACTGGCAACCAGGTGGTCCGCTATTCGACCCCATTCTGGCACTAACTGTGCCAGGCGAAGGGGGACATCCCATACAGACCCAGGTAAAGGCTTATGAATGGCGTCCAGATCGAGCGAAACTCACTGTCGGTTATGGTAATTTACTAGAGGGAGAGCAGGTAATCGGCTACGTAGGAGACGGAGGCATAGTCGCGGTAATCAAGATTCGTTCGCTTACCGACGATCCTGTTACCATCAAGTTTTCTGGGGCCGTATCTCCGAAAGTAGACTCTTCATCGGCGGAACCTTATACAGAACGCCATGGTTTTCGAATAACGGTCCAGAAACTAGTTCATAACGCCTGGAACTACCCACCCAGTAAGTTCGACCAAGAATGGTTCATTGGTACAAACCTTACGGGCTTGGTCAGGGATACCACAAAGCAAACTTATTCGGCTATCTATCGGCTCCCCGGTGGTAGTCAAGCCGAAATCAGATTACTCTTCGTTCCAGGCGAAATGAAGGCTCAAATGCGCGACTTGCTGGAAGAGCCTATGCTCGCTCTCGATAGTACCACCCGCGAGGTGGATGACTGGCTGTCAACCGCTAGGAAGCCGCGGTTATCCGACGAGCACAGCTTGAAAATGTACTATAACGCGTGGTATCAGTTTTGGTATAACACCGAACACGCCGAGGGTTTCTGGAGTCGGCCTATTATTACCCCAAGTAAATCGTACTATGGACGTGGAGTGTGGCTTTGGGACTCTGCATTCCATATTTTCGCCCTGATACAAGGCGGGAAGCATGGCATTCAGCTTGCAAAAGATCAGATACTTGTCCTAACTGAGGGGGCGAAAATCGTTGGACACCTCCCAAGAGAGGTATGGGTGGGGGCTGTGAACCCCGAGTTGCAAGCGCCCGGCATACTCACGTGGGCGGCGATGGAGATTTACAAGCTGGATAAGGACAAAGACTTCCTTGCACGAATCTATGACAGCCTAGCAAACAACAACCACTGGTATTATGAGAACAAGGACTCTAATCATAATGGTCTGTGCGAGTGGGCAGGCGGAGATTCTGGCTGGGATACCAGTCCCAGGTGGGATAAGGGAGAAGTCGATGCAGTTGATCTGAACTGCTGGCTTTATGTGGACCAGGTGAAACTGGCCGAGATGGCACGGATTCTTGGTAGGGAAGACGACGCCCGAGAATGGACCGAGAAAGCAGAGAAGACAAAGACGCTAGTTCGCTCTACTTTTTGGGATGAGCAAGACGGTTGCTACTATGACCGCCATCCCAAGACCGGCGAACTCATTAAGGTCAAGACACCCGTTACTTTCTGGACCATGTTTGCCGAGATAGCGACACCAGAGCAAGCAAAGCGGATGATTGAGATTTTGACCGACCCGAGTATTCTTTGGACTAAGTACCCCATGCCGTGTGTAGGCGCTAATGAGCCAACGCATGAGCCAAATAACTATTGGAGAGGTCCGACATGGATCAACTTGAATTGGATAACCATATTGGGGCTAGAGAAGTATGGCTATCATGACCTCGCCAAAAGCCTTCGAGAAAAGTCGCTCGAAGTCATAGCCATGAACCCGGTGCCGCACGAATACTACAATCCGCACACAGGCAAGGGAATTGGCGCACCAAACTATATGTGGACCGGCGCGCTTTTCATTGTGATGATTAACGAGAGGTGACCCAATGCATAAATCACGTATCGGTGCACAGTTGTTTACATTGAGGGACTTTACTAAGACACCCGCAGATATTGCGCAGACCATGAAAAAGCTTCGCAAAATTGGCTATGAGGCTGTTCAAATCTCTGCCCTGGGACCTATTGACCCAGCAGAGCTGAAACAGATTGTAGACGGCGAGGGAATCTACATTTGCGCAAGCCATATTCCGTATGAACGAATGCGTGACGAGCCCGAGCGAGTCATTGAGGAACATCACCTCTGGGGATGCAAGTACCCGGCTATTGGCGGCATGCCCGACAAGTACAGGACCGAAGATGGCTACTATCGTTTTGCAAGAGAAGCTTCGGGGGTCGCTCGCCGTTTGGCGGAAGCTGGTCTCTACTTCAGCTATCATAACCACAGCTTCGAATTAGAGAAGTTTGGGGGTAGAACTGGCCTGGACATTCTGCGTACAGAGAGCGACCACGATGTCTTTAACCTTGAGATAGATACCTATTGGATTCAGCATGGTGGCGGTGACCCTGCAGATTGGATTCTGCGGTGCAAGGGACGTATTCCTCTGCTGCACTTGAAAGACATGGGCGTTAAAGATGGCCAACCCACTATGATGGAGGTGGGAGAGGGCAATCTAAACTGGTGTGCAATCTTAGAGGCAGCAAGAGAAGCAGAGGTTGAGTGGTACCTTGTTGAGCAAGATATCTGCCACCGAGACCCTTTTGAGAGCTTAGCAATCAGCTTGCGAAACCTCAGAGAAATGGGAGTTAGGTAGCTACCTAATACCCTGCGTGGTCATCATGGGTAGGAGTAGTTCCATGAAACTAGAGACCACCAGACTCGTTATGCGGCCGATTCGAGAGGATGCTTCGTTTCTATACCCACTCATCAACGATGCCGAAGTTGTACTGAACTTGCGTGACGTGCCGCATCCTTATCCCGAGAACCAGCTGATCAAATGGATTCGTGCTGTTCGTCAGTCTATGGCCGAAAAGTCAGCACTTGAAATGGCGATTGTCCTAAGGGAGAACAACCGTCCAATAGGTATATGTGCGCTTAACCATTTGGATTGGAGTCTCAAGAGCGCAGAGCTGGGTTATTGGTTAGGCAGACAGTATTGGGCGCACGGATACATGACCGAGAGCGTGAGAGCAATTGTACAATTCGGCTTCGTATACTTGGGATTGGAAAGAATATATGCTCACTGCATTACGCGCAACATCGCTTCCGCCAGGGTATTGAGGAAAGCTGGTTTGAAGTACGAAGGGCTTTCGGAACATCCTGTGGAAAAGGCGGAAGGACTTTTCGATGTAATGCGTTTTGGAATCGTGAAGTTCGAATATCAAGCTTATCATGAATCAAAGCTATGGCTGCAGTCCGTAGACGGAATCCAGGAGTGGCTTGCCACGGGCGTGCTAGAGACAGATGAGAATCAGGAGTTACCGCATGATGCACCGTAATATCCATGCCCCATTTCACTTCACAACCATTGATGACCTGCACTCAGCTATCGTGGAACTAGGGCTTGACATCCAACTGCAAGAAGACATTTCGTGCTTGTCAAACCCCGTTAAGATAGCCGAACATACTATTCCTAATTCAATGGCTGTGCAGCCGATGGAAGGCTGTGATGCTACTTCGGATGGTTCACCAAGCGAGCTCACAGTTCGCCGATATCGGAGGTTTGCAGCGGGAGGTGCGGGTCTGATCTGGGCAGAGGCGACTGCCATCGTGGAAGAGGGCCGGGCCAACCCGCGCCAGCTGTGGATGCACCGATTTACAAGAGATGCCTTTGCACGCATGCTTGATGAAGCGAAGATGGCGGCGGCGGAGTCCATGGGGCGGGCTCACCGTCCGTTGTTTGTGTGCCAACTCACTCATTCGGGAAGATACAGTCGCCCAGGCAGAGAACCTGCACCCCTAATTGCTTTTCACGACCCATACCTAGACCCAACTCGCGGTATCTCGCCCAGTGACCCAGTAATCACGGATGATTATCTGAAGTCCCTGGAGGATAGATTTGCAGAAGCTGCCAGGCTTGCATTTGAGGCGGGCTTTGATGCCGTCGATATCAAAGCTTGCCACAGATACCTAATGAATGAGCTTCTAGCTGCTCACAACCGAGACGGCGACTATGGTGGCAGTTACGAGAATCGTACTCGCTTTCTCAAAAATGTCATTGCCCGAGTTTTTGATGAAGTTGGGCATGACAAGGTCATCACATGTCGACTCAATGTTTTCGACGCTCATCCCTATCCTTTTGGATGGGGCATGGATAAGGAAGACCCTGTGCAGCCAAACCTGGAAGAACCCAGGCGACTCATTCACGAACTCCATGACATGGGTGTAACCCTAATCAATGTTACCATGGGCAACCCATACTACAATCCTCATATCAATCGTCCATACGACAGACCGATTGAAGGTATGCGAGTTCCGGACGAAAATCCGCTAGTCGGTGTAGAACGCCTCTTAAAGTTGACCCGCCAGGTCCGCGAAGGATTGGCAGATTTGGCAGTTGTTGGTAGCGGCTATAGTTGGTTGAGACACCTGTGGCCATATGTAGCAGCATCTGAAATCGAGCGAGGCCATATTCAGCTCGTAGGAGTCGGACGTCAAGCACTAGCATATCCGGACTTCGCAAAGGAGATTATGAGGACTGGCAGACTCGACCGCAGACATACCTGTATATCCTGTTCCTCATGTACACAAATCATGCGCGATGGCGGAACAGCCGGTTGCGTTCCTTTTGACAGCGAATTGTATGGCCCAATCTATCGAGAAGGTCGCCGAAGAAGCCTTGAGTATATCCGCTCCCAGGCTTCTCGATGTCGAGATTGCTTCGACCCTTGGTGCAAAGACGGATGCCCAGCAGGTGTGGATATACCACGATTCGTTCATGCCTTGTCCGAAGGTGACGTAAGAACTGCCTATCAGATCCTGAGCGAACGAAATCCCTTATCCGAGATCTGTGGCTATGTCTGTCCGGCATATAGCCAATGCCAAGGTCATTGTATTGAAAACGTTTTTTCCAAAAACCCTGTACCAATTGCCGAACTGCAGGTCTATACGTCGAAGGTTGCGAGAGATAATAACTGGACCAGATTGTCACCGAGTGTGCCTGGTACCACAAAGCGAATTGCCGTCGTTGGCGGCGGTCCAGCTGGCTTGGCATGCGCTGCAGGGCTACTTAGAAATGGGCACACCGTGGATCTGTACGACATTGGTGATAAACTTGGCGGATTGCTAGCCACCGCTATCCCTGACCGCCGATTGCGAACCGATGAATGTGAAGCCGAGATAAAGGCTCTGTTCGCCAATGTGCTTGGTAGTTGCCTGGTTTTTCACCCAGGAGAAGGACTGGAGCCAGGCCGCGACCTCGATTACTTTGCCAAGAACCATGACGCTGTGTTCCTAGGCATGGGATTAGCTGCCTCGCATCCGTTGACCGAACCTCAACCCCTGGGAGTAGAAGACGCCGTGACATTCCTCAAAAGATGTAAGTTGGGCGAGCGATATGTGCCTCAACGTGTCGCAGTCCTCGGTGGCGGAAACACCGCCGTTGACGCAGCAGTCGAAGCCGTGCTCTGCGGTGCCCAGGATGTTTATCTCGTGTACCGACGTTCCTTCGCAGAGATGCCCGCTTGGTCCATGGTTCGAGCAGAGGCGCAGGACCTAGGTGTGCAGTTTATGCTACTTACCCAACCGCTTGGATACGATGCCGGCCCAGATGGCAGGCTGAGAGGTGTTTGGGTAGCCAGAACAAAGCTCGGAGATCCGGACGAGTCCGGAAGACGGCGGCCAATGTTGGCTCACCAGCGCGAAAGCCTCCTCGAAGTTGACCTGGTGATCGAAGCGCTTGGGCAACGCCTTCCATTGGATGTGGAATGCCTGATACCCGGAGTCGAATTGACGGATAACAGGTTAATCAAAGTTGACGAGTTCGGACGTACGTCACGCTCGCATGTCTACGCCGGTGGTGATATCGTAAACGGTGGCGCCACGGTTGTCCAGGCAGTCGCAGACGGTCTTCGGGCTGCGGAAACCATAAACATTGATCTAAGCTAGCACTCGGCTGATCCAGGCTACCTCGGTTTATCGATTACTACCAGCATCGTGGTTAGGCCTAACTGGCTAGGGCAGGGGGTCGTTCTCTCCAAAGCTGTGTCATCCCTCGACGTCTGCCAAAATGAACAAGCCTTTGATGGTTGAACATGCCCACCCGCTAGCGAGACTACTATTCTGCAATAGGAACGCGTATCGTCCTGACAACTTGCGAGCCGGTTGTCGTTGCTCCTGAAATACCCCGTACTATCGTGTAATCACCCTGCTGCGGCATGGCAGCACCTGGGGGTAACTCGACGCATACACCAGTCCATCCAGTCCCGTCTTCAATAGCTGACCCGTCGTCTATGTAGAAGTGGGTGGAATCCGCGATTGCCGTAACTCTTCCCCAGGTTTGAACTAGCAGGCCCGTGTTGTTGACTCCAGACGCGCCCGCAATACCTGGATACTCTGGACCTAGACTTGCACCACCAATGGCACGATTTGGAAGCCCAATTGGTGCCGGCGGTTCAGTAGTTCCTATTCTTGATACTTCAAAGGCGTTTATGTACCTTTCACCTGACGCTGTGCCCATAAACCCCTTTATTTTTACCAGGTCGCCCGGGCCAAAGCCATCGGTCCCAGTAACCCGTATCCCATGGCTTCGATCCTCTGCCTGCACATATATAGAACCATCAGGCATACGGGCACTTACAACCATTGGATCCGTAAAACAGAAGACCCCGCCATCAGGAGTGTATCCCTTGGCCTTGGATAGGTCAGGGATGTTCGGACTGCCCCCACCTCTATAAACACCCTGGGAATATGAACCGCCCAGAATATGGTCATAATTCCAGGGGGATATGGCGACTACGTATATGTTCGTGTCTGGAGCTGTAAGGCCGTCTATGAGTTGCGTGAACGACGCTCCGCCATTCGTGGACTTATACACACCGAAGTTCAGCGTAGCGATGTAAATGGTGTTGTGATCCCTTGGATCGAACAGCACGTTATGATGCACATTGGCATCAAACGCGAAACCATTCAACCTAGTCCACGTGTTTCCATAATCTGTTGATTTCCATGTCCATCCCCACTGTGTAGTTTCATACACGATATTTGGTTGCACCGGGTCAATTGCAATATCGCGAACAAAGCTAGTCAGTTTTGGTTGGTTGTTGTAAATGACAGTGTACTCAAGGCTCGATAGCCTAGTCCAAGTGTTACCACCGTCTTCGCTTTTCCAGGGGTAGTTATACGTTCCCAGATAGATACGTTGACTGTTCGAGGGATCTATCACGATGTCTGTCACGGTTCGGTGTCCCCAGACAGGGTTCGCTGGCACCGTAAAGACGATCTGCCAGGTGCTACCTCCATCAGTCGACCGCCGAATGGTATAGTCGGAGCTGTCAGAAATAAACATGACGTTCGGATTCTGAGGGTCAACGCCGATCTGGCTGATGGTGTGACCACTTGGAGCCGCATTCATAGGTGTCCAGGTGAAGCCGAGATCTATCGACTTGTAGACATCGCCATTTACCATGAAGAGAGTTTTATCGTCGGCCCCCGAAATCTCGAAGTCCGTCGGATATCCACTTATGCCGGCTAGCTGAATCCAGGAGTTGGCATCGTCAAAGCTAGCATAGATAGCCCTAGTGTCTAAGATTGCCCATACGGCTTTGTACTTGCGACTTGTTACCATCTTGGTGCAACGCATTTGACTGGGCAAGCCGCTATTGATTGGCGACTATGTCATCCCACCGTTCGTGGACTTCAGGATGCCTTCGCCATCGGTCACAGCGTAAAGTAGACTGGGATTAGTAGGGTGAACAGCAAGCCCTCTAAACTGATGAGCCTCCGTACCGACCGGTGACCAAGTATTGCCGCGGTCTGTAGATTTGTAAACAGGTCCGCCGACAAGTCCAGCGTAGATGATATCAGGGTTTGAAGGAGCAACGGCGATTGCTCCCACCGACTGCTTGATTCCAGTTCCTACAAGGCTCTGCCCCCGATTTGTACTCATCTTAAGGTAGCCTGTTCCACCCGCGAAAATACGATTTGTATCCACAGGATGGATTACAATGTCGGTGATTACAAACGAATTGTCTTGCCATGTCCAGTGTGCCCCACTGTCAATCGATCGCAAGAAGCCTGTGTATGAGTTTCGTCCGCAAAAAACATAATTTGAATCGAAAGATTCAACAACTATCGGTGCAGCATCATTACCGATGCCATAACCCGGGATGTCATCACCCGCTACCAGTGTCCACGACTCACCGCCGTTCGTGCTCTTGAAAACGCCACCTTTGGCCCCACCGACATTAGTTCCGCAAAACAGTACTTCCGGGTTAGTCTTGAACACAGTTACGCTGTTAACATAGGGGAGGTAGATGCCATTTGACTTTCTGACCCATGTGTGCCTCCATCGGTGCTCTTGTATATACCACGGCCGCCTTCTGAAAACTGCGACACGACGTAGAGTGTGTTCGGATCAGAGGGATGCATTTCAATGTCATATGTATAAGGGGTTGCCGCAAGCCCATTGTTAATAGCTGTCCAACTTGCACCGCCGTTCGAGCTCTTGTACACTCCCGTCATACCTACTGCATATATGACCTGCGGATTAGTCGCGTTGATCACTATGTCAGTGAATGACCAAGCCACCATACCTTGATTAGCTGGAATCCAATATGCAGCTTGTATAGGCAAAGTGATGATGAGAAAAAAGATTAACGATATGCTACGCACCAGTAACCTCCCTAAGACTTGGCCACCTCATGGTTAAGAGATCTTGACCGGTCAGTTGTAAGTCAGACGATCACTAATCTTACTATATCACACTTTTGTCGTTTTCAGACGTTTTGTAATGAATGATCGGATTTTTGCATCCACAGGAACAAATCGCACGCTTGCTGTGCCTCTTGTGTAAGAGCAGTCTCATCTGGGTAAACGAAAGAGTACGTGAGGGGCGGACGTGCGTGCAAATCGAGGTTAGCCAGAGATGTCTCACATTCATCTACCTGACGGGGTACTCCCTCTGTGGCTGTGGCTTTCAGGTTATGCTCTTGATGCTCTGCTTATCGGTACAGCATGGCGATGGGGGCGAGTAAGGACCGTCCCACGCAGATTTGCGTTGCTAGGAATGTTCGCCGCCATGATGATACTCGTCATGTTGATAGAGTTGCCACCGTTTTCCTATCACTTCAACCTCTCCGTAGTATCCGGGATTATCCTGGGCCCTCAGCTCTCGGTGCTAACTGCGTTGATTGTCAACACAATCCTTTCCTTGGTAGGACATGGTGGCATCACAGTCATAGGATTGAATTCGCTGGTACTCTCACTTGAAATGGTTGCCGGCTACTACATGTTTGGCTTGCTCAGGCGCTTGCACGCAAGACTAGGAATAAACGGTTTTCTGTCCACTATGATTGGTCTCATAGTTGGTACCGCCGCGGGGTTCAGTATAATCGCTTTGGGGCGTCCATGGATAAACGAGGCATTGCAGACAGCATCTGGACACATGAAGGAAGAACTGAGACATGGAATAGGTGGTCCGCATCTCAGTCTAGGGCGTCTCGCCATCCTGATGTTTGGATTCGGGTCGGTGGGCTGGATACTGGAATCGCTCGCATCCTCAGCTATCCTAGTCCAACTAGCAAGGCTCTATCCCGGACTGCTGAACGCATACACGAGCGGCAACGCCAATGCCACAGGTGCAATGAGAATAGATAGTATGGCTCGCAAACAGCCGCTGGACGAAAGTAAGAGTGAGGAATGACCATGGATCTCTACCAAATTGACTATATCTCAGTATCAGGGCACAGTTGGCTCCATCGTGCACCAGCGCCTGTGAAGATGGCCGCTCTCATAGTCATAATAGCTGCCCTTCTCACACTTGAGTCAGTCATTCTTCAAATCGGAATGCTTCTATTCATACTAGTCACCGCTCTCACTACCCGAATTCCCGTGAAAGTGTATCTGTCGCTGACTCTCTATCCTGTGGTCTTCTTGGCGATCTTATTTCTAAGTGTGGAGCATGCTACCTTACGGGCAATGATGATGCTAAGTGTTCGAGTATTTGCTATTACAGGTGCTGTGATCTTATTTCTTTTGACAACCAGCTTTCCTACTGTTTTCGGTACGCTCGGACGAATTCTCCCGGCTTTTCTAGTGGCGGCACTCTTTTTCACATATCGTTCGATTTTTGTGATTTCAGATAGCATTCGAAACACTCGGACTGCTCTCTGGCTGAGGGGCGGCATCAACTGGCGGCATCCACTCGCTATGGTTCGTTACTTTGGGACAGCGCTTGGCCACGTCATTGTTCATGCTATTGATACTAGCCAGAGAATGTCTGACGCATTGAGCCTTCGCGGCTATACAAACAGAGTCTACTACTTAGGTGATCGTAGATGAACGAAGAAGTCGTGGTAGATGTCAAATGTTTGGAGCACGTGTACCCCGGCGGCACGAGGGTGGACGTTTGTGGCCTGGAATTCAAGGTGCTTCGAGGCCAGCGTATCGCAATTCTTGGGCCAAATGGCTCTGGAAAGACCACTCTGTTGAAACACGTACTTGGTCTGTTGACGCCCACCAGAGGAAACGTCTCAGTATTTGGTAAAGACCCCGCTAGACAACACAGCGAAATCCGCCAGCGAATAGGAGCACTGATGCAAAACGTGGACGAACAACTGATTGGTCCCACAGTCTTCGACGATGTTGCCTTTGCACCACTGAACTTCGGGTTTTCACGTGAGGAAACATACCAGCGTGTTGAAGAGATGCTTCACGCCCTAGGAATTTATCACCTGCGTAATAGACTGCCGCACTACTTGTCTGGCGGCGAGCGAAAGAAAGTGGCACTGGCAGGAGCGCTGGTGTTTGGTCCGGATCTCTTGGTTCTCGATGAGCCAATGTCTGGAATAGACTGCGCAAGCCGTCGTGATATTGTGCGTTTCTTGAACCAGTTGCACCGTGAAACCGGAATGACGATGATTACCGCCATGCACGATATGGAGCTCGTTGGTCAACTGGCAGACTATGGCTATGTTATGAGGCAAAGCGGTCGCCTAGAGCTGGAAGGCACGGTTCTGGAATTGTTCTTCGAACATGACTTGGCTGAGTATAATCTCGAACCGCCAACTGTTGTCCAACTGACGAAATCATTACAGAGAAGCGGAGTGAACTTACAGCACACCTTGGATATGCAGGACTTCGAACAGCAGCTTCTTCAGTTGATTCGCAAATGAAGTTCTAAGAATCGAATCAGCATTCGTTACGCGGTCACCAATATTCGCCCTGGAAGGTCAGCGGTCAGCACGCCTATCTTCGCAGCCACTGGAGTCCCCGCTTGGTTCAGGGCTCTAACCAAATCGTCTGCCTTGTCCGACGATACCGCGATAAGCAATCCGCCTGAAGTCTGTGGATCACATAGCAATAGCTGAGCAACGTCGTCGATGTCCACATCAAACTTCACGTCGGCGGCCACGTATTCCCTGTTGGAATATGCCCCACCAGGGATTATGCCCTCTCTGGCCAGTTGCCAGGCTTCTGGAATCACCGGCACATCTGTCAAATGTATGCTGGCACCGACCCTGCTGGCGGTACACATCTCCCACAAATGGCCAAGTAATCCGAAACCAGTCACATCCGTGCAAGCATGAACTCCGAACTCAACCATCACCATCGAGGCCTCACGGTTCAAAGTGGTCATGATGCGAACAGCATGCCGGACAACATCTTCTTCCGCCATATCAACCTTTATAGCTGTAGTAATAACACCAATGCCGAGGGGTTTGGTCAACACAAGCGTGTCTCCTACGCGTCCACCTGCGTTGCTGATGACAGCCTCAGGACGCGTGAAACCCACAACAGCCATGCCGTATTTTGGCTCAGGATCGTCTATGGTATGCCCACCGACAATGCTCACTCTTGCCTCTCCAGCCTTGTCCGAACCCCCCTCCAAAATACGATCAAGGATGTACATAGGGAGCTTCGTCGCTGGAAAACCGACTAGATTAAGGGCTATGCTCGGTTGGACGCCCATTGCATAGCAGTCACTGAGGGCGTTTGCAACAGCAATTGCGCCGAAATCATACGGATTATCCACTACGGGGGTGAAATAATCCACTGTAAACGCGATGGCCAAGTCATCGCGCACTTTATAAACGGCAGCATCATCGGCGGTATTCAGCCCAATAATGACATTCGGATCTGTTATTGGTGGTAGATGACGCAGAACCTGCGCCAGGTCCTTCGGACTCACCTTGCATGCTCACCCACCGCCATGAGAAAGCATTGTCAGCTTTATCTCATCAGCAGCCAATCTGACTTCCCCTTTCGTAAGTTTGGACTATCCAACGGCGCTTGGTTCTCAAGCTCTGGGGTCTCCAGCAGGGGGCTTCGGTTCATATACGCAATACGGCTCAGAATCCAGATAATCACCAGTGTAAGCGTAAGCCCGTGCCCGGCAGCCCATGCATACTCTGCGGTACTCGCAATAGCCACATTTCCCATGGAGATTATTCTCGTCGCGTAGTTCCCGGAAAACCTCCGCGTTTTCCCAAATTTCTTCCAAGTGTCTCTCTCGGATATTTCCCGCCGAGATAGGAAGATAGCCACACGGATAAATCTCACCTCTGTGAGAGACAAAGCAAACCGACGAACCTGCCAGACACCCCTTGGTTGTGGCCTCAAATCCATGCGTGGTTGCAGCAATACTGGTACCTTCAATTCTTGCCCTTTGCCGCATAACTCGAAAATAATGTGGAGCGCACGTGGCTTTGAGCGCGATTGGTGTGTCCTTTGATCGCTCATAAAGCCAGTTGAGAACCTGCTCATATTCTTCTGGCTCGATCATTTCGTCGTTGGCAATCTCTTTGCCACAGCCCGCCGGAACAAGCAGGAAGATGTGTAGAGCAGCAGCTTCTCGTTCTACTGCAAGGCGCAGTATTGCAGGTATCTCAGCCACATTGTGTTTGGTAACAGTGGTGTTTATCTGAAAGGGGATACCGCAACGCTTGATGTTTTCTATCCCCTGCCACGCAGAGTCAAATGCCCCACGCTGTTGCCGAAAACCGTCGTGTGTCTCGGGTGTCGCCCCGTCTATGCTGACGCTCACGCGCTGGACACCAGCATTTCGTATCGATTCGGCTAACTTGGGAGTTACCAGCGTGCCGTTAGTGGCCAAAGCTATTCGAAGACCCTTCGAATGTCCATACTCAGCGAGATCTAGTATGTCTTCACGAACCAGTGGTTCACCCCCGCTTAGCACCAGAATGGGGCTGGCGAAAGATGAGACTTGATCTATAAAGGCTTTGGCTTCATCTGTGGAAAGGTCGTCTGGCGACCGCTGTTCCACAGGACATGCTCGGCAGTGAACACATCTTAAGTTGCATGCAGATGTGGTTTCCCAGAACACAAGCCGTAGGCTATTGGTAGAATTGTCGTTTTTCATTGGGAAAGTATCCACGGGCTCGTCGTTTTCCAAGCGCTCATTTCATATGGATTGTCGTTTGCTGCAATTATATCACATGCCTACACTAGAAAACAGCCGAGACACGGTTCAATCCCCTGTTGGTCGGGTTCTATCACTGCGCAGTTTGACCTGTCCAGCGTATTGACTGGCACTTAATATTGTCGCCATCTCAAGAAAATGGCAGAAATCGCCGATAATACACTATGAGGAAGCAACACCTTCTTCTCCTTTTCTCCTTTCCGGACTTGCCCTGGTCTGCCTCAAGCGGAACGGGGCTTTTTTGTTACTAGCACGTGCCTGTCGATCTTGGGACAGAGTATCTTCTCATTCCGCCTATCAGTTCGGGAGTCAGTGGACTGCAGAGCGTGCGTCGAATCAGATGGTCATCGCTTGTTAAGGTCGTGCCAGCAGACCAATGAGTACACTCGTTAGCATCACCAAAGTCGCAAACACAAGAAACGCAACCGCACCTGCTTCCAAAGCATGTTCCAGATGCTTTCTCTTGCTAGGATAGTGATGAGACCATTCCTTATAGGTGATCAGGAATGCACCGACCGCGGCCAGTGAACTCAGTGCCAGGCCTATTGGTACAAATGGATTGGCTAATTCCATACCTATATCTCAATAAACCGATGGATACTGTGGACTGTCCGACATAGCTGGTGTTAACTCGTATTCGCTCTACACCGCCCAAGCGACTCTTCCGCGTTGTACAAGATATTAAAGGCTTGGCGCATCCTAAGCCGTGCTTTATCTCGAGTCACGAAAAAAATTATGTAGAGCGGCCAAAACGAGGAAGTACAACAGAGGCAGCATTCTGGCATACATTTCCAGTCTTAGAACAACCCTTCCTCACCGACCATCATCTTAATCACTCGCGACCATGAGTTTGATTCGCTGCCGAATCCTTCATCTCTAAATCGATAGTCATGTTTGCGCTGAAATTCCCGAAGCTCTCCCAGTAGCAGGCTCATGTGGGCACGCTCCTTCTCGATTAGAATCGCCCTTGTGTCAGCATCCATCGGCATGTCCAGCAGTTTCAGGAAATGTGGAACGCAGAACCCACTACTGCCGTTGAGAGCGCTCCGCATCTCTTCATCTTGAAGCCATCTAACCAGCGTGTTGCAATAGTGACTGCGACACTCGTTCTGCACGCGACATGCAGGGCAAGACTCTGACCGATGCCAGAAGCTTGCTCCTTTCCGAGCGACCTTCGAAGCGATTGCCTCAGATCCCTCGAGTGATTGCAAGAATAGCGCGATCTGATCCTGATACAGGATCGCTATTCCCAATCCATTCCCGTGGTTTCGCAGATAATGCGCATGTCGAGGGCAGTACCCATGCGAAGTAGCAAGCGCATCTCGAACACCCGGATCATTCACGTTTTCATGAAGCAACGACTCGAAGTATCGCTTCACACTGTTTTCTTCAATATCACACAATGGACAGCGATCAGCGTTTCTCAGCGCGTCGATCAATTCATAGTACGAGATGTGCTTTGTCAGTCTCGGTCTTCTCATACTTGGCTTACCCATAAGTTCAAGCGACTTTTCTTTCGGTAGTGGCAACTTGTCTCACTATGATAAGAATCGGAATAGACGCCAGTTGAGCCACGACAGAGAATGCTATAAGACTGGGAACCGATACGTCATACAAGTAACCCATCAGTGCACTGCCAGCAAACCAGAAGATCCCATAGCCAGTGTTGAAAACACCATACGCGGTCCCTCGCCGTTCGGCTGAAATCATCCCCGCAATTGCAGCACGCATGATCGATTCTTGTGCTCCCATACCAATACCCCAAAGGATAACGCCGGCTAGCGCAAGACCAAAGCCTCCTAGGAATACAAGTGGTGCGAAGAACGCCGACATAAGCACAGCCGGGACCATCGCGGTAAGCCCAATGCGATCGAAAAGACGTCCGAAGATGAGTGCAGCTACCGCATCAACCCCCATTGCGAGAGCATATAAAGTCGGAATCCAGTCGCGTGGGATTGAGGAGACCTTGCCGAAGTGATATGCAATTAGCGGATAATCCGTGTAGCCAGCTGCGATAAAAGCGACTGCAACAAGATACAACCAATACGTTCTTGGGAAACCTCGCAGCGGTTTTAGTTCACTTGCCCTTTCCATATCACGCGGCGTCGGATACAGGATACGGGCGACTATGAGCACGCTTATCGCCATGATCGCAGGAATAATCAGAATTGCGAAACTCGATTGATATGTGCCTTTGAGGAAGAGGACAACAGACACAATAAGCGGTCCTAGTACCGCTCCTATCTGATCGAGAGCTTCGTGCAGTCCGAAGCCCCAGCCATGGCCGACCTGGCTAGTTGCGTGCGACAGTATCGCATCCCGTGGTGGATTGCGAATAGCCTTGCCAAACCGCTCTGCGATAATCAGCGCCGCCGCTATCTCCCAGCGTCCTGCTAAAGCGAGGGCCGGAACCACTAGCAGGTTAACCACATATCCAAACAGCGTGATTGCCCAATACTTGCGCGTTCGATCGCTTATGTAACCGGATACCAGTCTCAGAGCGTATCCTACCAATTCGCCGAAACCAGAGACGACGCCCACCACGATTGCACTTGCACCCAGGGTTCCCAGAAATGGTCCTGTTATGCTCCGCGCCCCCTCGTACGTAACATCAGCAAACAAGCTTACTATGCCAAGTAGGACGATGAACTTTACAGCACGTGCTCTGCAGACTGTGGCAGACATCCGAGGTTTCACTGTCTTTCCTCTCTTTACTTCACGACCAACACCGAGCAAGGAGCAAGCCGCACGAGACTCTGGCAGGTGCTCCCCATTACACGTTCATACAAGGCGGAATGCCCCATGAAACCGATAACCAACAGATCAATCGCATTCTCTTTGATGAACTCGATAATCGTCTTTACTTCGTGGCCAGCTACCACGTGAACATGCACGTCTACTCCTTGCTCTGCCGCCATCTTTCGACTTCGCTGAATGGCTTCCTGGAAGAAGGAATTTTCCCTGTCTTTCTCTTCTATCACCTCACCGACAGTGCCAGCATAGTGAGGTACCTCCTCGACGCAGATCATGTGGAGTTCAGCACCATATCGCTTGGCCAAGTCGATTGCTGTAACCAGTGCATTGAAAGCTCCTTCAGAACCATCCTGTCCGTGCAGTATCTTTTTGTACATAATAGGTCTCCTCCTCGATCTTGTTCCGTCCGACTCAAACTAATATTATGTGAGATTGCAGTCGCACATAGTGAACACCCAGTGCAAGTAAGGCGTGAAGGTCATCGATATTGGCTGCTGGCTTGCGCATTCCTTTTCCACCACACCGATTGTTATTATCATAACAAAGCTCTGCAGCGTTGTTTTCTAAAATCGATGCCATAGATGGCAACAAAGCACTAGACCTCAATTCCGTTGTCTAGCTTCACTTTCACTTGAACGGTTGGAACGCTCCTTGAATCCAGAATCTCCATCGCGCCTACAGAACAAATCTTGCTCATTAATCTCCTCTTTCTTGTTTGCTTCATAAAAGTGATTCGATCTGTAGACGAATTTCGTCCAGACTATTCTGAGCAGATTCCAGTGCCAATATGTCAGCTTCGACTGCCTCAGCGTGTTCCTTGCGCTGACTGTAAGCAGTTTCTATCGCATCGCGAGTAGCAGATTCGGCCTCACTATATCGCTTGTCAATCTCTGCCGCAAATTTGCGGAATGTGTCCTCAAGGTTCTGCAATGTCGGCCAGCGGACGTTTTCTACGTTCTGCATGACTATGGTCTCTATCTGACTGCAAAGCCTTCGCATTGCACGAGAACGCCGCATGCGCGACGGCAAGAATCTGTCGAAGAAGTTCTCTGGTAACAAGCTGAGTGAGTAGCTCCATTGATGTGTCACCCAATATGGCCGGCGCTTAATCTCGAAACCTTCGTGCTCCTCTGGCTTATTATACGACACGTTGAACAACTCAGCAGCCGCTTTGCGTATACCGTCTACAAGCTCATCAGAGCGGCGATTGTGCTGCTCAAATACTTCTTGTACTTTCTTCTCAAAGACCCTCGACAATTCACCAAGTTCACGCTCAAAGAGTATAGGGACTGTCTCGGCTAGTTTTTCGGAGATCTCTTCTTCGTTTGGAACGATGTGCTCATATGCAGCTTGGCGCACGATTTCTACCAGCCTGGACCGAGCTTTCTTTCGCAAAGCAGACGCCTGTTCCTCCAGAAGAGCGATCATGCGCTTCCTGTCACCTTCAAGGACATCCAATTGGGCCATACGCTGCGTCTCCACTTCATCCAGCTTTGACTTCAGTAGGCGCATTCGTTCCTCAAGCTGGTCCACTGGCATACGCAGCGATTCTAGGGAAATGCCAATCTGAAGCATGGCATCCGATATGACTGCGAGTACTTTGCGAGATATTGCTTGCCGCAGAGCAGAAGACTTTTGGTTCGCAAGGAAATCGATCAGGTGCTCCTGAACGGCTTGCATTCCACTCTTTACCCAACCAGCCTCATCTCCGGATTGCCTTGCCCGAAGTCCTGCACGAGCTGAAACACAAAAGATACGAACTGCCTCACCAATCCCAGCGTGTTCTTTCAACACTTTCTTAATAAATGTGACCGCTTTGGATAGCTCATCGTCGGCCAGATAGTCGATCTTGTTGAGCACGAAGAACGTATGAGTGGTCTTGGAAAGAACTTGTCTCAGAAAGTCAATCTCCACCTCTGTAATCGGTGGGTCAGGGGATACGACGAACAACGAGGCGTCGCATTGTGGTAGGAAATTCAGCGTCGCCTCAGTATTGTGCCGAAATGTCGAACCGATGCCCGGAGTATCGATCAGTACAACGCCACGTCGCAAAAGTGGAGATGGATGTTCCACCTTAACCTCGAGCACTCCCCGCCGATTGCCGGGATTAAATTCTTCGGTCACATATTCAGCAAGGAAATCTGCTAGTTGCGACGGAGATTCATTGGCGAATAAGTCGATGTCCGCACCACTCTGCAGGATCACTTTGGCTTTGAACTCAGGGCCGTATTCTATAAACGTTGGTATCGAGGTTAACGGGAGAATTGAGGTGGGGAGTACCTCGTCCCCAAGCAACGCATTAAGCAGGGTGCTCTTACCCCGCTTGAACTGCCCAAGCACTGCGAGGTGAAATCGCTCTTCCTCTAACCGTTCCTTTAGTATGGAAAGCTTTTCTCGAAATGACGTGTAGGATGCCCCGACCGCATCCAAGACATGCTCCGCGCGCTCGATAAGATGAGCTAACTGCCCCGTCTGGCTGCGGGTAGGGTCGGTACGTGTACTTGCCGTCTGTATCGCATCATGGTTCAATGTATTATCCAAAACAAATGATCCCTCCAGCTCTGTCCATGGAGGGATTATGTTCATGCTATCTAATACATAACTCCCACCATGGACCTTGTGTCCAGGTAGGAGTCATCAGTCGATCCAGACGATTTGGGGGACTCCATCCCCTAATTCCATCCGCATAATACCATACCACCGCGCAAAAAAGCAAATCACCTCATACGCGCTTTTAAACCCCCCACCCATGCCTCTGAGCCTACACATTGTCCTCCTAACTTGATCCCAATACGCGACAATCCCCAGCCGCAGTTGTGGAATAATCAACGCCGGGAGGTTGGGACGGTCTGAGCAGTAATCGCGTTTCCAGTTGGGTCAAACATCGCTGATCACTGCTCCGCAGGCGCTGTCACTTCGTGCTGGTCAAGCCTAGGTTCTATGCAAGTTGCAACCCGTCTGCGACATTCGCAAGCAGGTCGTTCACCTTGTGAACCGTCTCGTCCGCGATCTCACCCACGCCGCTTAGCTCGATCCGCACATCGAACTTCAGGTCGAGCCCCGCTGTCGCCTTGATCAGATCACCCATACACTCCGACAGGTTCTGTATCTCATCTGGCCGCAGCTGTGCCCGAGCAACAAGCGTTCCCGGAGCGACTGGTGGCGTCGGCGGCACGGGCGGTTCCACTAGTGGAACATCCGGGCTCGGTACCCGCAAAGTCACCTTTGCCGCTTCAGAGAATTCGCACGGCCAGGGCCCCGAGTCTTCGCTTCTCTCAACCAGGCGCACCTTCAGTGCGTCGTCAATAACCTTACGAACGGTTATCCACGGCAGCGTCTTGCCCTTGACACTGGAAAGCGCCGAAGCTATGGTAAGCGCAGTCGCGGTGCCGTCACTCCAAGCGTTCGGCAGCTTGTCTGGAACAATCTCCAACGCCGGCACCGGGTCAGGCGGTGCTTGAAGCACAGAGTTTTCGGTCGGAAATCCGGTCGGCACCTCTTCGCTTAAAAGGCTAGCCGACCCGTCTGTCAACCACAATACTCCGTTTTTCACAGCCTCACGGACTGTTTCGACGATCACGGCTTCATTAACCCTGGGGATATGGACCAGCTCTTCGTAGTTGTCGAAATGCAACTTCGCTACGAACGATCCGCTGAAGTAATTGCGAAGATCCGCTAACCGGATCTCATTGCTCGTCCACAGGCTCGGAAGAACCCCATGGGCCAATAGTTTATAGTCCAGGCTCTCCAGAGTCGCCGCCTCCGGCAACATTACCTCAAGCGCAGGATCGCTCAGCACTGCATCGTCTACGGGCTCGCGCCAAAATGTCCTCCTGGATTGATCCGGTCGTACTTGCACCAGTACAAATGTGCCTGACTTGCACCCATTGACTAACGTGTCCAGGATGGCCTTCTTGTTCAGCATCTTAGGCAGCCGAGGAAACTGTGCGAACGCGCCTACCAGGTCCTTCACGCGCCTTGATGTCTCGTCTTTCCGCCAGAGGTCATATGGCCCCCCGGGCAGCAACGCCTCAGCCGTGATAGGCGTTTCCTGGATTCTCAAGTTCCGGTCTTCCTTGATCGTGGTGAAAAGGGGATCATCTCCCACGTTCACCTTGAAGGCTTCGATCTCGCCCTTCTCTGAGACCGTCACCGCCATGCAGTATGCCTGCCTAATAACCCCAGGAATTCGCTTCTCGCTTTCATCAACGTGCTTCTGCAATGTCGCTTTGCGGATCGGGTCGATGTTTTTGCCCGACAGACTGCTCTGAACAGCGCTCCAGGCAAGGTAGTCTTTGATCGCGCTCTTCGCTGCGTCAATACCGTCCAATGACGGAACAGCCAGTACGACCGCGTTTCGGTATATACGGGGTCGATCCGATCCGGTAGTTTCATTTATGAAACGCTTGGCTTCATCGCTGGGCTGACCAGGCCGGCAGGCCGCGCTCGGTCCCAAGATCGCGAAATGAAACTCTCCATCGTCCTCGATATCGCGCGGACGCTCCGGCAACGTATGAACCCTTGCGCCGGCGGCCGATGCGCCTTCCGTCAGCTTTTTGCAAGCACGAATCTCCTCTTCAAGCCGTAGTTCAACCAGGCTGTCGTCAATCCTGTGCAATTCGGCGTTGTGCATCTGCTTCAGGTTCGGCCTCATGCCCAGCTTCCACGTCTTTGGAAGCATTTTCTGTCCGTCGGGACCCACTTCGGCATCCTCTATCGCCTCGTCATCCAGCCACCACGATTCCTCGGACCACCTTTTGAGGGCCTTTTCCAGCTCGATCCTATCAGGCCGGGTGTGGCCAAGCAGAAGCAGCAGATCACGCGTCGATGCTTTCTGGCCAAGCGGCTGTGAGTGCAAAAAAGTGGCAAATACGGCTGCCTCACATTCGCGGTGTTTCAGGTTTGGAAACTCATCTTGTATGCGCCTTGCCTTTTCGATCTCGCCTTCAAGAATCGCGCGCCAGTCCTGCGTCTTGCCCTCATACTCTTCGGATTGAGCCACGCTTATCAGCTCTCCAGCAGCTTCGCTAATTACGGCCTGCGAAGGTGCGCCTAGGAACACACCAGCCGAAATGAGAGGGGCCGTATCCCAATTGCACGCGCCCCTAAGCGCAAGCGAAAACGTCCTCAACACTCCCCTTGTCCGCTGGAAACCATCAAGAGAAGTCCATTTCGAGTAAAAGACTTCCGTTAGATCAGGATGAAACGGGTAGCTGTTGAGGAATCGTTCCTCGGCCGACTTGCGATCACGTGCCGTTTGCTCATCCAGATTGGCAATACCCTCAAGGGCCGTCACTACGTGCTCGCGAAATAGTTCCGGTTTCTCTATCGAATGAGGCTTGAAGAAACGCCGCCTCAGAACTTCCGGCACGTCTTCCTTTGTGACGGGCTGAACCGCCTCTTCCTGCTCTCGGCGGAATATGGTGTGGAAGTCAGCGGTTAGCTGTTTGCCGATGGTGTCGTTCTTCGCGGGATCGGAAGCAAGAAGCGATGCCACCAACGTGCACCCGTCGATCTTCGTAACAGCCTGAGTCAGATACTGGAAGAAGTTGGCAAGCGTGTCCGCCGAGCCTTTGTCCAGCCGCACCTTCTCGCGAGCATACATCAGGACTTCGTCCATAAGAATCAATGTGGGCATTCCCTGATTTTGTGGAATACGAAGCACAGCCTCCAACAACGGTTGGGCGGGGGCGCTGTCCCTTTCCTCGGCCTTGCCGTCAGGATGCAGGATCTTCAGCCCTTCGTCGCCGGCGATCTGGTAGGCAAGAATGCTCCAGGGCTGTTTCAGCCTACGCTGGGAGCCGCCCGGGCCGCGAATGTCCAAACCGCTTTCGACGTCTATTTTGTCGAACGGGAGCACCGCAACTCGCGCCTTCGGCAGGTCAATGCCTATGTGGTTCTTTATCTCGCGCACGGACGGCAGATCAGGCAGCGCGCCGCCATCCCTGAACAGATGATAGAGCAAGATCAGCGCGTGCGTCTTGCCGCCGCCGTAGGTTAGTGTAAGCTGCCGGACCGCCTTATCGTTCTTGTTGGCCAGCCTAAGCCCGACGTCTTTCGCTAACTCCCGCAGATTGAAGGTCGGGTAGGTCAGCGCGAAGAAATCCTCGGCGTTTTGATACACCGGTTTTGCGCGTCCCATCACTACATCGTAGAGATCCGCCGCGAATATACTAAGGGAAAGCTCGCCGGACTTCAGATCGTCCCGCAGCTCCACTACCTTATGCCAGGGTGTCCAATTAAGTTTGGTCATTGTTATCCTCCATCCGTTAATCGGTTGTCAGCAGCGTGGTCTGCACAGGCGCGGCCTCTTTGCGCGCTTGCACGTGATTCGAAAGCGATTCCAGTATCGATCTTTCCTCGCTGCCCGGTTCGGCCAGCTCTATTAGCGCTTGCAAGAGCTTCTTGAATATTTCGCTGCGCCTAAGACCGTGTAGATCCAGATATTCGTTGACATCGTTTACATCGCCGGCCTTCCAGAGATGCATCAATCTGTGCACTTGGTCGATCAGCGGCACGCCGCGGTAAGACTTCGCAGATCCATCCCCTCCGGAACGGTCGATGGGTTCGTATCCCAAACCCGAAGACTTCCGTTGGTTCCACGCTTTGAGCCGTAGTGTGCTGCCCGAGCCTGTTTCTTCGGCTTCCCGATCGTCGTCAGTTTCAGCATCTTCTTCATCTGGTTCGGGCTGAGACTTGCCTTTGGCCAGTATGTCATACCTGCCGGCAAGTTCGGTATCCGATAGGCCGCAGGAGACGGCGTACAAGATGCACGGCCCGGCGGGCGCATCCTCCATGCCGAAGTCGTTGCGATGCAGCAAGTAATACGTGGTTACGTCGTCCAGCCCCGAGTCTTTGCCGTCGGAGCCGTTATGGGAAAGCACCCGCCCGACCACAAAGTCTACCACTATCCTGCGCACATGCCGCAAAAACTCCGTTACGGACATAATCTCGCCGGGCGAGTTTGCCTTCTTCACTATGGGATACTTGCTGTATGCCTCCATCGCCGGGCCGGTGGCCGCCCATACGAAATCGGGCCCTCTGATCCCTGCGTCCCAGAAGTCCCTAAGGCGCTGCGTGATGTTTGCCCGCATCTCGTCGAGGACCTTGTTGTCCCAGCCGGACCGGGCAGTCTCCGGCCGCTTCTTGCATACAAGCCATACGGAGGAAGACAAAGCCGCTGAACTTAGCGCCCGGGTGCGATTGCCCATTTCCGTTTGAATCGGCCAGCTCCCATCCACTACAAAGCCGGCTTTTATGATGGCAGAGACCAGCGTTTCCCACGCGTCAGGGTGTTTGTGGGCGAATACTATCACAAGCCGACCGTTTTGGTGAAGCGCCTCATAACAAGCCGCAAACGAGCGCGCCATGCCTTCTTCGTAGACCGCTTTTGACTTGGCCCTGTCGCCGCCGAACCGGCTAGCATCGTCAATGAGTTCTCCATCTTTGGCCTCGTGATCCCACTTGGGGGAGAGCCTGTCGGCGAAAGCGGAGTCGAACTCCGCGCTTGCGCCGTGCAGAGTTCTGCGCAGCCACACGTAGAAGAAATCCATTAGATCGGAGTAGGGTATTGCATCGTAGTATGGAGGGTCCGTGACAATAACATCCCACGCACCGGAGTTTAACTTCTGCGTAGCCGATTGCTGTAGGGCAAATGCTTCCGGGGCATACGATTGAGCGTGGGCGCAGTGCTCCGCGACCTGGGCTATCCACTCGATCTGTCCGTCATAGGTGCCGGAACTGGACGCTATCGGGTTCGATTCCGAGAAGTCCCAACTGATAGGAAGCGCGAATCTGGAAAAGGTGTTCTGTATCTTCTCGTATCCCAAGCTCCAGTGGCATATAGTGCTTGATCGGTCAGTCATCCTGCTGACCGCCAGCGCCAAATAAGCCATAACAGCCTCGCCCCATTCGGCGGTCTTGGCGTCGCTGGATAGGCGCTTGAAAGCCTCTCTGGTCCACTTCACAAACACCCCCAGCGCAACCAACTGCCGCGGTGTGAATAGCTTGTGCCACTTGTCAAAGCCGTAGAGCGGGGCCGAGAATGCGCGGGCAGCGCCTAGACCCGGTGTTGGCGTGGCTTCTTCCGGCAGTCCGAAAGGTATCTCCGCGAAGACTCGCTCGATCTCGTCTGCCGCTTCCTCTGCAAGGCGGATCTCGTCTTGTGTGGGCAGGCGATATTCTTTGCCGGCGGCGCTTTCGTCTCCCGCTCTTCGTTTGAGCCTCGGCTTGATTGGGTCCACGACGACGGCGGTCATCATCGCGCCCATCCTTCCAGCTTGCCCCTCTAGGCGGATGTCCTCCATCGTCATGGCCACCGTGTTCGGGTTGCCGCAGCAGGGGCACCACGCGCCGTTTCGGCTCATCGTTCCTTGGCCGATGCGCTTGTCGTGCTCCCGGCGTTGGGCGGCGTTTTTCCCGACAACGAGCACGTTGTTCTCGATGCCGAAGATGACTCCGGTGCGGTCGGCGTTCGGCTCCATCGTAAGCAGCACGCGCTTTCGGTCCTTCTTGCAGAGCCATCGCGTCTTGAGGAGCGGAATTGTTGCCCGGCAGTTCTTGCAAGTGACCGTTCTTGCCCACAGATAGGCCACGGTCGGCTTGGCAATCCAGCGGGGCTTGGTAGGATCGTTCAGATAACTCTCGGCGAACTCCGCGTTGAGCGCGTCGATGTCCGGCTTGCAGTTTTCATCTAGCGGCACAAGCTTCATCGGGCGCTTCTCCCAATAGCCGAGCTTGTCCAGCGGCTCGAAGTCTGCGTAAGTGGGGTAGAACCTCGCGAGGTCTTTGCGAGCCTGGTTAAGGACCCACAATCCCCATGCACGAACCTGCCACGCCAAATCCGCTTCAAGGAGAAAACTTTCTGTTTCCAGCAATTCGGGTTGCGCCTCGCCCTTGCGGTCCAACCCCAGCTTGGCAAGCTGGGATTTAAGAATCGCTCCGGTAAGGCCCTGCGCCTTGAAGAACGACTCCATAAACTCGGGGTCTTTGAGAGCGAAGTCAGGCAGAGGCAGTTTCTTGCCGGCGAACTTCTGCGGGTACTCGAGCGTGCATTTCAGGATGAACCAGGCGACGGGGTTAATGTCCACCGCGGTTGCTTCGCATCCGAGCCGCATTGCCTCGAGTGGAATGGCTCCGCCCCCCGCGAACGGATCCAGCACTTTGGGCGCGCGCCCGCCGTAAGCCTCGCGTATTTTCTCGCGGAACCATTGGATGTCCGGATCGGACTCACTTCCCCAGTGCAGAATGCCGCCGACGGTTTCCTCGGTCTCGATATTTTCGATTCGGCCGCTAGGAAGTTTCTTCTGTTTGATGACCTTGACGACCTTGCCGCCGATACGCTCGCAGAGCTTCTTGCGCTCTTCCTCCGTTCCGGGGTCCGGCAGAAGCGTGGCGATAAGCGCGGCCCTACATGCCGCAAGCGGCCGCCTCGCGGGCCAGATATGAAGCGTCGATATATGCCCGTGCCGCACGTTCTTTTCGTGCACGGAATTGATGGACGCTTGTTTCAGCGGAAACGCCGATTCGATGAGACGTGGGTGGTCGCTCATTGTTGAATCCTCCGTTTTAGCGCGGTCAACAACATATCGCCAACAATGCCCATGACCTGGATAGCCAGCCGAGCTTCTTCCTCAGTGACATTGGGTAGCCAAGGTCGCCCGTGGCCGGTCCCTTCCTTGTTGCGCAGCGTGTTTACGGCGCACGCGGCATCGAAGAGCGCTCTCTGTAGTCGGTGCTGCGGTGGTTCGCCGTTCACAACCTTGTCTGCAGGGGTCTTGAGACCAAGCGCTTCAAAAGCTTGTCTTAGCAAGCTTGGAAAGTTGTGCGGAAACTCTGTGGCACCGCGGAGCTGATGCAGAACGTAGGCTGCAATCGCTTCCAACAAGTCTTTTCCCGTGCCGACAACCAGTGCTGCGTCCTCACAACCTTTCTGAGCCCTTCGAACGTATGCTTGTAAGGGCTCAGTGAGGTCAGCGTCCGAGAGCACATCGAGCACGATGGGCAGAATCTCGCCATCGGGAGATAGCTGTAAGCCCTCGGAGACAAGCACTCGCCGCAGATTGGCGACCGCTTCCTCTACATAGTTGGGCGATTCTGGTCGAAGGCCGCCGCAGCTCCCGGTGAAAAGCAGTAATTTTTCCGCGAAGGCACAGCCGTTTTCGTATGCGTTCTTCATCGCCCATGTCAGTATGGCACGAATTCGCCTTTCTTTGTTGACAGTCTCTCCTGCGGCGCGCGGGTCAGCGTGTGCCAGTTCGCATTCTCTTGCGAACGTCCCGATGTCATAGTGGGTAACGTGACGAGTAGCTACATTTGCGATCTCGAGCGCGATTTTGTCGGTGAGGCGAATATTTGCCACTATAGATCACCCTCCGCTGCATCGAATATCTGGGTTTCGGATATCCTGACGCTTCCTATCACCCTCGCCAGCAGCTTTCCGAACGGGTCCTGCACGCGCATCAGCCTTGGGAAAGCCGTGGCGCAATCGTAGACAACATAAAGCCAGTAGTCACTTCTAAGGTTACAGGCTTTCGCCCACTCGTTCTCCGATAGCTCGATCTCGCCCATTCGAGCCCGACCCTTGACCTCGATACAAAGCTTGGTTCCATCTGGCCTATGGGAGAGAAGATCGAATCCTGGGTATTCGCACAACCCGGCGGCAACGGCGAGTTCAGCCGTGGATACATCAACGACACGAGCGCCCCGCGATTCCTCGTGGGCCCGGACGAAATCCATTGCGATGCGCTCGATTTCGGCGTCGTATTCTTCCAGCTCCTTTGATACAGGCGTGGGCACAACGAGCGCATGGGCAAGAAACGTGACCTCGCCAGGCGAAATAAGCTCAGGCTCACGGCGGATAATAGCCAAAGTCTCTTCCCGGTGCCGCTCGATGGCCTCCTGGCGTTTTTTGATAGCGGCCAATCGGGCGTGGGCCGCAGGATCACCATTCCTGAGCTTCTTGTTGATGGATACCCGTGCGTTTGCAAGTTCGGCGTATTCGTAATCGAACCCGCGCCGGATGAACTCCTCACGTTCCTTAAGCGACTCCAGAAGATCCGCGCGTCGCTCTTCGGCAATTCTTCTGGCAACAGATTCGAATAAGTATGCCTTGGCCGCCTCTATCAAATGTGCTGATCCGGCTGCAAGACGGGCAGATGATGGCGTGATTCCATCTGCTCCTTTCAGAAGCAGAAGTTGCTCAACTGGGCATTCGCGGACGTCACCATTCTCAGTCTGTTTAAGCCCGACCAGCCTATACTCAAGAGTCTGCGTTCCTGAGAATGCTTTCTGGCCAGGATCGGCCTTGCGCACAACCGTGACCAGAGCCAGGTGGAAGAGGTAAGGCTCACCAGCGGTCGGGTCAGTGAATACGGCGCCACGCAACGCGTCTTGTGCAAACTTAGTGCAGATGTATTCGCGATAGGCATCGAAGAAGGGCTCTCCAACGTGCAAGAAAACCAAGTTGGAGTTTGATTCGGGCTTGTTAACGGTGAACTTTGTTCTCTCACCATTCGGATATCTATCCAACTCGGGAAGCAATGGGTCAAGGGCCCCAGGCTGCGCTGGCTTGATTGAAAACCCATCGCCGGGGTCACCGTCGATTTTTGCACCAATAAGTGGGATTGAAGTTTCCAGGAATCTGCGCACATAGCCGGGCATTAGTCGGCGATACGTTTCCCGCTCGATTTCTTCTCTGAGTCTAGGAAGCTCGGTCTTTACGTCACCGACACAGCCGTATAGGCTTTTCTCTTCTTCCTGCACGCGCTGAACGCGCTCTTTGGTCAGACGCTCGTCAATCTCACGCACTGCTTTTTCCGCACCGTCTTCTGTGAGAGCTTGCTCGATAAAAGACTTGATGGAAACTCCCTCGAGCACGCGTCCGACCACATCGAAGACCTTGTCCGCTGACAGCTCTTTGCGAATGCGCTCCAGCTTGTCCAAAAGCACCTTTATGACCCTGCCTTCACGCGTCCTACCGGCCACTATGTTCAGAATAATTACCGGGTCGTGCTTCTGACCATAGCGATGAATCCTTCCCATCCGCTGCTCCAGTCGAGCCGGGTTCCACGGAACATCGTAGTTCACCATCAGCCGGCAGAACTGAAGATTGATACCTTCGCCGGCGGCGTCAGTTGCCACAAGATACGTTGCTCCGCCTTGGTCGGCAGGCTTGCGGAAGAAGTCCACTTGAGCCTGCCTTTCCTGATAATCCATTCCGCCGTGGATTTGGGCTACCTGACCGGTGAAACCAAGACCCTCCAGCCGATTTACCAGATACGTAAGAGTATCTCGATGCTCGGTGAAGATGATCAGCTTCTCGTCTTTGTAATTTGGGTCCTGGATGATCTCACGCAGCTTGACAAACTTGGATTCGTCGCCCTTGTCTAGGACTTGGTCTGCGAGCTTGATCAAGGACTCCAGCTTGACCGCTTCCGCCTCAAGATCGACGATCGAGCGCGCTATCACTCCACTTATGATGTCATCCTCGGCTGCTTCATTGGCTTCGCGCCCGTCGCTCAAAACCTCCTCATCGGCGGTTTGATCGTCGAAGATATCCTGTAGACGCTTTGCACGCGATGCAAGCTGCTTCAGCGTTATCTTGCCGGAGTTGATATCCGAGATGTACTGGGTGACCCTCTCATAGCGTTTCTCCAGTGATCTCTTTAGCGCAAATGTCGAGCTGGCCAATCGGCGCTGGAATACGCTCTTCGCCAACTGCGCCGCCGTGGTGTTCATCACGCTCATAGGAGTATAGAAGGTCTGGATGTATTCGGTCGTTTCGTCGTACAGTCGTTGCTCGCTGATCTCTCCCTGAGTCAGATCGTAACTGAGCGTGTCCGATATCCGCATGGGGTATATCGGTCGACCATCCAGGTAGACCATTTCCTCCTTGGTTCGTCGGAGGAAGTGCTGGGATCTGGCTTCTGGTGGATATGAGTTGAACGCATCGAGTGTTGACAGAGACTCAGGCTCAAGAAGGCGCCAAAGGCAGTAGTATGGGAAATCCTTGCCCATGTGCGGCGTCGCGGTGAGCAGCAACAGATGCTTGGCCTTCCATGTGAGCTGCCACCTCTGGTTGTCGCTGTGTATTCCGGCGAGTGCTTCGGCTACCCTGTATCTGTCCGTCTTTCGAATGTGAAAGTCTGGCTCTCGGTCCGCAGCAAGCTTGTGGGCTTCGTCAAAGATCACTAGGTCATAAGGTTCCACGTCGGGATGCTGAAGGCATCGGAACATCGTCTCACCGGCAAGTGTGTCGATGCTGACAATAATACGGTCACTTCCGTTGCCGAGAAATGGGTTTGCGCTACGAGCATCCGCGCCGGTGATGATGCGGAACTCCAGGCTGAACAGCGTCTCCAACTCACGCTGCCAGTTCCCTATGAGTCCAGCAGGTGCAACGATAAGAACACGGCGTATCAATCGCCGGCTCAGCATCTCACGGATATAGAGACCGGCCATGATTGTCTTGCCTGCACCAGCATCATCGGCCAGCAGGAACCGCAGGCGAGGCTGCCGAAGCATACGCTCGTATACGGCAATACGCTGGTGCGGCAAAGGATCAATGAGCGACATTTCTGCAGCGAAGGTCGGGTTACAGAGGTGAGCGTAGCTTAAGCGATGCCCTTCCACAACCGAACGCACGAGGTCCGGGCGCGCCGAGAAATCACGTATAACAGCAGATGGGCTAGTGTCTGCTTTGAGATCGACCAAGTCTGCTTTAGGTTTATCGTCAAGAACGCCGACGCCAGATCGTTCTAATCGTTCTATGATTTCCCAAACGATAGGTGTGGGCTTAGACTTGCCATTCTCCCAACGATTGACGGACGCAAACGAAACACCAAGCTTTTGCGCAAACTGGACTTGGGTCAGGCCGCTCCTGCTTCGCAGACTTCGTATTCTTTCCGAGTAGTCATCTGGAACAAGGGTCTTCAATCCCGCATAACTCTCCTGCTATAGTTGTAACCTAGTGCCACCCGCATTAGTATACTATACCCTGTGACTCATGTCAACAGATATATATCACATGTTATACGGACTACCCCGACCAATCTAGCAGCCCGAGCGTCACCAAGCGCTTGTTCGTGGGTAACACCCGCTACTCCGATCGTGCGAACGCGGAATGGTTGCGAAATGTACCAAACCTGAGATCAAAACCTCCTTTGGACTTAAATGCAAAAGTCCAAAGGGGAAAGAGAAAAAGGCGGCAAAGAGAGAAAACGGGGCCTCGATGTGCGTTTCCGGCCGGGAAGCCAGTCTAAAGCATGGGGTAGTCGGCGATGGCGGATACATCTCCACTGAGCACGGAGTCCACGCCCGAAACGCCGAAAGCGCCGGATCATACTTCACCGGCGCTTTCAGTAGAGAGAATCCTTGTTTAAGTTACATTGGTGGAGGAAACGTGCCCTCCGAAACAATCGTCAGAGAGATTCTCTGAAGTCCGAAGGGTTCGAATTCGCAGCGTCCCTGACAGGCATCACACATGCCATGCTTCGTAGGGTCTCAGTATCGGCTCCTACTTCTTGCGCCTCAGTACAAGCCCTCCGAGTCCGGTAATCCCTCCGACGAGTGCCAAAATCGAAGGCGGCTCAGGAACAGGTGTCCAAAGTACGGCTTGACCACCGGATGTTCCCACAATCCAGCCATTATTGTTAATGTCGTAAGCTTCGCTTGTAGTATATACTGATAGTGCGTCCAAGCTGGCCTGCCCCCATTCTTTGGACCAGTCATAGAGTGACAGTCCCTTCCTCCCCGCAGGGGCCCCCGGCAGGGATCAGTGCCTCCGGCGCGGGCGGCCTCTGGCCCAGCGCCGAGTGCGGGCGGACCTTGTTGTAGTGGTTCACCCACTGACCCACGATCACCTTCGCCTCCAGGAGAGTGCCGAAGAGCTCCCCGTTCAACAACTCGTCTCTCATCTTCCCGTTGAAGCTCTCCACATACCCGTTCTCCCACGGGCTGCCAGGCTCGATGAACAACGTCACCGACCCCATGTTAGTCAGCCACTTTCGCACCGCGTTCGCCGTGAACTCACTGCCGTTGTCGCTTCGCACGTGCTCCGGTGCACCACGGCTGATGAAGAGCTCAAAGAGCGTTCCGATCACCACGTCTGAAGTGATCCTTCGCTCGACCACGGATGCCAGGCACTCCCGCGTGAACTCGTCGATCACGTTCAGGATCCGCAGCTTCCGGCCATCACTGGTCCGGTCATACAGGATGTCGTAGCTCCAGACGTGGTTGGCGCGCTCAGGCCGCAGCCTCACGCAGCTTCCATCGGCAAGCCAGAGTCTCCGCCGTTTCGGCTGACGCTGTCGGACCTTGAGCCCCTCATCGCGCCAGAGCCGTTCCACCCGCTTATGATTGACACGCCAACCCTCACGGTGTAAGAACTCCGTGATCCGGCGGTAGCCATACCGGCCATACTTCAGCGCAAGCTCCACGATCCGCCCACGCAGCCGATCCTCATACTCGCTGAACCCAGGACGATACACCACACTCGACCTGGCAAACCCCAACGCCCGGCAAATCCGGCGAACAGACAACCCGAGGCGATCCCGAATCGCCTCCACTGCCGCACGCCGCTTCGCCGGGCTCAGAAGTTTCCCGACACCGCCTCGCGCAGTATCGAGTTGTCAACAGACAGGTCCGCAACCAGCCTCTTCAGACGGCTGTTTTCAGCCTCCAACTCCTTGAGCCGCTTGGCCTGATCGACACGCATCCCACCATACTCCTTGCGCCAGCGGTAGTAGGTGTTGCGAGTCACACCAATCTTGCGAATGGCAGAGTCGATTGACTCGCCATTAGCAGTCATCACCTCTACCTCACGAAGCTTGTTGATGATCTGCTCGGCTGTGTAACCCGTCTTCGGCATATTAGCCTCCCCGTTTGCCAGTCACACATATTGTAACTCAACATGTGGACCAGGATTTGGGGGGCAGGTCACTTTAAAGACGCCTATTGACCGTAAGAGCCGACCAGTCGATTGTTGGCGTCGTAAACGTAGTTGATCGTCTTTGTGACTACGGAATCGTGGCCGTATTCCTTCTTGACCAGGTTTCCAGCGGGATCATAAGTGTAATGCTCCCACGTTCCATCCGGATATGTGGTTTTCTTAAGCCTACCGTTGTCATAATACTCGAACTGCGTCAGATGTCCGTTGGGATCGTAGAGGCCGATCCTTCTGTCAAGGATACCACGATGGATATAGTTGCCGTTGCCATCCTTAACATCCTCATCATAGACGTCGACAGTTATGTTGCCTTCTGTTGCAGTCGCTGTCATGAAAGCTTTGGCAGTGGTGCCAAACCGACCGCGAGTGACTCCAGTCAGGACATTGCCGCTGATTCCGCTGTAAGTCACGATTTCCGTATCACCAGTAATAGACTTCAATAAGACTGTGCCGCCGCTGGTGGGAAAACCAACAGTGCTTGCTAAGGGAATCTGCGTATCGCCAGCGGAAATCGCCTCAGCAAGGGTCGTGTCAACAGCCGCTCTGATCGTAGCCCAGAGTCGGTTCCTCTTGTCATACTCATATCTGGTTACTTTGCCATTTTCGTCCTTGACCCATTCCTTGTGGCAACAGCTATAATGCGTTTCCACCGTGTTGCCGTCAGGATTTGTGACCTTAATGACCCTGTCGAGGTTATCGAACTCATAAGTTGTTGTCGCCGTGCCACCACCAGCAATAGGTGTAATCACTTGATCTCGACGCCCTTTTTGATCATAGCGATATCGGGTGCGATTCCCTGCCGCATCCTCGATTGAGATAAGGAATCCGCGAGTTTCGCCGTCCTCATTGTAGTAATATCGAGTCACGTTTCCATTTCCATCGATGACGTAATCTATCTCACCGGTTACCTTGTAAGGATCAGAACCGCCTGGATAGTAGAAATTCTGAACTAGGGTGGAGCGAACTCCTGGTGTAAGTTCAGTTTCGATCTTAGTGATCTGACCGGCGCTGTTGTAAGTATATATTTTCACCTTGTTGCCGGACGGGTCTTTCTCGGTATCCAATCGATTGTTGACATAGTCATATGTCCAAGTGCCACCGAGCGGCGGCTTGCGGGAGATAATGTTATGGTTGCCGTCATAGCCATACTCAGTCGGGCTTCCCCCATTTCCTCCCCGAACTCTGATCCTGTCTCTATTGGGACCATACTCATACTGAACTACAGCATTGCCCACCTCGTCAATAATGCTACCGACAGAATCAAATCCGTAGCCGACATTCCAGGTTTTGGTCAGCCCGCCGTTCCAGTGCGAGCCTTGATGAACAGATGTGGGATAGCGAGTCTCCTTTGTCCAGTAAGACGTGGAGTTCCACGAATAGTGAATTGTTGGCACGGATGGGTAATCTTCACCAGGTGTGCACTCATACACCTCGTGCAGCGTCACAACCGGACGCGCAAACCCAACGAATGTCCACCACTCGTCCGTAAACATCGTCTTCTTTGAAGGAGTCTCTATTGTGCTTAGATACGGAACAGTTGTAGCACCCACGCTTCTAACCGTGTCCCACTCACTGGCGTCAATGGCAGGATTTCCTCTGGTGATTCCCTGGAAGTACTCCTCTGTCTTGCTTGTATAGGTTATTATCTCTTCCTGTGGTGGATCACCTGAGTTTATGACTTTGATCGTCCCGCTGGGAGGAAACCAGTTGGTGCCCCATACGCGCAGGCTCTGGCCATTTGCTGGAACAAGCGGCGAAGCCGTCATGTTCTGAGCAAGATTTGTTTCGGCCTCACCGTTCCAGGCAAGCGCGTCGTAAGTCAAGGTTGATGTATTGCCGGGATTCTCAAGCGTACCCATATCCGTAATTGAGGTGAGATAACCGTCAGTGTAGCCGAAGAGAGCAAAGCGACCGTCTGGAATGGTTACCTTTGTCACTCGCTCGGTGATTCCGGTACCCGTCGTCTCGATTTCCGTAACCCTATTATTTGCATCCTTCACAGCGACGAGATTCCCGGTCTGTGAATCATACTCACAGGTCACCCGGTTGCCAACCTGATCCTCGATATACTTGATTCTACCCTCGGCAATTTGACCTTCGGGCACAAAGTAATACTTGCCACCGCCTTTGAGAGAAAGCACTACGGTGCCGTCTGCTAGTTTCTCAATCGTATCCCGATAGCCGTAGCTGCGCATAGAGGCGCGACCCAAGTATTGGTTACCGTCCCATTCGTAGGTCTCAATCCTGCCGTTGTCCCTATGCACCTGAAGCGAGGGGTGATCTGGATCCGACGATGGCAGAAAGAACACCTTCATATCGTAAGGGCTGCGCCAACCTCGGCCGAAGATGCCGGTGTTCGAGTTCTCGTTGCTGTAAGTAAGCGTGAACGCAATTTGCGGCCCCTTGCCGAGGTTATACCAGATCGGCGTGTCCTTCACGAGCAAGTTCAGGTTAATGACGTTTACCTTCCAAGTAGGGGAACCAGCACTAGGAGGAGCAGTGTAATCATAGGCACACGGAGCACCAGGGTCACCGCAGCCGCCAGACCCGCCGCCGGAAAACGCCTGCTGGCAATCGCATTCAGAATCACCCAAACACTCATCGTCGTCTGCCTGGCCACAGCATCCTCCCCACGTCTCTTTCGCAACAGCCATAGCCACAGGAGATGCATCCATATCGGGACTGAAACTCAGAACGATGCCCGACCATACTTTCTCAAGAGCCTCCAGAGACATCTCGTGCTTGCCGCTGATGGAATCTTCCAGTTTGGCAGTGTTACCTTCGACCGCCGTAACAGCAACATAATGGTTGGGTGTGACATGCGCCAGTAACGGAAGAGTCTCTTTTTCGATGTCCTTCAACGACATAAACATAGGCTCCGCCCGCACGCCGAGCTTTTCAGCCTCTTCCTTTAGCTGAGCAAGAGACATTCCATCAATTCCTGCCTGCAGATCCCTTGCACCAGCAGCTTCAGATTGCTTCCCAAGCACGTCAAGACAGGCGGCAAGGGCGACAGGTCCACAATTAATCCGTGCCTGTAACTTACCTCTGGTCATAACGAGCTTTCTGGCACGGTAGTTGGCATATCTGAACTGATCCCAGGTAGGATTCATTGCCAGGGAATTTGTGTAGTGGCTAATTGCCTCATCGAACCTTCCAGCTCGTTCCGCCACGTTTCCAAGGCGGATCTTTGCTTTAGTGGCTACCATATGGTTCGGATACTTCTCGATCACCTTGTCAAATATCGTACGTGCCTCATCGAAGCGGTTCAGATATGTGAGATAGCAGCCAACATGCAGGTCTGCTTCAGCAGCCCATCTGCTGTTCGGGTTCTTCTCCGAAAACTCCCGCAGCAGCTTCGCCCCGTCTTCATACTTGTGCTTCAACCAGATAGACATCGCATCGTTGAAAGCCTTGTCTTCTTCGCCAACCACTGCCTCAGCGCTGTCGTTAGTGGGCGAAAGAACCGCCTCGTCCAGCGCCCAAGCCGACCCGCTCATCAGCAATATGATCAAACAACTAAAGATAACTCTTAATCCCACTGTCGTCCTCCGTTTCTTATTGTGATAGTCTGCGGCCGAAACTTGTGGCCTTTCATTTCTGACACACGGCACCCTTCGGGAACCACGGGGTATGCCCCACTCATATCTCTAAATGCCAACGGCACTACTCGGTTGGTTTTTCTATTTCAACTCTTGCACCGCACTCGCTGAGACGAGCAGCAACCCATTCCGCCTCTTCTTGAGAAACCGCCGTACTCAGTAGACTCGGCATTTTTTCGACAAGAGAATAAGCTCTTTTCAGATCCAAGCTGTAAATGCCACGCAGGCACCTAATGACGGCCATCTTGTTTTCGCCGCTATCCACCATCACAATGCTGAACTCAGGCTTACCTATGGAACGAATCTGAGATTTCGCCCAGTCTGATAGAGACAGACTATAGTCTTCGTCATTCGCCCCAACCAAAGAGTAGATAACGCCTGCAATCAGCATCAGGAACCCCAGGACATAGCAGGGCCAGGAGTTCAGAAACATAGCGACACCGACAAGGAGAAGCCCAACAGCATCGACAACAATTGTGAGATGCAACCTGATTGTATTCTGCCTAGCCATTGCTGAAGCCTCTTTCATACGAACGTGGATCGAGCGGCGATTAGCCCGTTCGCTCACACTTACCACCATATTCCCATACGACCGAGCCAGTCACCAATCCAGTCGCCTACTGGCGCAAGAGCACTGCCACCGCAACTCGCCGCACAACCAATTGCAGTGCCAGACGTCCACGCCCCAACGCCACCAACAACAATCGTGCCACCAATAACAGCAATCTCGCTTCCGCCGATTGCTCCTCCACCAATCACTGATATTGGCAATGTTCCCCATCCAGGTCCTAACGTATTCTTGCCTCCTCCGAGGTCTCCTATCAGGACAATAAAACCGCCTACCGCCCCCGCGCCTACCTGTACGATCGAACTGTTGAATTGACACATACATCTTTTCCAGCAATCTAAGAACGACTCGTCAGGCTTGCCGTAGCCCCAGTTGTCAGGATCGAAGATTCCGATAACGCCCTTCCATACATCGCCAATCCTCGATTTACCTGTGGGATCGACATACATAACTGGGTTGTCTGCAACGTATGTGTATAGGTTCGGTCCACCTCTGAACCCAATCGGATCCCTTGACAGAAATCGCCCAGCAACTGGGTCATAATACCGAGCTTTTAGGTAGTGCAGCCCTGTCGCATCTGTGTAGTAGCGATATTGGCCCACGTAGCCAAAACTCGGTGCGGCGCCGTAAGTCACCACTGCGTTTCCGTAGGCATCGTAGACACCTGATTCAATGACAAGTTGACTCCCATCGCTCATCGCCCTCGTGCTGCCAAGACCGTCGGCGTGGTAAATGGTCCGCGTCGTACCGGATATCCCGCTTATCAAACCAGCGCCGACGTAGGATGTCACACCCACACCCGCGATCTCCTCAGCAATCTCTATCCCATCCAGCAAGAAATCCCTCGCCATGCCGCCACTCGGCACAACTCGAACGCACATGCAAATTGAAAGCTGTGTGGTTGTGGCTACTGCTATTTTTTATTGCTGTGAGCTGTGACAAATGCTGTAGTCAAGAGTGACAGCCTTCATAGAAACCTTCTTGTTGACGGTGACATCATTGTCAGTATGTCGCGTTTAGTATGGCATGATGAGAACGCATTACTATGGACTTTCATTAGGCTTGTAATTGGCAGTGCGATTAGATGTTCTTAGTTTCCGATACCAAAGCACAAGCAATAGATACCCCCATACAATAAAGAACGATGAACTTGTTCTCCAATCGTAGCCATCAACCATGGTCTCCAGCAAACCGTTTGCTAAACAAATACCATAGAAAATGCTGACAATCCAGGTAGCATAGCTCTTATAGAACGCAACAGGTGCCAGAATGCTGACTGCAAATAGAGTCACGCCGATGGTAAATCTCCAGTCTGGCGAAATTGCAAATCTCCACAGAATATGCGCTAGTATCAGCAAGACTGGAATCAACAGACCAATATCGCGTTTTGAGAGGATGTTGCTGTTCAAATCAACCGCCAATGCGAAACCTCCTGCCAAACTCAATCACCATAAGTCCTCCTGACCTTCTGGTATAGGTCTTGGATACCTTTCGCTGCAACAATCGTAGCAGGAACCGCCTTGTTTTGCGCACCTTTCACCGGCATTGTTTGCGCAAAAGTCACGTGGATCTTCTCGCATTTCCGGCCAATAATCAATGATTTCCTTAATCCAGCCCCAAGCCCAAGACATTGCAATTGATCCGCATTTCCTAATAGAGCAAGTCGCTAGGCAATGAATAAAGGAGTCGCGATCCGGCCAAGCCGGATTAATGAAACCAATGATGCCCCCATAACCAGCACCAATAATCCCGCAACCGAGGAACCATGCACCACCAATGATTGGTATCGCGATAATAGGAAACTCACCCGAAGGGTCCACATAGCGCACAGGATTGTTCATACAATATAGGTAGAGATTTGTTCCTGCTATATGCCCAAGTCTATCGCGAGACATAAAACGCCCAAAGGGAGAACTATAGTTCCTCCGTTTGACATGTTGCATACCGTCGTCTTCGGTAAGATAGCGAAATTGGCCTGCAAATCCATAACGTGAAAAACTACCATAGGCGGCTAAGATATTTCCAAAAGCATCGAACACAAAAGCTGCTGATACCAGTTCATCGACACCAGATACCACCCGTGTTGATCCGATTCCATCCGGGTGTGGATTTACTTGCGCATTTCCATTGACCTCACCTATTAGGAAGCTAGGGCCTCCCACGAAAGACCGAGGGGCATCATCCGTTATCTGTTCGACAATCTCATTCTGATCGAGGACGAAATCGACTAGCATATGTCCAACAGCTTTGCTCACACGTATCCCATCGGCATTGTAAACGTAGCTCTGCGTCGTATGGCCAGTCTTTGACCACTGAGTCAGCCGGTTCAGGTAGTCCCAGGTATAGGTGGTCACAATGCTGCCGTTGGTCTCAGTCAGCGTGTTGCCCGCGTCATCGTAGGTGAATGTCGAGTCCCCGGCCGTGAGCATCTTGTTCGCCGCGTCGTAAGTGTAGTTGGTGGTGGCTCCACCAACAATCTGCCAGCTCGTTCGGTTTCCGGCGGCGTCGTAGGCGAAGTTGTACTCGTACGCCACACCGGGGTCGCCGCCGTTATAGGCAATCCGGTGCTCGTGGACGAGGCGGTAGAGGTCATCATACTCATAATCCACCTGAGCGCTGATGCGAGTGCCGTCCGGCTTCAGGATGTTCTCGATGACTCTCGTCCTCGTCCCGTTCTTGCCCCATTTCCCGCTTGCAGGATCATACGCATATTCATAGTGAAATCCAGCAATCACTGTATTATCCGACCTCTTGTTTACAAGATCAGTAAGCCATCCACGCTCGTTGTAGCTGTGCACGGCCTTCGTCCCGTTCGGATAACGGATCTCGTGAACCAGCCCATTGGGATAGTAGGTATATTCGGTATACTTCGCGTTGGCAGTGGGATTGCCGTTTGCGTCACGCTCCGCAAGCTGATCATAGACCTTCCACAGCAGGTTCTGCTCGTTGTAAACATACTGAGTTATGTGATGAAACGCCGGATTGTCACTGTGAACAGTCATCTTCGTGCGATTATTGTTGAGATCATACTCATACGCTATCCATCGGCCATCTGGATACGTGACTTTTATAACCCGCCCGAGCACATCATATTCATAGTAAGTGACGCCCCGCGAGTCTCGCGTCGTCCTGCGGTTGCCACGTTCATCAAAGGTCACTTCCGTAATCCACAGCAAATCCGACTTAGTCACGGAGCCGGAAAGCCCCTCAGAACTTCTTGCTGAAATCGTTATCGTTGCCCAGCCTGTCGGATCGTCAGCAGACACAGTATACCTGTAGGTGTAATAGTAATAACCACCGCTGAAGTAGGTCGCTGGATGGCCGTTGACGGTAACTGTTGGGTTCTGTGCGAGTGTCTGGTCTACATAGAAGCTGATAGATACTATCTCGTCCACTCCAGCCTTGTTCGGTGTGACGGTGATGTCAGTAAAACGCGGCGCTGCCGCCATCAACTGGATGTCGTAGCTATCCCGCGGCTTTATAGCCCGCATCCTTTGGTTTCCAACCGTCTCAAGTTGCGCAATGCCTGTCACAGCAGCGTAGTCCCCAACTCGCACATCGTGGCGTATATAGTAACCGCCGCCCAAATCCAAGTCAACCTTGACGCCAACCTCATCGGAACCATCGTTGATGTAGAAGTAGCTAGGCTGGATGTCACTCGCCGGTCCCCAGGTCCTGATAAGCAATCCGACATTGTTCAGACCAAAGGCGTCAGTTGCGCCGGGTGTATAGACGTTAAACGGACCTCCCGCCACAGCTCTGTTGTTGAGTCCAACGGGGTTCACAGTGCCATAGTCGAGCCATTCTATGTCCTCAGGGTCCACTATGATGGCTCGCTGGTTGTTTACGGTAGTAACTTGCCCACCCGCAATGGTTACCTGATCGCCAGGATAGAATCCCCAGTAGTAGCTGGTGGGATTCACTCGAATACCTGATGCCCTGCTTGGCTCCTGGATAAAGAAGTAACCAAGGCCCCAGCTGAAGTCACCAGAGACAACCTTTGCCTCAAGCGACGCCGGAAGCTGAGTGCCGTCTGGGAACGTCTTCGCCCAAGCAATCGTTCCTTGGGCCACTAACTGACAGCTTCCCTCAAGTATCTGCGGATCGTAGTCAGGTCCCGTATCGATATCTATTACGGGAGTCTCAGGGGAGGTGTGGCGTATCTGGCCTGTAATTCTGTTCACGCGGTCCGTTACAGCCACCGTGCCAGTGTAATAACAGCGTATGGTGTCGGTCGCAGGCGGGTTTTCAATCATGTCGAAGTAGTTGTAGTCGATCCCGCCTATGTTCTCTGTGCCTACCGCTGTTATGCCCTTGCACTCAAGTTCCACGAGCGAGCCGTCAGGCAGCCCCCGAACTTCGCCTATTCCGTCGTAGTATGACCGGGTGCGAACGCTGCTGGTCGTCTGGCTGCTCCGGCCGTCCAAAATCTCTGCCACTGTTGCGTAGTAGCTGGCTCCTTCAGCCGGAGTAGCGTTAGGTTCATCATCGTTGGGAGAAATCGTTCGGAGGGTCGACGTCGAGGATATTGTGCCTGTGTCCTCACGTACTGTCAGGTCGACTTTCCACTCCCACGGGGTCGGCCGCAGCAGCCCTTTAATGAATGGCCCTCCGTGGGTAAGGAGAACTCCGTTCCTGTCGGTATATCCCAGGACTGTAGGGCTGACTATGGCGCGGCACCCGTTGGGCAGGGTGATCAGCGTGCCCGAAACATCCACGTTCATCCCGAGCCGGAGCGCCTGATTGGGTTGTGTTAGGACCACAACTCTGTCTTTGTAGTTAAAGCATTCACGGACTACGAAGTATCCGGGCTGCTGCTTCGCTCTTATCTTGTCTATGACAACACAGTCCACGCTTACAAATGTGTTGTCGCGCTGAGCTAACGCCCAACCTATTGAGCCTTGCCTCATCATCCAGTCCGGGGGTGTGGCTCCTACACTGGAGGCTAGAAAGACCGCTGCCAGCATCGTGATGATCGCCGGCAGCATGGTCGTTTGGTATCGGCGCATTATGCTTGCTCCTCCTTTGATCGAAATGCAAAACCGTTCGCGGGCTTGTTGCTTTACCAAGTCCCCGAAAACGTAGCAACTTACTTACAGACCTATTGTTTATTCACCATAGGTTTCCTCATCACCTCTCGCTTGGGAAGCAGGCATAGCAGCGTTCAAAGACCATATCGCTATGCAGTTCCAGTACCTTTCCGGCTCCGGCCACGACCACCTGAAAAGATCCTTGTCCGATTGCGCAAGACTGCGTCAGCCTGCCAATCTCCCGGAAGACGTTGTTCGTGGAAGTCAGGAGACTCTCTTTGGATTCTTTTCCACGGCAGCGTAAAATCTTGTGTGTAAAATTGGGGAGAAGCAGGTAAGGCGCATCCCTCCTTATAAGATGAGGTTATCAACACCAAAAGAAGGAGGAACGCGCCGTGAAAGAAGTATACATCGAAGAGTT
>Ga0308417_1000122_pt1 | contig 60684 bp, 54 predicted proteins | sample HotsprSampleOS65_FD_203528 | JGI IMG/M metagenome (GOLD analysis project Ga0308417, IMG submission 203528) | Hot spring phototrophic mat microbial communities from Octopus Spring, Yellowstone National Park, Wyoming, United States - 20090730_OS65 ... | reverse complement strand
ATGCAATATAATCTGTCTATCAGCTCAACCTGATCGCAGCTAGAAGAAATCGTCTTCTGTGGTACAGATAATCATACACCAGGGTCTTATACCCATATTTGTCGCCAGCCAGGGTAAGGTGCAGCAGATCTATTCCAGAATTCTGTGTGTGGAATACTGCGAAAGGAGAGTTCTATGACAGGAGTGATGACGCTCTATCGGTCGTCGATTGGAAAAAAGGCCATTATGGCCGTGACGGGATTTATTCTCGTAGGGTTTGTGTTTATTCACATGATCGGCAACTTAAAAATGTATTTTGGTGCGGAGGATTACAACGCCTACGGCGAATTTCTGCGGAATGTGGGTTATCCATTGTTTCCCCATGAAGGGTTACTCTGGATAGTTCGCCTTGTACTGATCACATCAGTCGGGTTGCACATTATGTCCGCGACCCAGTTGACACTTATGAGCCAGGCCAGTCGCCCGCATGATTATGGCAACAAAGATGTTGTCCAGCCCTTGTATGTCTATGCATCACGGACGATGCGCTGGGGTGGGGTTATTATTGCCCTGTTTATTGTATACCATCTGCTACACTTCACAACCGGCACATTGCATGACAGTTTTATTCCTGGCGATGTCTATCACAACGTCGTGATGGGCTTCCGTGTCTGGTGGGTATCGTTGTTCTATATTCTGGCGATGCTTCCACTTGGATTACACTTGATGCACGGCATCTGGAGCATGTTTCAGACGCTCGGCTTCAATAACACAAAGTATACCCGTCTTTTACGCACCATGGCACTAGCGGTAACGGGAGCAATTATTCTTGGTAACATTTCATTCCCACTGGCTGTTCTGATGGGCATTGTCGCCAAGTAACTTAACTTATGGGGAGATACGAATGTATGGCAACTGAGACACGACCAAAAACTGATATTCGGCCAATCACCGAATATGCGAATGCGAATCTTGAGTCGCGGGTACCCAGTGGCCCGATTGAACAGCGATGGGATAAGCACCGCTTTGATATGAAACTGGTGAATCCGGCGAACAAGCGGAAATATACAATTATTGTCGTCGGTACCGGCCTGGCGGGTGGCTCGGCCGCAGCTACTCTGGCGGAACTGGGCTACAACGTGCTGGCCTTCTGCTATCAAGACAGCCCTCGCCGCGCCCATAGCATTGCTGCACAGGGGGGTATTAACGCGGCAAAAAATTATCAGAACGACGGCGATAGTATTTTTCGCCTGTTCTATGACACGGTGAAGGGCGGTGACTTCCGCTCCCGCGAATCGAATGTCTATCGCCTGGCGCAGGTCAGCGTCAACATCATCGATCAATGTGTCGCACAGGGTGTGCCTTTTGCGCGTGAATATGGTGGTTTGCTGGCAAACCGTTCCTTCGGTGGTGCCCAGGTGTCGCGCACATTCTATGCCCGTGGGCAGACTGGACAACAACTTTTGCTGGGTGCCTATCAAGCGCTCGAACGCCAGATCGCGGCGGGTAAAGTCAAGATGTTCCCTCGTACCGAGATGCTCGATCTGATCGTGATTAATGGTCGTGCACGGGGAATCGTGACGCGCAATATGGTGACCGGGAAAGTTGAGTCCCATGTTGCTGATGCCGTGGTACTAGGCACGGGTGGGTACGGCAATGTGTTTTACCTGTCTACCAACGCCAAAGGTTGTAACGCCACCGCTATCTGGCGGGCCTATCGCCGGGGCGCATTCTTCGGCAATCCATGCTTTACCCAGATCCACCCGACCTGTATTCCGGTTAGTGGTGATCATCAATCAAAACTGACATTGATGAGTGAGTCGCTTCGCAACGATGGGCGCATCTGGGTGCCACGCACTCCGGGCGACCCCCGTCCCCCCAGCGATATTCCAGAGAACGAGCGCGACTATTATCTGGAAGAGCGCTATCCTAGCTTTGGCAATCTGGTGCCGCGTGATGTGGCTTCACGTGCAGCTAAGCAGGTCTGTGACCAGGGGCGCGGGGTAGGGCCGGGTGGCCTGGGCGTCTATCTTGATTTCAGTGATGCCATCAAGCGCCTGGGGGAGAAAGTCATTCGTGAGCGCTATGGTAACCTGTTTGATATGTATGAGCGTATTACAGCCGAGAATCCTTATAAGGTGCCAATGCGTATTTATCCAGCTATTCACTATACAATGGGCGGGTTGTGGGTTGACTACAACTTGATGAGTACCATCCCCGGCCTGTTTGTGATTGGCGAGGCGAATTTCTCTGATCATGGCGCGAACCGCCTTGGGGCCAGTGCGCTGATGCAAGGTCTGGCCGATGGGTATTTCATCCTGCCCTATACCATTGGTGATTACCTCGCCCAGACCAGACTGGATAAAGTCGGGACGGATCATCCTGTCTGCCGGGAAGTCGAGGCCGAAGTGACGGAACGGATCAAGCGCTTGCTTAGTATTGACGGGAAACGCACGGTCGACTCGTTCCACAAAGAACTGGGCAAGATCATGTGGGATAACTGTGGCATGTCCCGCAACGCGGAGGGCCTGACTCAGGCGCTACAGCGCATTCCCGAAATTCGGGCCGAATTTTGGGAGAATGTGCGTGTTCTGGGCGAGAATGAGGATTTTAACCAGTCGCTCGAAAAAGCCGGGCGCGTGGCCGATTTTATGGAACTGGCTGAACTTATGTGTATTGATGCGCTGCACCGTAGTGAATCGTGTGGTGGACACTTCCGTGAAGAGAGCCAGACGCCTGAAGGTGAGGCATTACGCGATGATGAGAAGTTCTCCTATGTCGCGGCATGGCAATTCAGCGGCGTGGGAAACAAGCCAATTCTGAATAAAGAACCACTCGAGTTTGAGTACGTGCATCCGTCGCAACGTAGTTACAAGTAGATACCCAGAGCAGCGAGCCAACGGTCTATCACCGCTTGCTGCTCTGCTCTAGCATAGATAAGGTAAACCATTATGGATTTAACGTTACGTGTCTGGCGGCAAAAAAGCCCCAGAGATCGGGGACGCTTCATTACCTACAAAGCCAGGGATGTCAGCCCGGATATGTCCTTTCTGGAAATGCTGGATCAAGTGAACGAAGAATTGATTCTCAAGGGAGAAGACCCGATCGCCTTTGACCACGATTGCCGTGAGGGTATTTGTGGAATGTGTGGGCTGATGATCAACGGGGTGGCACACGGCCCTGAACAGACCACCACCTGTCAGTTGCACATGCGTAGCTTTAAGCATGTTGATACCATTGTGATTGAGCCATGGCGCTCCAAAGCGTTTCCGCTTATTAAAGATCTGGTAGTAGATCGTAGTTCATTCGACCGGATTATTCAGGCCGGTGGGTATATCTCAGTCTCGACTGGCGGCGTCCCTGATGCCAATGCCATCCTCGTCCCCAAAGCGAACGCCGATATGGCGATGGATGCTGCCGCCTGCATTGGATGTGGCGCATGTGTCGCTGCCTGCCCCAATGGTTCGGCAATGCTCTTTACCGCTGCCAAGCTCGGCCATCTGAACCTGTTACCACAGGGTCAACCCGAACGCTATGATCGCACGATCCACATGGTTCAGCAGATGGATAAAGAGGGTTTTGGTGGCTGCACCAACATTGGTGAGTGTTCAGCCGTCTGCCCGAAAGAAATCAGCCTCGACTTCATTGCACGTATGAACAGTGATCTGATCAAGGCCAGTTTTGTTACGGGTAATGAGAGTACCAGTTCGGGCGATGGGTAATGACCACAGCAGTGATTGGCAGACCGGGTGCGACGCTCTGGCATCGCACCCGGAACATGGCGGTATCTATAGTGGCACCAGAACGTCATGCCTGTTCCGCCACGCGCACATATTGCTGTACCGTCTCCTCGGCCACAGAGCGCCACGAAAAGTGCTGCGCGCGTTGCCAACCACGCTCCCGCAGTTCCATTCGTAGCCGCTCATCCGACAGAAGCTGTCGCAAAGCTGCCGCCCATCCTGCAACATCATCGGGTGCCACACATAGTGCCGCATTGTCTACTACTTCTGGCAGGCTACTGGCGTTACTCACCACGACCGGTGCCCCACAGGCCATGGCTTCCAGTGGCGGTAAACCAAAACCCTCATAGCGACTGGGAAAGGCAAAAGCGGTACAGGCTTGATAGAGGAGCGGGCCATCCGCATAGGGCACATCGATTCGCCGTACTATATCAGCGGTTCCTGTGCGGTGGATCAATCCTTCAAGATCAGGAAAGAGGCGCTGATTATGACTAAGTGGACGCCCGGCAATCGCCAGGGTAAAGGGCATATCCAGATGTTGCCGTAGCATAGCACAGGCGTGAATCAAGGTTGCCACGTTTTTCCGCACATCCAGACCACCAACATAGTAAACGAAAGGCTCGCGCAACTGATAGCATTCAAACACTTGCGCCGCCGCCAGTGCCTGATCTTGAGGCCTATAACGCTCATCGGCAGCCAGCAGAATCGCGCTAATACGCTCAACCGGGATCCGAAAATAGGCCGCAACATCATCGCGACTGAACGCCGAAAAGGTCAGGATATGCGCGGTGTGCCGAATAGCATGGCACATCAGCGCCATATAGGTGCGCACAGCTATGCCGCCGCGATATTCGGGCAAACGCAACGGGATGATGTCGCCAACGGTGGTGATGACGGGGGCTGAACACCGCACTGGTGGTGCAAAATAGGGAACGTGCAGCACGATCTGTGCCCTGGCAGATACCGCGCTATGTGGGTGCCGGAGTACCTGCACCAGCGCGGGTACACTCACCTGCTCAAACCACAGTTTTGCCAGGTTTTTACTCCTTCTATCAAACGGAGTGCGTACCGCTATCAGCGCGACCCCCGGTGGTGGCGGGAGGTGTGCCGTGCTGGCCGGTACAAGCAGGGTATAGCGATGCTCTGGTGCCACCAGCGGCAGCCAGCGTACCAGACCGTGCAAATATTGCCCGCTGCCCACATTGGGTTGCGCCCAGAAACTGCCGTTAATGACGATATGCACGCTCTACTCTTGCCATTCCTTCCTGAAGGCCCGTCTGAAAAGGGGTGGTCTGGAGGGCTGGCCATCTAAAAACGCCTGTTTTCTGCACGCCGCTGCGCTGCGGACAGGCCGCTTCTGAGAAGAATCTTTCAACCGACTATGTATCAGATCTGCCCTTATACGAGTGGCTCGGCCACCCTTCAAAACCCCATTCCGCCTTCCACAGCGGCGAAGCCTATCTGGTGATGCCCCACCGCGTAAGTCCTGTTTATTACCCCAACGAGATTTCATCTCGGAGGAGCAGAGCCGCGCCGCCCCTCTCTCCCCAGAGGATGTCTCGCTGTAGTTAAAAGGTATCGACAACAGTGCCTATTGTAGCACACTGACGCACCTATTGTCATAGGAGACATAGACTCTGCATCTGGATGCTCGTTCATATGGACAGAAATGATGCAAAAAGGCTATTGACGTTCCGCTCATGACGTGCGATAATGCCTGTCTCAGGCTTACTACAATCCAACGTAGAGAGTCGATCCAGGCCAAAACCTTTCTGGTTGAATATTACCTCTTTCTACGCATGCGGTACAGGCAACCAGCAGATGACACCTTCTCAGGCTCTTGTACAAGGACATTCCATTTCTGACTCCTGTAGACTGAAGGGTACGGTGTAGATATTCAGCAACACGCATAATCAATTTCAACCGAGGAGGACACATGGACGAACAGCGCGCAGTGATCATTCTTCAACTGCATGCTCGCTTGCTCACCCTCAAATTACTCCCGCGTACGGGTTGGTTACAGCGCGGGGTAACCGATGTGGAGAGCATTGCTGAACATACCTTTGGTGTCGCCAGTTTAGCGATGCTCGTGGGTGACCTGCTGCCCAATATTGATCGCGGCCGCTTGCTGGCAATTGCACTTCTGCACGATCTCGCAGAGGCGCTCATTGGCGATCTACCAGCTTCAGCGCGGCGGCTGTTTGGTGTTGCAGCGAAACAGGATGCAGAACAACGTGCATTACAAGAGTTACTCCATGGCTTACCCCAGGCCACTGAGTATATGCAGTTATGGACAGAGTATGCGGAAGGCGGCAGCCGTGAGGCCCGTCTCGTGAAGGCACTAGATCGACTGGAAATGCTTTCGCAGGCGCTGGCCTACGAACGTGCAGGACATCGAGCCATGGCTGAGTTCTGGCACGATATTGATTTGAATGAATCCTGCCATAGTGAGTTTCCTCTCGTACAAAAGCTGGTGGCCGAGCTTATAACAGAGCGTAATAGCCTTACCAATGGTATCAACCCCCATTAACATCCGGGGCTTTTTTTCTGAATGGAGTGTCAACCCTGGGAACGCCATGCTGTGTCTCAGCCTATGGAGACACCTGCTGACACTCCGGCTCACATCAACCGATATTAGAGCGAGCAGACTTGATCTGGTACTGACCGGTAGGCACGCCTCATCGCTAACAAGGCCTACTCGATAACGTTTTGAGCCGTTGCGCAACACGCATAGTAGCTAGCATAATGCGATCCAGCCCGGCTTGCACTTCATCCGAGTGCCCCTTCTGCTGTGCTTTATAGAGAAACTGAGCTTCGGCCATAATAATCGTCAACTGTTGTCCAACTTCATGTACCACAGCATTGACTCTGGCCTGTAGATCGGCGCTGTCTGCTGATGGCTCTTCGGCTTCTGCTGATGTTATCATGAACATGGCTCCCAATCATTTTATAGACGATGGTTGTGTTATACCGATCACTATACCTGAATGTATTTCCAATTTATTACCAGTTATAAGACTATGACTCCAACGAGACTGCATTTGGGCCGGGGCTGCAAGGGGCCGCAGGCCCCCACGCACGTTCCCTTGTGATTTTGGATGAGCAATGCCACACCAGGACTCCCTCTCCAGCTCACAAGTGTAGGTTTTTTTGTTATATCGCTTTGTGATGCGGCAAAACGCACCTTCAACCATAATCACTTTTTGGGCGTCCTGATGCCGCAAAACCGTCTCTTTGCGTAAAAAACCCTTCACTTGAAAGCTCTCCAGGGGATGTCTCGTGGTAGTACGAGCATAGGCGAAAAGGTTGGAGCCGAGTACCGGCATCCCTCGCGTGACTCTACGGATCGTTCTTGACGACCATCGGCAGTACTGATGGATCGGGTTGACACACTGGACAAAAATGAGTGCTGCGCTGGCTCACCAGAATACGCTGGATCGGTGTACCACAACGTAGGCAGGGTTGCTGCTTTCGGTCGTACACAGCAAAGTGTTCCTGGTTCCACCCACGTTCGCCGTAGCTGTTGCGATAGGTACGCAGTGTACTGCCATGGTTCTGGATGCCTTGTTGCAGCACAGCGCGAATAGCGTCATAGAGGTGTTCAATTTCATCAGGATCAAGGCTGCTGGCAGTGCGGAGTGGATGCAATCGTGCCAGCCACAAGGCCTCGTCAACGTAAATATTGCCCAGGCCAGCGATAATCGCCTGGTTGAGCAGTAGCGGTTTGAGCCGGGCGTTACGCCGGGCTAACAGTTGCGCCAGGTCGCGAACGGCAAACTGTGCATCGAGTGGTTCGGGGCCAAGACTGGTATGCAGCATGTCCAGCCCCACCGGATCAAGCAGGCGTACCCGCCCAAACTTGCGCTGATCCTGAAAGAATATGCGGCGGCCATCATCCAGCGCCAGTACCAGGTGGGTGTAAATCGTGGGCGCGGCCGCGGCATCTTGCACTGTCAGGTTGCCAGACATGCGTAAATGTAACGCCAGCGTCCAGTCAGCATCCAGCGTGAGCAGCAGCCATTTGGCGCGACGCCCAATGGCAAGAATACGCCGACCAGGCAAGACAGCGCAGAAGGTAGGCAGATCTGGCGTCTCTATCATACGCTCCCAGTCGAGTTTCTCAATCGCCGTAATCTTGTGCTGCAGTACCTGCGCGGCCAGGGTACGCGCAACAATCTCTACTTCGGGTAGTTCAGGCATTGCTGTCTTGTCGCATTACTCACGCCACTCGTGCTGTCCATCGGCCCAGTGTTCGCGCTTCCAGATCGGCGCGACTTCCTTGATGCGATCCATAATGTATTCGCTGGCAGCAAAGGCGGCCTGGCGATGAGGCGCAGCAACAACAACCAGTACCGCTGTTTCACCAATTTCGAGTCGGCCAACTCGGTGATGTACCGCTATGCGGCCTATTGGCCAGCGCGACCGCGCTTCATCCGCCAGTTGCTGGAGTACTGGCACCACCATCTCAGCATAGGCCTCATAAATCAGATAGGCCGTGGCACGGCCCGCAAAGTGATCGCGCACCACCCCAGCAAACGTTACGATCGCTCCATCACCCGCCGTTTGCACATAGCGTATCAGCGGCATAGGATCAAGCGGCGCAGTCGTGATCACGAACGGCGCAATATCCACATAGGACGCAGGCGCACTGCTGTCAGGTATGTTCGCGTCGGTACCACCACTAACGGGCGGGATATAGGCAACTTCGTCCCCATCACGGAGTTCGGTGGCCAGATCGCTAAACTGCTGGTTGACAGCATAGAGCAGACGGCCCGTATACCCGCGCAGGCGTGGATGCTCACTACTGAGTCGCTCCCACAGCATACCCACCGTGGTGCCCGGTTCAAGTACCAGGGTCATTTCGGGCTGACCAACAATATCGCGGTGCCCGGCAAAGAAGCGAATATGTACCCGTATCATAGGCATACTCTTTCCTATTGCTTCGTTCACAATACCCGAACTTACTTTCGTCGTATGCGAAAATGAGGAACCAGGAGAGCATTCTCTCCACACTGTCGCAGGCGAAAACGGTCGGCAGATGAGCCACCGCGTAACGTGAGTACATAAATGCCAGTACTTCAGTTTACCACAACTCTGGTGGCCCGATGCCCGTCGCCTGCCGTGCTTCAGCTTCCACCTTGCGCCAGAATTTGCTGAACCGGCGCGGTGGCTGGCCTGTCCACGTGACCAGGGTCGGCGCAGGATGGACGATAACTACAACCTGCTGCCGTAGTGTGGTGAGATAGTGTCGGAAGCGCGGCGCAACCGAGCCGGTTACATGCAGCGCACTGCCGCCATAGGCGGCGTAGAAATCCAGGACTTCAGCGACAACGTCACCGCGCCGTATCTCGCCTGGTCGTTGCGCCAATGCCTCTAGCGCACACTCATACAGAAAGAACAGTCGCTTGAACGACAACCGGGCCTCCATCAGAAACGGCTCATCGAACACAAACACGGCTGGTGCAGTCGGATTGGCTTGTAATGCCGGGTCAGTTGGCGTCAGGCTGTCACCGTGCAACCAGACAATCGGATGCGCAACCTGGGGCATAAATCAACCTTTTCATAGCAATACGATGAGCGTAACGCTTCCAGGAAACGTTCGCCAGCGGGATCTGCAGAGACCTGACGAGAAGAGAGAACCCTCGCTCCTCGCTCCTCTCCCCTCTCCCCTCGCTCCTCCCACGGTAGGTTTCCCCATGCGTTAAGTATGATACAGAGTTGCTTAACCCGCAATTTTGTCCTGAATTGGACAAAAGCCGCTAAAGTATATGAAGCCCTTCTATGCCTGGGCTGAAGCTCCTGGGCTTTACGGGCTATTTTTGTAAAGACCGACAACTTGAGCCAGGTCTAGCTCCATCCAGGGTAAAACGAGTAATTTACATGTACAATTACAATATATATTTCATCAAGAGCGATCAAATTTTACTGGTACGTGTTCATGTAAGAACGTAAGCATCAGGTCATTGAAAAAGTCGGGGTTATCCTGATTCGCATTATGCCCGGCTCTGGGAATCACCACATAACGGCTATAGGGATCGCGGGCGGCCCAGATGGGGGCAATGCGCCGGATGTTGCCCCAGTTATCAAACTCACCGTGGGTCAACAGCAGCGGTCTGGTAATCCGGTAACCCGGCTCGTAGTGCAGACAGGTCAGCAGGGCTTCCCAGGTTGCTAGAAAATCGGCCTGTGACATAGCAAAGCTGGCATGGTATGCATAGGCCTGCACATCGAGGCGCGTAGCCGCGAAGTGTGCCAGCAGAGGCTTGAGCAGTAGCGCTGGATACAGATGAATAACTGCCGTCGTTATACTCATCGACCAGAAATCATAGAACGAAAAGCGTAGCGTGTTACACTCGCTGCCAATCATCACCAGGGCTGTGACACGCTTCGGGTAGAGAAAGACCATTTCCTGCGCAATAATCCCCCCCATAGACTGCCCGACAAAAACGGCCTCGTTATAACCCTGTTCGTCCATAATCGCCCGCAGATCCTCAACTGCCAAGCGGATCGAAAACTTCTCGCCGGCTGGCCGTGATTGTCCGTGCCCGCGTACATCCCAGGTCAACACGCGATAGTGCGGTGCAAGAACTGGCACCTGGGCATCAAACATACGGTGATCCATCGTGGCCCCATGGGTACAGATAACAAGGGGACGGCCGACGGGCCCTGCCAGCCAGTACACAACCCGGCCACCAGCGCGTTCCAGCGTGTGGCGCGTCATCGTCACAGTTTCCATAATGTCCTCATAATGCAGGGCCATAGCATATACATCGCCATGGGTATGTGAAGCACAATATATCTGCATACAGTGTGCATGTGATGAAACGGTATCTGCTTCACCGATGATGTATCGTGCAGACACGCGTACCAGAGCAGCAGTGTTCCACACGATTGGTGGGGCTTGCATCGGTGATAGCGGGGTTTCTCCACATCCTGAGTGGAATATTCAAGTCACTCACCTATAGCTTCGCCAAAGAGCTGCACCGCCAGTTGCTCATAACTCGCATCAAACGGGCAGCCACTGGTTGCCAGCGGGCAGCGGCTGCAATACACGCCATCACTATACTGTTCAACATTCTGTCGATTGAAAAAATACGGTTTCGCGCTGAAAGTACTTCCCACCCACTGCCACGACAGGCTGTTCGAGGCCGGATCACCATCGAGCAGGTGCCGATAGAACAGCGCTGCGCCGTCGCGCCAGTCCACGCCGCGCCAGTGTTGTACATAGGCGGCCACCCACATTCGTGCATGGTTATGCATATAGCCCGTGGCAAAGAGTTCCTGCAGCGCCGCGTCAATGCACACCAGGCCGGTCGTGCCGCTGGCAATATCGGGCGGCAGACCACGCTGCCGAGGCGCTGTATGCTTCGCTGGTTCGAGATCCGCGTGAATACGCTCACCCAGGTCGGCATAGACCAGTTGCCAGAAAGCGCGCCAGGCCAGTTCGTTGATAAACTTGTTCACACCAGGTGTTGGTGCAAAGCGGGTGACCACATAATCGCGTAGCTCGGTCAGTGACAACACGCCGTGCCGAATATAGGCCGAGAGTGCCGAGACGCTACGCCGGACAACGTGATTGCGCATACGTCCATAGTTCTGCGGCTCGAAAGCACGTAACTGCTCCAGTGCTGCCGCTCGCCCGCCCACCGTACTTGCTGGCACAGGCGGGCCAGCATACAGACCGTCAAGTGCAGCGGCTAGATAGTCTATGCGCTCGGCACGGGTTGCTGGTGTTTCCAAAATCATGGTCGAAAAAGATCCTCGTCATCTTGCGAATAATGTTCATAAAATCGACGCAAGTGTTGAATCAGCGCTACGAGCTTGGCCTGCGTGTAGCTTGACACTGTCAGCATCAGGGTGGGGGCAGGGCTATCAGCAGAAGCAAGACACCTAGTTGTACAGCGACCACACGCTTCATCAGCGCTTCGTCTCTCAGGCAGCCGTGGCCGATGTACGCTCTAGACGTCGACCAGCGCGCGCTCCAGGAACAGGCACGACGTTGAGGATCTCATAGATCAGCGCCCGGGCCGTCACATTCCGAATACGCGCCGAGGGATTGATGATCAGGCGGTGACCCAGCACCGGTTCGGCCAATTCCTTTACATCATCAGGAATGACATAATCACGGCCCTGGATGGCAGCACGCGCCTGAGCACCCCGATAAAGAGCCAACGAACCGCGTGTGCTGGCTCCCAGGTAAATATCTTCGTGCTGCCGGGTGGCTGCCACCAGGGCTACAATATACTCCTCGATCAGTTCATTGACATGGACATCTTTGATCGCCGCCTGCATTTGCAGCAATGTCTCGCTATCGATCACCATGTTCAGCATATCGAGCGGATGTGACTGCCGCTGACGCTTGAGGATGGTCATCTCATCGTGCTTATCGGGATAGCCCAGATGAATACGCAATAAAAAGCGATCTAGCTGTGCCTCTGGGAGCGGGAACGTGCCCTCATACTCGATCGGATTCTGCGTTGCCAGGACGATAAAGGGATGCGGCAGGTCATACGTCACACCATCAACCGTAATCTGCTGCTCTTCCATCGCCTCCAGGAGCGCACTCTGGGCACGTGGCGTAGCCCGATTGATCTCATCTGCCAGTACAATCTGCGCAAAGATCGGGCCAGGGCGAAACTCAAAGCGCTGGTTCTGCTGATTGAACATCGAAATACCGGTCACATCAGAAGGCAACAGATCGGGGGTGAACTGGATGCGTTTGAAACTGCAACCGATCGAACGCGCAATGCTCTTCGCCAGCACCGTTTTGCCCGTACCTGGCACATCTTCTAGCAGCACATGGCCTTTGCACAGCAGCGCAATTAGCACCAGTTCAACTGCACGATGTTTGCCGACAATCACATGCTCGACATTAAGCATCACCCGTTCGACAACCTGGTTAATAGCATTCAATCCCGTTCCTCTTTTCATCTCATCTGATCGTTGAGGGATCAATGCAGCAGCACGCTCCGTACCAGCGCGTCTGGCACATCATCACGCACACTCACCGTCCCAATGGATACTGGTAGCACCCAACGGATTTGCCTGTTTTGTACCTTTTTGTCACGCAGGGTCAGAGCCAGCACCTGTTCCAGATCAACATCGGTCGGAAACCGGGTAGGCAGACCATAGGCCTCCAGCAAATGACGTTGCCGTTCCGCATCGGCAGCGGCAAAAATACCCATCTCGACCGCAATGCATGCCGCTGCGTGCATACCGATGGCCACAGCCTCGCCATGCAACAGACCCTCATAGCCCAGCACTGCCTCCAGGGCGTGGCCGAGCGTGTGCCCATAGTTCAGAATGATACGTACCCCCTGCTCACGTTCATCGGCGCTGACCACTGCCACTTTGACGGCAACCGCCCGCCGCACCACACTGGTCATCAGATCCACCATCTGCGTAAAAAGGGTATGTTGCTGGAAATCAACCGCATGTGCTTCGAGCATCGCAAACAATTCAGCATCGCGAATCACCCCATGCTTGATCACCTCGGCCCATCCTGAGCGCAGTTCACGACCAGGCAGCGACTGGAGCGTCGCAGTATCGGCCAGCACGAACCGCGGCTGATGAAATGCACCGATCAGATTCTTACCCAACGGATGATTGATACCCGTCTTCCCACCGACGGCCGCATCAACCATCGCCAGCAGCGTGGTTGGCAGTTGCACCAGTGCAATGCCACGCAATATACTGGCAGCCGCAAAGCCGGCCAGGTCGCCCACTACACCGCCGCCCAATGCCAGCATTGCGTCGCAGCGCTCCACGCCCCTGCTGATCATCCAGGTGTACAATTGCCATAGTTGCTCCTGGCTCTTACTCGCTTCACCGGACGGCACCACATAGGTCTGCACCGGATAGCCCGCCTCGGACAGCAGCGCCTGGATTTCCGTGCCATAATACGCAAACACACTGCTGTCACTCACCAACCAGAGTGTGCCTCCCAGACCATACTTTTTGAGCAGGTGCGGTAACTGCTGCCGGGCACCCTTCTCGACGATGACCGGATAGTGTATTGTACCAGTGTTAACTATAAGCTGGCTGAGAGACATAAAACTCCATTATTATAGGTTATCATTATAGGTTATCCCACGTGAGGAGTGAGAAAATAGCTGTCAGGAAATAAGGAATCATTGGAGAGGACTTCTCTTTCCTCCTTATCTATTTCCTCTATCTCCTATTTTCTATCTCCTAAACTAAACGGTTTGTGCCCACGCATGGGTCTCACCGTCACGGTCAGCAGCGAGATTAACTATTCCGAAATCAACACCCAGGAAGCCGGTTGGTTCATCAGGTGTTGGCGCGGCTTTCGGCCGCGTGATGGGCAGTTCTCCCTGCCCATCACAGTGCACCCGTTCCGCTCCACCGATCTTCCAACCGGTGTCATCCAGATAGCGGCGTTGAAACTCCCCCAGGAGGAGTTGACCGACAACCCGCCCGGCCAGCGTGTTCAACCGCACACGGTCGAGGCACATCAGCCGGTAGGTGCGAGCGTCGTAACGAATCGCGCGATCCGGCTTGAAGGTCGGACACGTGTTGTGTCCATTGGCGCGTGCCGCACGCACGGCCTCAGCCGCTTGATCCCTGGCACAACAGGCCAGTTGTGCTCCCAACCCGTACGTGCTGCGGGTTGGGTCATAGACGGCGTGGTGCAGCTTGTTCTTGTTGGTGATGCGCTCGTGCCACGCGACCTGTGCGCAGAAGGTTGCCGCCGCATTGAATGCTGCAGCCGTCGCAAGAAGCGCACCAACAGCGACACCGCTGAGTATCGATGGATAGCACCCCGTTCGTGTGGAGCGTGTTTGGATCATATAATGATCATTGGTCAACCAGGAGCGGGCCGGTCAGGAGCGCCTCTACCTCTGCGCCAACAGGATATTCGTAGATACCAGGTGGCAGCACAAGCAAGCCGTTGGCTCCCCGCAGCGATAACAACCGGGTGCTGCTTTGCAGGCCTGTACTACGTGCCACCAGTCGCCCATCGTGCCACGCAATCTGCGTGCGCTGATACTCGGGGCGGTCAGAAGTAGTGCGGATCGGTTCGCGCAGCGTGACCCGAACACGTGGACGGTCGGGAGACGGGTCACCCTGCAACCGGCGTAAGGTCGGACGTACAAACATCTCGAAGACGACAAGCGACGAAACCGGAAAACCCGGCATGCCAAACACCAGAAACGGCGCCTGCGCTGGTCTAGCGACGGTCGCAAAAAATGTAGGCTTGCCGGGCTTGAAGGCCACACGCCCGAAGTGAATAGTGCCTACCTCGGCCATGAGCGGCTTGATCAAGTCACGTGTACCCATTGAGATACCGCCACTGGTGATCAACATATCGGCCTGACCGATGGCCTGCAAGATAGCATTGCGCTGCACCTGGGGATCATCACGAGCAATGCCCAGCGACAGCCCTTCGGCACCTGCCTCTTGCACCGCCGCCAGCAGGGCATACCGGTTGCTATCGCGCACTTGCCCGACTGTGCGCGGCGCATCAGGTTCGACAACTTCGTCACCCGTAGCAAGGATTGCCACCCGTGGACGGCGATATACATTGACCTGTGTCTGCCCCAGAGCAGCCAGCAGGCCAATTTCGGGCGGCCCCAGGGTGGTACCGCGGGTCAGGATTTGCTGTCCCTGCGCAATATCCTGGCCCACCGTTTGAATGTGGGCACCGGGGGCAATGGCTGCATGGACGTGCAGTTGCCCGGCCTGCTCCTCGGTGTCTTCAAACATCACCAGCGCATCTGCACCAGGTGGTACCGGCGCACCGGTCATAATACGTACCGCCGTGCCCGGTAGCAGCGGTGCATCAAACGTGCTACCGGCTGTCACCTCAGCTATCACTTGCCGCTCGCGCATGCCATCGGCGGCACAAACGGCATAGCCATCGATCAGTGACCTGGTGATATCAGGCACATTCTCGGTGGCAAAAACATCTTCGGCCAGCACGCGCCCGGCAGCAGTCAGGCTGCTTACCGGTTCAGACGGCAGGGCCGTAATATGGGCGGCTACGATCTGGTGTGCTTCGTCGAGCGACACCATCCGGTAGGGTGATTGGTGCTGGTGCAGGCTCATAATCCTGATATTGCTTCTTGTATGCTCATATCGTTTATGAACAGAAGGACATTTCTTCTTTAGCTGCCGCAGGCACAGGCGCAAAGAATGTTGGAGACAGGCCACCGCTTAGGAAATAGGAGATAGGAAATAGGAGATAGGAAATAGGAGATAGAGGAAAGAGAAGTCTTCCCCAATGGTTCCCTATTTCCTGACAGCTATTTTCTCACTCCTCACTCCGCTTTACCGAAGGTGAAACCCATATATTGACGACCGCCTGACTTCGGCAAATTTATTGTACCACATCCTTGCTTTTTCGGTAGGATCAACCCATCGTACCACAACGAGACATCTCCTGGAGAGGAAGGCGCGGTACGGCCTCGCCCCTCCCGTAGGAGGAGGGAGGTAGGATAGAGGGTTCTCACTCTTCTCACTCCTGGCTCCTCTCTTCTCGCTCGGCCCCCGCACTCCGGCGGAGATGAAGTCTCATTGGAGTAATAGGTTAGCCGAACAGCACCGCAATGAGAGGACTGCCTGCGCCCCATGCTTCCAGATCGTACCTTAGATAGCTCAGTACAACAGACAGGATGACTGTCTATCCTACCACTGCCCCAGAGCAGGTGAGACAGGTTCTACCGTCTGTGCCTGTGCTTTCCTGTCAGCAAACTCCTGTTCAGCCAGGAACCAGGTCGCCTCCATCGCCGCCATACATCCCTCACCAGCGGCAGTGATCGCCTGGCGATAAATGTGATCAACGACATCCCCAGCAGCAAAAACACCGGGAATGTTCGTGCGCGTACGGCCATCAGTCAGGATATAGCCACCCGCATCAAGATCAAGCTTACCAACAAACAGGCTTGTGTTCGGTACATGGCCGATATAGGGAAACACTCCATCAATCTCCTCGATTGACTCTGCACCCGTCTTGAGATTACTGATCCGCACACCAGTGACCCGATCTGTACCCAGAATCTCTGTGACTACTGAGTCCCAGATAAAGCGCACCTTCGGATTATCAAACGCCCGCTCCTGTAAAATAGGGTCAGCGCGCAACTGATCGCGCCGGTGGACGATGACCAGTTCTGAGACATAGCGGGTGAGAAACAACCCTTCATCCAGCGCACTGTTGCCCCCACCCACGACAACCACGCGCTTATCCCGAAAGAAAAAACCATCGCATGTGGCGCAGTAGGAGACACCGCGATTCGCCAGTTCTTCTTCACCGGGGACGCCTAGTTTGCGCGGAGATGCACCGGTTGAGATAATCAACGCCTCCGCTGTAATGCGCTGGCCACCATCAGTCAGCAGTGTAAATGGACGGCGCGTAACATCAACGTCGATCACAAGTGCATCAAGATACTGTGTACCAAACCGTGCGGCTTGCTTCTCCATCAATTCGGCCAGTTCGTAGCCACCAACAGATTCGGGAAATCCGGGATAGTTCTCGACTTCACTGGTGGTAGCAATCAACCCACCCGGCTGCAACCCACGTATCACCAGCGGCTCCAGGTTCGCACGCGCTGCATACAGCGCAGCGGTCAATCCGGCTGGACCAGAGCCAATAATCACAACTTTATGATGCATATTCGTCTTGCTCCTTCCTTATACCTGTTCTGATTTACACGAGGTCTACGGTGGTATAGGTAACTCACTTTTTCGCCTTCAGCAGATAGGATAGAAGGGCGCACGGCCATGCGCCCTTCTATCCGATTTTCGTCTCCAACGAAATCCGGTAAAAAAGCGTCGCTTCTATACGGCCACAGGCGAACAAAACGGCTGGTTCAAGCGACCATAGAACGCGTGTGATTTCCAGGAGTTATGTGATTCTTCAATCAAGACATCCATACTCTTCCTTACCACCGAAGGACGGACTGGGCGTCCACGCCATTTGATGCCCCAAAACAGTATCGGGTTACATGCGTTACATGATCGCTCGTCACTACCCGTTATTGTACCTCTGGCAGAGCAGTACTTTTTTCTTTCTCAATGTTCGCCGTAAACGAACATTGAGAATCAGAAGCACATCTCTTCCACACGAGCGCTGGCGAAAAAGACGTAGTGTTCAATCGACCGCGTACCTTCTATCGAGTTACCGGTTCTATTGCAGTATACCATAGGCCACCGGGCCGCTCCTGTGATCCTTATTCTTCTGCGGTGGTAGCCGGGTCAGTGGTATCCGGGTCACGGGTACTGGCAGTAATCTGACGATGTGCCTGCGGTAGAGTAAAGAGAAACCGTGACCCACGACCTACCTGACTTTCAACCCAGATTCGGCCACCGTGGGCTTCTACAATACTTTTTGTCAAATAGAGACCCAGGCCCGCACCCTGGGTCTCGCGCCGCAGTCGATTGTCAATACGATAAAAGCGCTGGAAGATACGCTGATGTTCTTCGGGCGGAATACCAATACCCTGATCGGCCACATACACGATGACTGTATGCTCTTCTGCCCATCCGCCGATCCGAATCACCCCACCATCCGGGCTATACTTAACTGCATTAGACACCAGATTTGACAACACCATACGGATACGTTCATAATCAGCATGTACGGGCGGGAAATCATCATCAAAGCGCAACTCAAACTCAAAGTGATCAAGGCACTGCGCCGCAAAACCTTGCACGACCTCACGTGCCAGCGTCGGCAGCGACCAGTCGGTCAACTCCAGATGCAACCCGCCTGCGAGAAACCGGGATACATCCAGCAGATCCTGGATCTGGTCAGCCAGCCGATCTGCTTCTTCTTCGATCACCCGCAAGCCATCTTGCAGTGTCTCGGTACTCCAATGTGCATCCTCGCGGCGCAGGGTTCCGGCATAGCCTTTAATGATACTCACCGGGGTTTTCAATTCATGCGAGATGACCGAAATGAACGTATTTTGCAGTTCCTTCTCGCGATTCTGCTCGGTAATATCGCGCACATTGGCAATAGCACCCAGAAAGGTACCGCGTGGCCCACGTTGTGGCGCATAGCGACTCTGAATATAAAACTCGCGCCCGTCTCGATTGGTAATCCAGCCCTCAACCACCGGATTAGGCTCGTAGGGATGCCGTTGGAGCGGGCAATCGGTCAAACACATATTCACTCCCTGGGCATTATGAATTCCCAGCACTTCAGCACATGGGCGACCAATCGCCTCGCTACGGGGCCACCCTGTTAGTTGCTCCATCGCTTGATTAAAACTGGTAATGCGCCAGCGGCTATCAAGGATCATCACCCCATCCGCACTCTGCTCAATAATCGCATTCAGACGCTGCTTCTCACGCAACACCCCCTGGTACAACCGTGCATTACTGACCGCAATCGCAGCCTGGGTTGCAAACGCTTGTAACATTTGCTCATCATCGGCAGAAAAAGCCACGTTGAGCGCAGCCCGAAAAACATAAATCACTCCCACCGATGTATCGTGAAAAGTCAATGGCAGCGCAATCATCTGGCGCAACGCCAGTCCGGTGTCCGTAGCGATAGTGCGCAAGACACGAATGAGCGTATCACGGGGAACCTGGCGTAACGGCAGATCTAACAGCGGCGTAAAAGCAGGCCAGATCTCTGGAGGCAACCCCGTCGAAGCATACACCCGTAACTCACCACTTCCATCCTCATCATACAAAGCGATCAGCCCAGAGGTGCCGGCCAGCATCTCTACGGCAACGTCGATCACCAGATTAAGCACACTGGTCAAATCCAACTGGGCCGTAATAGCCCGGCTAATCTGTAAAAGATATTCACGCTGGCGCAAGCGATGGTCTGGTAATTCTAACATGGATCTAATGCTCCATATATGCCCTTCTAATACAGAAAGAGTATCCTGACAGACGTAACCACTACAGGTTATCAAAAACAAATGTTAATGTACGTGGTGGTCTGTCCACCCGACATGCGATATACCTGTGGTCACGTATGTCAAGGCATGATGGCCACAGTCAAGATAGATCAGGTCGTAGCATAACACTGTCCGGGTTGAACACCCACTGCGTCTAATACCTACTGGAACTGTATGAACACGAAGGAGGTAGACCTATGACCACTATAACTCGCTGGGATCCTTTCCAGGACATGTTATCACTACGTGAGGCGATGAACCAGTTGTTTGAGGAAAGCTTTGTAAAGATGCCGTCTATCAATCGGGGAACAGCAGGTTTTGTACCCGCGCTGGATCTGAGTGAAACCGCCGACGCCTTTATCATTGATGCCGCCGTACCTGGTTTGAAGGCCGAAGACCTGAACGTCACCCTTGAAAACAACATCCTGACCATCAGTGGCGAAATGCGTGATGAACGCGAGCAGAAAGATCGCAACTATCATCGCGTCGAGCGCCGCTTTGGTAGCTTCCAGCGCAGCGTATCTCTGCCTAATACTGTCAAGGCCGATGAGATCAATGCGACTCTGAAAGATGGAGTCTTGCATCTGGAGATTCCGAAGGCCGAGGAAGTCAAGCCACGTCGCATCAGCGTGAATGTAACGAATACACATCAAATTGAGGCTGCGAACTAGGAACACCGCGGCGTACGGCTCACAACTGTACACCGGTCATCAAGCCACTGCTCAGTGGCTTGATGACCGGTAGACTACCCTATACTCGCTCCGTATCTCCCCATCCGGGCACAACCCTTTACAACGCCCGCTGCACCTGAACAACAAGGTGTTAACGTTTACCATACCTGATATACCGGCTAACACGGTTCCGATCATGGCAATCTTAAACCCGTGCTTTTAGCACAAGGATGACCTCACAGCAGCTCGTATCCCGCTCTCGGCCCATCGCATACCAGACACATTTACTATTTACAAATAGGACTCGACAGATACCAGCCGCTATGCTATGCTAATAAAACATTATACCTCGCGCTCGTGTGGACAGTGGTGTCAGCGACCACGTTACAGGGAGACCCTGGCAAGGAGCATTGGATCATGCAGCTTGACTTGACCAGCAAGCGCGCGAAGAAACTCATTTGTCTCCATGATCTGACTGAGGAAGAGATCCAACAGATTGTAGCCTCGGCGCGGATCAATCTTGCCACGTTCGACCCGGAATACCGCACCAATGTAACCCGGATAGCGGATGAGTTACAGAAAAGCCGCCCTACGATTTATGGCTGGGCTGATCGAGCTATTTCTGCGACCATTCACTCTCTTCGCAATATCCGAACCGGCCGTCCGCCCAAAGAGCGAGAGCATACCAACCGCAGAGAAGTTGGAAAGTCAGAAGTACCATCACAATCATGACTAAAGTCATACTGAGAAGGGTGTATGACGTGTGTGAATTATGGTAGTATAATACACGCGTTCAAATGGCGGTGATGCTGGTTCGAGCAGGATCAGCGAGGAGATTTCTCGAGTTATGAGTAGTAATTTGAAGAGCCTGTTAGGTCGCTTCCGTGCGCTTGATAGCGTTGAACTGGCTGCCGTCGTCGCCCAGGATGGCTTACTTATCGAGGCAACTGCTCGCCCAGGTGTCGATATCGATGCCATCTGTGCTGTCGCTTCCAACGGTCTGGCCATGGCCGAGGCGCTGGGGCGGGAGATTGATAAGGGGCAGACAATGCAAACGCTGCTAGAATATCAGCAAGGGTTAGTATTGTTGGAGCCGATTAGCGACGATGCTATGTTTCTGCTCATGGCGAATACCCGTGAAGAACTAGGGCAGGTTCGGTTCCTGGTTGCTATCCATCGCCACGATTTAGTTAATGCACTGAACGCAATCTGATATGCGATGTGCTATAATTGGCTTAGATAAATTGTAGTTCGGGCATCCTGATCATATTTTACGTATGATATAAGGCAGGTGTTATGGATCCACAGCTCACAAGTTTGATTGTTCCCTCAGAGGAAATAGCAAAGATAGAGGAGTGCCTGAACCATCTGGTCGAGGACACGGGTGGTAACTATACCTTGTTGCTGGATAAGAGTGGGCAGGTGATAGCTTCTCAGGGCGATGGTGATCGCCAGGACATCACGGCTCTTGGAGCGCTGATCGCTGGTACCTTTGCGTCTTCACGCGAGGTGGCGAAACTTCTACGCGAGAAGGATTTCCGCGTGTTGTTCCAGCAAGGTGTGCGGGAGAATATCTTCATCGCGCTGATTGAAGAGCAGTGGATCCTGTGTATTATCTTCAACAAGGGTACACATATCGGTCTGGTGAAGGTACTAACCAAGAAGGCAACGGATGAACTTGCAGGTGTGCTGGAGCGAGTGCGTCAGCAACATAAAGCCCGCGATGAAGTGTTAGGATCGTCGTTCCGTACTTCTATGGAAGATACTATCGATCTGCTATTCCGCGATTGATAATCCATGCTCGGTCGCTTCTGGGCACTGCTCCGGTCAGGAGGTTGGCAATACCGCGACTATGAGCACGGGCCCGGCTGATGTACTGTAATCCTTATTGTATGAGACGTGTTAGGTTCTAACAGGCACGTGAGACAACTATGGCTTTGATCAACGTTGCAGCGCGCGAGATCCACTGTAAAATTGTTTACTATGGTCCGGGGATGTGTGGAAAGACGTCAAACCTGCAATACATTCATGCCCAGGTACCGCGCGATACCAAAGGGGATCTACTTTCCATCGCCACGGAAACGGAGCGGACGCTGTTTTTTGACTTCTTGCCGCTCGATCTCGGGAAGGTACGAGGATTCCAGACACGGTTTCACCTCTATACTGTACCTGGGCAAGTTCTCTATGAGCGTACGCGAGTGGCTGTATTGAATGGTTCCGATGGGGTGGTTTTTGTTGCCGACTCTCAGCGTAGTAAACTGGAAGAGAATATTAAAAGCTTGAAAGAACTGGCAATTAATATTACCCGCCAGAATAAGAAGTTTCAAGACTACCCTGTAGTGTTACAATATAATAAGCGCGATTTGAGCGAAATCTTGCCTGTTTCTGTACTCGATAAGTACCTCAATGGCATGAACTGGCAACGTTATGAAGCCATTGCAACGACTGGTGTAGGGGTATTTGATACCCTCAAGGCTATCAGTAAGCTGGTGATCAGCAGGCTCTAATCCATATTGTGTGAAGGATATGTAGCGCTCATCGCTGAACGCCGATGTATGAAGGTATTGTATCATGGCTCTTACAGGCGATCTTAGTGAATTTCCACTAACTGATATTATCCAGTTAGTGGATCTGAGTAAGAAAACCGGTGGCGTTCATATCAAGGGGAAACGTGGTACCCAACCTATAGAGGGTTGGATTTATTTCCGTGACGGCAAAATTATTGGTGCTGAGTTGCCGGGTAAAACACCGCTCGAAGCGATCTATACATTCTTTACTGTTTCGAGTGGCCCCTTCACGTTTCACGATGATCGAGTGCTCGATCAACCAACCATCACGACCAGTAATGAAGTGATTATCATGGAAGGTATCATGCGTCAGGATGCCTGGGCCAGTATTCACGAGCTCGTGCCATCCCTTACGATGGTTCCCCGCCTGGTTCCTAACCCTGCATCAGGTACCACGGAAATTAATCTGGAGGCCGAAGAGTGGCGTGTTCTCACGATGGTCAATGGTACCAACACGGTTGACCAGATCGTTCAGCGCGGCGGGCTAGGCGAGTTTCGTACCTGTGAGATTATTGCCCAATTATTAGCAAATGGTTTGATCGAGCGGCGTGAGGACTGAGTCGATTCGGTATGCCTACTACAGAGGGAGGTGCTCTTCTTGCATGGATCGGTATTCACCAGGTGGTTTGCACCGCTCTGTACGCAGTTTACAACCCACGGCACAGTTCGATATCCACCTATGGCTCTGCTCAATATCTATCTAGAGGGGAGCATTGTCCGTTCTTGCAAAAAAATAAAGAGGTATCGTGCGTATACTGATAAGTGTCTGGGATAAACGCCAGATCGTTGCCTTTGCGCAGGCGCTGGCTGAATATGGGGCCGAAATCGTCTCGACTGGCAAAACACATCGCCTCTTGCTTGATGCTGGTATTCCGACCCGCTCAGTAAGTGATATTACGGGCTTTCCTGAAATTCTTGATGGTCGCGTTAAGACGTTACATCCCGCTATTCACGCTGGTATTCTGGCTCGCCACGATCAACCAGCTCATATGCAGCAACTGGCCACATACGGCATCCATCCTTTCGATATGGTGGTCGTCAATCTCTATCCGTTTCCACAAACTATTGCCCAGCCTGGGGTGATATTGGATGCAGCACTGGAGCAGATTGATATTGGTGGTGTGGCGTTACTGCGTGCGGCAGCAAAAAATTTCCCCCATGTCATTCCTGTAGTTGATCCATCCGACTATGAGCCAGTGCTGGCCCATCTACGCGCCGGTGCAGTTCCTCTTATGTTTCGTCAGCAATTGGCAGCCAGAGCGTTTGCCCATACAGCCGCCTATGATGCAGCGATTGCAAACTATCTGGAAGATAGCTTGTTTCCACCCGTCTTGCCCCTCGCATGGCAGCATGCCCAGGATCTCCGCTATGGTGAAAATCCGCATCAGCATGCGGCGCTCTATGGTACATTTTTTACCTATTTCGAGCAACTCCACGGCAAGGAACTGTCATACATTAACATTCTCGATACAGCGGCGGCCCAGGAGTTGATCGAGGAGTTTCAACCTTCCGAAGGGGTGGCACTGACAATTATCAAGCATACCAACCCCTGTGGAGTGGGCATCGGTTCAACGCCACTGGAGGCCTGGCAGCGGGCATTTGCGACCGATCCCCAGGCTCCATTTGGTGGGATTATTGCCGTTAATGCCCCCTGCGATCTCGAACTGGCCCGGGCGATCAATGAGATTTTCTCGGAAATCGTGATTGCGCCGGATTTTGACCCGGCGGCACTGGAGGTATTGCGCAAGAAGAAAAACCGGCGCCTGTTGCGATCTCTGGCACCCGTGACAGGATCAGATACCCGCCTGATCCATAGTGTTCCAGGCGGTGTACTGGTGCAGGAAGCGGATCGGACACCGCTGAGCGCTGAATCACTGACGGTGGTAACACGTCGTTCACCCACAGACGATGAAATGCGGGCGTTGCGCCTGGCCTGGCGAGTGGTAAAACACGTCAAATCAAACGCGATTGTGTATAGCACGGTTGATCGCACGTTGGGTATTGGTGCGGGGCAGATGAGTCGGGTCGATAGTTCTAAAGTGGCGATCTGGAAGGCGAAGGAAGCCGGCCTCTCGCTGGTGGGTTCGGTGCTTGCTAGCGATGCATTATTTCCCTTTGCCGATGGCGTCGAAGTGGCACTGGCTGCAGGTGCAACGGCGATTATTCAGCCGGGCGGTTCTGTACGTGATGACGAGGTAATTGCGGCTGCTGATCAGGCTGGCGCAGCGATGGTCTTTACTGGTCGGCGACACTTTCGGCATTGATGGCGCAGCTACTGCTAACAATCCACCACGAGTCATCATGAGTCGCACTAGACGGGCGTTCCGGCTAAAGCCAGAACGGCGAGGTACCCTTGAGTGAGTCGTCAAAAACCAGTGACCCGACCAGAGCCGAGACACCCGTTAGCAATGGGAATAGGATTGCTATAGCCTGACCCATAGTGACTTGCCGGTACCTTATGGCTCTATGAGTGATCAAAGACGGTTCATGCTTAAGCTTGATAGGCAGGCGATGCTTACATTTGATACCAATGGATTGATACCCGCGATTGTCCAGCATGCACGTAGCGGCGAGGTCTTGATGCTGGGTTATATGAACCAGGAAGCCCTGGAGCATACGCAGGAAACGGGGTTGGTCACGTTCTGGAGCCGCAGTCGCGGCGAATTGTGGCAAAAAGGTATGACCAGTGGGCATGTACTACATCTCGTAGCAATCTATCAAGATTGTGACAGTGATGCCTTGCTAGTCCTGGCTGAACCGGCTGGTCCCACCTGTCATACCGGGCGCCCCAGTTGTTTTTTTCGCCATCTGGATGGCGAGTTGCTGAACGAACGGGTACCAGCTACGATCATTCTTAGCCAGCTGGCAGATATTATCGCTGCCCGACGTACGGATCCACCTGAAGACTCATATACAGCCCGCCTCTTAACCGGCGGAGTAGATCGCATCGGCAAAAAAATAGGCGAAGAAGCCGCTGAAGTGATTATTGCTGCCAAGAATAATTCGGCTGAGGAATTAATATATGAAATGGCAGACCTGCTGTACCATAGTCTGGTACTCCTGGAATGCCAGCATATTCCGTTATCCGCCGTCCTGGCAGAACTACAGCGTCGTGCTATGAAATGAGTGTGCGGAGCAACATGGCGGCGCATATGCCGCTGATGACTCCCACCTCTCTCGGGCTATGAGTGAACATGCGAGCCGAGTAATAATATTGAGCAACGATGCTCACATCCTTGATCTATGCCATCAGGTACTAGATCACGCTGATTTTGCAGTACAATTTGTCAATACGATCGAACAGACGCTCGACAAATTATGGCATGATCTCTTCGATCTGGTTGTCCTGGATTGGCATGTGTCTGCACCCTACAGCTTAACTTCATTCACCGACATCCGTGGCCGCGAACCAAATATTCCGATCGTCCTGTTGATGGGTACCAGCGACCTGGAACATGTCGTGCAGGTAACCCGTCTGGGAGCTCAGGCCGTCCTCCTCAAGCCGTTCTCGATCGCAGATCTGCGCAATACTATCACCAGCGTCCTACAACGACGGCGCGCATTGCGCATCCAGAACCGCGTTGCGGCACTACGCCCGCTGGTACAGATCAGTCAGCGCTTGCTGGCTGAACTGGATCTGCCACGCCTGTATGACTTGATTATTGAAACAGTACGGGTTGAATTAAAGGCTGATCGAGCTTCGCTCATGCTGCTCGAAGAGGATGCAACCGCATTACGCATTGTCGCCTGCTCCGGTCTACCATCAGAAGTCCAACTGGGGCAGCGCGTTGAGCTTGCGGGCAGCCTGGCTGGTTGGGTGGCCCATCAAGGGCAGCCGTTGATTCTCAATAGCCAGCACTGTGCGATACCCGAACTACAACACGTCCTGGTCAATGACTGTCTATCCTCTGTTCTATCGGTACCATTAATGTCCGGCGGTCAGGTACGGGGCGTCCTCAATGCCGCCAAAACACATGCAGGACTCTCGTTCACTGAGGCCGATCAGGAATTGCTGGTTTTGCTCGCTGGTCAGGCTGCGATTGCCATTGAGAACGCACGTCTGTATAATCTGGCTCAGCGCCGTGCGGATCGGCTCGCGTTACTCTACCAACTCAGCACGGCTGTTACCGGTTCACTGGATCTAGAGCAAATCATTGGGGCAACAATGCGTCACATCAGTGACGCATTTCATGTTGACCACGGCTATATTTTTCTATCGGCTGATGATCCTCGACGATTGGTGCAGTATATATCGCTGCATTATGAGGTGGTGTCACCATTAACACCTCTTGATGTCGTGGCCACCCATGGTATTATTGGCCGGGTGCTGAGTGATGGGCATCCACGCGTTGAGCCAGCCATAGCGTGGAACGCCTCACAGCTCGGACAGACACCCCTGCTAGATCTGCCCCCCTGGGAACAGATTATTCCCGTTGCTGAAACGCAATCATATACGCCATGCGTTCTAGTCCCTGATCTCCAGCCGATTTCCTATATCTTTACGCCTGTTCCCCACTGGTTGTGTGTCGCGCTGATCAGTGATCGTGGTATTTGCGGGGCGATTGAGTTACTTGGACGACCAGGGCAGCAGTTTGGTGAAGACGATATCCATTTGATGACTGCTATGGCGACCCCGGTTGCGATGGCGATAGAAACCGCACGTCTACACGCGAGTGTTGCCCATTCTGAGGCACGCTATCGGGCGCTCCTTCAGCATGCGACTGAGGCGGTGTTGTTGCTTGATGCTGATGGACAGCGTATTCTGGATGTAAATCCGGCCGTTGAGCAACTGAGTGGGTATACCTATGCAGCACTGCTCCAGATCGATCCGGATAGTCTTTTGCCCGGAGTCAAAGAAGCGGGTATCAAGGTCTGGATCAATGAACGTACGGACAACAGTAGCACATCAGGGATAATACCGTACATGGTTCCTGCACCCTATCAGAGATCATTAAGCACCTCCTATTGTACGCTGCCCTCTACTGCTCCACCGCGTACGGTCACCGAAGCATGTGAGATTGAATCGTTCCTGGTGGCTAAAGATGGGCGTAGTATTCCGGTTGCCATCACTGTCAGCCGTGTCCCGTACGATGGTCAAAAACTATTATTGGTCATGGCACGCGATATTAGTGAGCGTCAACGGATTGCCCAGCAGTTGCTGCAGACAGAAAAACTGGCTGCGGTGGGGCGTCTCTCTGCATCCATTGCCCATGAAATCAATAATCCACTCCAGGCCATCCACAATTCCCTGCACTTGCTGAACAATCGGCCCTTGAGTGAAGAGAAGCGGCAACTCTATTTGACCATGGCGCAGGAGGAGGTTGATCGGTTAATTACGATTGTGCAGCGCATGCTTGATTTTTATCGACCCGCCCGTGATGGTGTGGGGATGCGACCTACCGATCTGCACGAATTGCTGGATTCGGTTCTGGCGCTGATTAACAAGCAACTGCAAACCTGTCATATTCGTGTAGTACGGGATTGGGCTTCTGCACTACCACGTGTCCTGGCCATAGGGAATCACCTCAAACAAGTGTTTCTCAACCTGATCCTGAATGCCATCGAGTCCATGCCCGAAGGCGGTGTGCTGACTATTCGTACCACAATGGTTGATCAACTGGATACCACCGGATATCACAGTTTAGATATCGTATCAATAACCGGATCAGCCGGGCATCGTGTGTCTGACCCATCAGTCATTGTGGAGATCAGGGATACTGGTCAGGGTATTCCCCCAGATATTTTACCGAAAATTTTTGAACCATTCTATACGACGCGCAGCACAGGCACTGGATTAGGTCTGGCGATTAGTTACAGCATTGTAGAACAACATCAGGGAGAACTTGCGGTGAGTAGTGTTCTGGGTCAGGGAACAACCTTTCGCCTGCGGTTCCCGTCACTGCCAGCCGAGTAGCATCTGCTGGGCCATGGTTTGCCTTTCCTTGATCCGTTACCTCGATATAGAACCGTCAGAAACGACAAACGTCGTCACTACAAATATAGCGACACATAGCTCTAAAAGCGACACGACACATAGACGGATACCCCCATGCAGGGGCTTTGAACCCTACCATGACCATGCTGGAGCTACTCAACCAGTCCGGGGAGAAGACGAATAATGATGCGTTGCCCGACCACATCAAGGGTTTGCACCACATCGTGGATCATAGGGATCAGTGCATCAGGCTGATCGGGACGACGCACGACGAGAACCTCGTTGGAACCAGTTGCGATCACTTCCTGGACGTAGCCTAATATTGCTCCTTCAGTCGTTTCCACCCGCAGGTTATACAGTTGATGAATATAATATTCGTCTGTACCCAGAGGAGCAGCGTCTGTTTCGAGAATGAACACCTCGGCACCACGGAGATCCTCGGCATGCTCACGCTTAGTTATCCCCTGAACCGTCATAACGAGCAGTTGTGGCTTGTGCTGGAACACATTGTGCAGTTGATATGGCGTATATTTATATTGCGTGCCAATGTAAATGGTACGAATACGTTTTTGGAGATAATCTGGACGATCAGTAATAGCGCGTAGCTTAAACTGGCCACGCATACCGAAGGCGGCAACAACATAACCGATCAACAAAAGTTCGTCTGGATCAGGATCCCCAGAATGCATACGAACTCACGGAATACCCAGGGTGATCGAGGAACCACCCTTAAACTACTCAATATCCACATGCACGCGCTTGTTCTGACGAGCTGCTGCTACACTCATGAGATCCCGAATAGCCTTGGCAACACGACCACTACGCCCAATAACTTTGCCAGTCTCAGAAGAGTGTACGGAAAGTTCATAGGTAACCGTAAAGCGCCCAACCCGTTCTTTAATGCGTACTTCATCAGGGCGATCAACCAAATTACAAGCAATATATTCAAGTAATGATTTCATAATCGATGAATCAAATCAAATAGATGGGGTAGCGCACGTGTGCTACCCCTCTTCTTTCCACATCAGGCTGAAATAGTGGGTTCTTCCGGTTCAGATCTATCCACATCGGCAGCGTCGAGTGTTGCCATTGCGCCGTCCGTAGGATCAGTGATTCGTTCCGGCTCAGGCACTGCCGCAACCGGCTCAGGCGCTGTCACCGGTTCGGCAACCGTCACCCCAGGAGCCACTGCTGCTTCTGGTTTGACCGGAGCGCCAGGGATGACCTGCCCATCACCATCGAGGATATGTATTTGCTTGAAAAGGCGTACCACGGTATTAGAAGGTTGCGCACCCACACCAAGCCAGTAGCGCGCACGATCGGCATTAACCTCCAGAATTTTGGGTTGACGCACAGGGTTATAATGACCAATAATTTCAATAAATTTACCATCACGTGGTGAACGCGAATCGGCGACCACCACTCGATAGCTGGGCTGCTTAGTCTTGCCAGTACGGCGAAGACGAATCCTGACCATGTTCTCTGTCTGCCTCCATAGAATACGATACAAGTGACGGCTCCCAGGGCAACCGCACGCGGGCTTCGGAGACTGCCGCCCCTGTCTTATGAGACAAGGGTTTCCTTATGGTTTAAGTATAGCACACAATTGTTTAAACCGCACGTTTGTGGTATCTGGGCGAAAGATTCTCAAGCAGGTGAATCCCTTCTATCCCAGGGCCAAATCACCCAGGCTTTACGGGCTATTTCTGTAAATGATAGCGGAATCATTCCAACGGGGTGGCCTGCAAGGGCAATGTCCCTGCAGGCGTTTCCTGGGATATACATGGACTTGCAGCTCTGTGCACTCCTGCTACGGTTACGCTATCGCTAATAAAAAGGCGCTTCGTTGAGCGTTACCGGAGCATGCGCATGAACTCGTTGGGATCAATCTGGCCGCCGCCACGACCACCCTTGCCCTTACCTTTCCCTTTGCCACCGCCACCGGTCAACTGTTTCATCATCCGCTGCATCTGCTGGAACTGTTTGATCAGCGCCGTTACTTCCTGTAATGAGGTGCCGCTGCCATTGGCAATCCGTTCACGGCGACGCCCCTTGATAATCTCAGGATGCCGTCGCTCGTACGGTGTCATCGAAAAAATCATGGCTTCGATGCGTTTCATTTCTTTCTCGCTGATCATTTCTTCATGGCCGCGCATCAACTGACTCAAGCCCGGTATCATACCAATAATCTGCTGTAACGGGCCAAGCTTGCGCATCTGCTGCATGGCATGAAGGAAATCTTCAAAGTCGAACTTGCCCTTACTGAGCTTCTTTTGCATCTGCTTCGCTTGTTCGGCATCGTAGAGTTGTTCTGCCCGTTCAATCAACGAGAGGACATCGCCCATGCCTAGAATCCGCGAAGCCAGGCGATCTGGATGAAATGGCTCGAGTGTATGGGTATCGATTTTCTCACCCGTACTCAGAAACTTGATCGGTACCCCGGTAACGGCGCGTACCGACAGTGCCGCGCCACCACGAGCATCACCGTCCATCTTGGTCATCACCAGACCGGTCAGGTTGAGCCGCTGATGAAAGGCTTCAGCAACGCGCACGGCTTCCTGACCAGTCATTGCATCGACGACGAGCAACCGCTCATTGACTGCAACCAGATGGTCAATTTGCTGGAGTTCTTCCATCAGCGGCTCATCAATTTGCAACCGCCCGGCCGTATCCAGGATGACCGTATTGAAGAGCTCTTTGCGCGCATGCTCCAGTGCATTACGGGCAATATCCGGTGGACGGGTCTGGGTACCTTCGCTATAGACTGGAATACCCAGTTGTTTGCCCAGTGCCTGTAACTGAGTGATCGCCGCCGGGCGATACACGTCGCACGCAACCAGCAGCACACGTTTGCCGTTCTTGCGTAAATGCAGAGCCAACTTTGCAGCCAATGTCGTCTTTCCAGTACCTTGCAAGCCAACCAGCATCAAGATGGTGGGACCAGGGCGCGCCTCTACCAGGGGGGCATGTGTTTCACCCAGCAGGCGGATCAACTCTTGATGCACAATTTTTACCACCTGTTGATCCGGGGTCAGGCTTTTCATCACCTCTTCGCCCACGGCCTGCTCGGTCACCCTGGCCACAAAGTCTTTGACAACCTTGTAGTTGACATCTGCCTCGAGCAAAGCCAGACGCACCTGTTTCATGCCTTCGCGCACATCAGCTTCGGTCAGCATACCCTTGCTGCCAAGCTTCTGGAAGACGTTTTGCAATCGATCTGAAAGACTTTCAAACATTGATCATCACTTCTGCCTGGTAAGTGGCGGTATCGAGCACCTGTCGTTACGTATGCCCAGCAACTACGACATGCCTGGATTTACGGGTATAGTACGCTGAATATTGTAGCCGTGAATTGATTGCGCGTCAAATGCCATGCTGCTTTTTGCACGCTTTTGCATCTGCCAGTATACTGCTTATGGTACGGTTGTGTGGCTTGCTACAGGTGCGGTGAAGAATATGGAACACCCTTCTATCTTTAATCTACCTGAATTGATTGCTACGCTGCCTGATGACTTGCACACCATCTGCGAACGATTGCTGTTTGTGGAGCGGGTGTATGGTACACCCGTCCCACCGCCCTCAATGCAGAACTGGATCATCAAGCGGTTTGGCTCACTTGATCGCATCCGCGAGCAGACGATAGTTAAGATCACCCATCTCTGGACACTGGAAACGGCGTTCTTTAACCCATTGCGGGCCTATCGCCATCAGGATATGACAGCAGCAGCAGATCGATCCAGCATCGAACAGGCTCAGGAAACCGCGATTGCGACCGATCTGGACGCACATCGTATGTTCCGTGATCCTCTGCGACAGACGACGGCGGATCCATTCGGGCGCATACAGGGTGAGTACTGCATCAGCGCTTCCAATGTTGCTAAGTGTGATGGGTGGCATGGGCTGGTTATCTTTGATGAACCCCACCCCTTACGGTTCAACCAGGCTCAGTTATGCGATTATTTTAATGTTGCGGTACGCTGGCTGGCAACTGCGCATCAAGCCGATACCAGCGCACGCTATCCCTTGATTATCTGGAATTGCCTCTGGAAAGCCGGGGCATCTATCACCCATGGGCATTTGCAAATGCTGCTGGGCCGTGGTATGGCTGCAGGTCAGGTTGAACGCTGGCGACGGGCAGCGGTTGCGTATCGCCAACGCTACAACCGGCGCTTGAGCGAGGAGAGCGGGGAACTGCATACGGCTCTGGGATTGACCTTTCAGCAGACAGAAGAAGTGTGCGGCTATGTTTCGTTAACCCCGGTTACGGAACGCGAACTGGTGTTAGTATGCCGCAATCCCCTTGTAGCCGCGGGCTGGTCTCTGCGTGACCCTGATGCCTTTTATGTGGCACTGCAACCGGTGTGGCAGGCGACTTTTGCGGCATTACGTGCTTTGATCGATCGGCAGGGTGTACGCTCTTTTAATGTCGCGGTCTATATGCCACCCTGTGTGACAACCAGTGAGGCCTGGACAGAGATGCCGCTCTATGTGCGTATTGTGGATCGTGGCGACCTGCTCTCCCATTTGACCAGTATTGGCGCATTGGAAATGTTTGTGGGTGGGGTCATTACGGTTGATCCCTTTGCGATAGCTGCGGGTATACCCCAAACATAAAGGATATTTTCCTCCAGGACACGGTGCCTGTGTTACAATAATGGTAATGCTGTAGTACCGGACTGATGGTCAACCTGGTATACATCAATGACGCGAGATACGCGGGCGGGCGAATACGACAATATCGTTCTCGCCTTCGGCAAAGCAAGGGCAGGTACCGGGTACTGCCCCTCCATCTGTTTGTTCCAGCATGGCGCAGCTCAGAGGTGCGTTGATCATAACCACCGCGTCACTCGTGTCAGTGCGAGCTATTCGTGAACGACCCTTGATATTCCGTCGAAAAAGAAAAAAGAGGAGATGCACGACAACTATGAAACAAAGACTGGCGCAACAGGAGGCTATCTGGAAGTGTCTTGTGCCCTTTGCTGCTCCTCAGGATTTTCGACGGCATCATTTTATTTATACCCCCAGCCAACCTGCACAAACCCTCTATTTAGTTCAGTCAGGGCAGGTCAGCCTTCAAATGCTGTCAGCAAATGGACGTGTATTGACCCTATGGCTGGTTGAGCCAGGGCAGCTATTCGGGCATAGTGTGCTGGCTGGGAGCGCAACGTATGATACGTTTGCCGAGACGGCCAGATCCGCACGGGTTCTGGCTGTCTCACGTGAGCGAGTTCTTCAGGCCTTGTCCGAACAACCAGCATTGGTACTCGCGCTGATTGAAGAACTGGGACAGCATCGCCTGACGGTAAGTCGGCGTCTGAACGAGGTAGCATTCAAGTCTGTGCCCGCACGCCTGGCCTCACTGCTCCTGGATATGGCCGATATGAGTGTTGATGATGAGCAACAATCACGGCTGCCACATCGTACTCACCAGCAACTGGCCGAGATGGTGAATGCCTACCGTGAGACCGTCACCAAGATTATGAATCAGTTTCGAGCCGCACATCTGCTGGATATTGATCGCTCTGGTATTACGCTTCTGAATCCTTCACGACTGCGCGAACTGGCACAGGGGTAGACAGGTTACCAGTTATGCAGCACGGCGGATCAGGATAATCCCCGCACCAACCAGCAGAGTCGGTATGATAAATGGTGCCAGCGACGGTAGGGCGTTGTTCAGGATCAGGAAGGCCCCAAATCCAACCAGGATCACCCCTAGCGTGCGGTTGCGCCGTACCTGTTGATCATCCGGACTACTTGCACTGGTAGGGTTGACATTATGGATCGGGATCTCTTGATCCGTGTCATCCGCGTCAGTGACCGGTTGACCAGGGGGAGGATAGGTTGCCGGGCCAGCTTGCGCCGCCTCTGCTCCTGGCAGCGGCTCTAGTGGCATAATCAGCCAGAGAACCGCATAAGTAACCAGGCCGATACCACTGAATGCCAGAGCCACCAGTACCAGACGGACAATAACTGGATCAACAGCCAGATAGTGTCCAATTCCACCGGCAACCCCTGCGATCATCCGATCACGGCGGCTGCGCATAAGTTTTTGTGTTGCATTTTGCATCTTGTGTACTCCTCCTGGTCTATCATTCGGGGTGATATGTTATTGTTCTTCTATGTGACGGAGGAGTATCGGCATTTGTTGCGCAATGTCGGCGACGCGTACCCTGTGCGATACCAGCTTACCATCCCGGCTCAGGCACCATCCCGTGCGACGAAGTGGTCAGGCCAGCACTGGTGACATGCACGGAACGGCGCAGCATCCAGAGCCTGTGTGCCGTGAGCGCATAGAGCAGCAGCAAGCCATAGAATTTATAGGAATAGCCCAGAATACTCAGTCTACTGATGACATCATCGTTAAAGAAGCTCCAGTGGTTGCCATAAGATAGCAAGGCATAGGCTGCCGCCAGCATGATCACCCGTACGAGAGGGATATGATCGTCGGCAAAGCGTATAAACATGGCAAACACAAAGATCGTGATCGTATGATAGTGTATCCAGGCTGTGGGCACAGCCATAATCATCAACACAATGAACAGGCTGAACTGCAATGGTAGCAGGGATGACACGCGACCGATACTGGTTTGCGTTCGAACCTGTTTCACAGAACGGGACAGGAACAAGGCGATGCCCAGTGTTACCGCGAAGAAGGTATAGGTCACCAGTGTCACCCACGGATGTTCAAACTTCTCAGAGGCAATGTGCAGGGCAAAGAGGCGGCTCATAAAACCATTCAAGGTTTGATTTTCGATCCAGGCCGTACCACCCGAAATACGAGGCAACACCTCAAACAAATATATCCGATGGACATCCCAGCCAATGGTCACTACAGCGATCAGCATGTAGATCAGACCAGCAATCACCGCACCGCGTAAGGCCCGCCAGCGACGTTGCATCAGGAATAGCCCGAACAGCAACACCGGGTATACCTTCAGCAGCGACAGGATGGCGATAATTCCACCCGCCAGATCGTCTTTTCCTCGCTGCGCTGCCAGCCATGCAATGACGAACCCACACAACAGGATAGCATCTATCTGCCCGTATGAAATCGAGTCAGCCGCAGGTTGAAACCGGACAAGGAGCACCAGCGCGGCCATAATGGGCCAGCTATCGGCCTGACGCAGCAACAGCACCATCGCTGTCAGTAAAAAAAGGGTATTAACGATTCGATAGCCAATCATCACGGTATCACGATCAAACAGCACGAATGGTCGCAGGAGCATGGCGATGAAGGGCGGCCACTTGAAGACATACCCAAAGTGATTCTCTTCAATACTGTCCAGGTTATAGAGTGGCAATCCTTTGACAAAGTCCTGGGTAGACCAGAACTGAATGCCAAAATCAGGGGCACCACGCTGATAGGCATACCAGAAATAGTAGGCGCTACTGAGCAGCGATGTCAGCAACAGGCCAGTCAGCACGAGCGTCTTACTGGTTATCCCAGTTCTTGCTGCCAGGGGCCAGGTTTTTTCCCATCGCCGGAACACCAGCGCCAGCAGTACCAGTACGAGCGTGGCGCCACCCAGTATCTGGGTGATAATCGCAGGGAAGCGATCTGTACCACTATCCAGAGCAATTACTATCTGGAACAGAGGCATGATCCACCATGCCAATCCGAGATAGATTCCTATGTCCAGTCGACTCACCAGCAACTGTCCCTGTACATGTTGCGGTGGTACCAGGAAACGTACCAGCGCAACAAATAGGCAGATTAAGATGCACAATATGAGCAACCGATCCAGAAAGGGAGTAAGCGACAGGCGCGCAAAGTGCCAACTTAATATGAGAAGGACACCTGCACCTGTTGCACCAATCGTCGCCCTGCTATCAGACATGCCTATTCCTCGCAGCAGCATCCAGATCAGCGTTGCCATCAACGCCAGCACTAGCAGTGGTCGCACAGGCGGCGGCGAAGTACCGTATGGTTGCAAGGATAGTGTATCCACCAGTACGCCGATCTCACGATTAAACTCTGATTGATGATCTGTATTCGCCTGAATTTGTAGATGTATTATACCACTAGCATAAACTGGCGCTTTCCATAACAGGTTGTACACACGTGGCATATCTGGCAGAGCCGTGAAATCAGCCGACATTCCCGTATTAACCTTCAGATGCACATCTGTACCCGCACCGGCACCCGCTAATCGCATCGCCAACACAGCAGGTGTGGCTACAGGTACAAGCACCATCTCAGATTGCCGACGACTCCAACGATAGCTACCTTCTGGATCGTTCGGCCACTGTTCACGTTCATGGAAATTGACCAGATACGGATTGTCAATCATGCTTCCGACATCAAGAGAAACGGAGACTGGAAGCAGTAACCATAATAAGACCGCCAGTACTAGCGTCACCGCGGCTGGTATTAATGCATAGCCCGGATTTTTCATAGAGCCACTCATCTCACCAATAATAAGCACCATTCTCACGATAGAAGTCCAACGTGCGCTTCAGGCCAGTGCGCAATTCGACCTGTGGCTGCCAACCCAACCGCCCTTGCGCCAGTCGATAATCACCGTAGTAGTCACCAATATCAATGGCTTTACGATCAGCAGGAAAGGGGATTATTTCATAGCTACCACCGCCATGTACTTCTACCAGTAACTCGGCCAGATGACGCAGGTTGATCGTTTCTTTCCCACCCAGGTTAAAGATCTGCCCGGCAGCACCTTCGGTTACGGCTGCCAGGAGCAATGCTTCAACACAATCATCGACATACGTAAAATCGCGTATCTGTAACCCGTCACCAAAAATCTGGATTGGCTCACCATCAAGCAGTCTTTTAATCCAGATCCCCAGAAACGTCTGTCGCGCATCCTTGACCCGCATTCGTGGCCCATAGGTATTGGTCAGCCGCAGTGCGCAGGCCCGAATACCATAGACGTTATTGTAGACAATGTGATACCATTCACCAGCCATCTTGTTAATCCCGTTGACATCAGTGGGATGCAACAGATGTCGCTCATCAACCGGTAAGTAGTCCGGTTTACCATAGATCTGGCGCGTGCTGGCATAGACGATCTTGATCGCGTTGTTGTTTTTGCGGCATGCTTCCAGAATAGACAGTTGAGAACGACAGTTGATCTCCAGATCGGTATACGGATCGCGCATCGAATCAAGATGACTGGTCTGACCAGCTAGATTAAACAGGTACTGCTGATTCTGCACCAGATAGTTCATCGAATACTCATCACGGACATCGGCAATATTGACCCGCACCTGCTCAGCGATTTCATAGATATTGCGCAGATTACCGCCGTATTCTGGAATGAGCGAGTCAACCAGTGTCACCCGCGCCCCAAGGGTCACCAGGCGCTGCGCCAGGTTACTACCAATAAAGCCCAGTCCACCGGTAATCAACACGTTAACCCCGGTAAAGGCATCATGATAGGATTGCATAGCTCACCTTGATTATGTCAGGATCAGAGCGCATCAGGCGGCAAAATATACCATAACACCCGGTTTGACCAGGCAAAGATACTCTCCCAGAACAGATAGAGTAACAGGGTGATACACACCATGCGGCTGACACGACCACGTGGCCACATCCAGGCCAACCCTAGACCTGCCAACAGTGCCACGCCGGGGGCCACAAAGTACATATGCTTGTTCCACAAGCCAAACCAGCGTTCAGCCAGCGCAGTGACAGCCAGCAGGGTGGCATAGGCCAGACCCAGATGGGTGATCAATCGATCCCGCCAGCGTAGCAGCAGGAGCATAAGCGCTATGCCGCCCAATAACGCCGGCCAGACACGAAAATGAGCCACCAGATGCATTGGTACACTGAGGATCGGCGTGTTGAAAAAACGCTCCGGGTCACGCCCGACCGATCCTTCCGTTGCGATAAGGGACACAAAAGCCGGTATCGTTTGCTGGATCAGCGTGAGCGTATAATCACGAAAGTAAATCCACCAGTCGATAGCCAGCGCCAATCCCAACGCCAGCACTAACGGCATAGCCATGCGGCGCAAGGTTGTAGTGCCGCCCAGCCAGCGCAGGCTAACCGCCAGCATCAGCATCAGAAACGTCATAAACGCGATATGGGTGATATAGGCGACAATCGCCAGCGCCAGCAGCGTTACCACAAGGATCCACACAAATGTTTGCTGTGGTTGAAACCAGTGTTGGACAATGCGTTGGGCGGATGATACGCTGCTGTCAACATCGGTAGGCACACAGGCTGGCACCCAGGTGACCGCCACCAGCGCCGCCAATGCGATCCACATCCCCATGGTGGTGGGAAAGCTGCCATCGTGAAAGAAGAGATAGCCTATCGGCAACGCCGCATAGCATAATCCGGCCCAGCCGGCGGCCACACCACCGCGTGGCCCGCCGCGCAGGAGCAGATACAGCAGCAGCGGCACCAGCGCATCCAGCAGAATAACAACGAGCTGAATACCAACCACCAGCGCCCGACCTTGCCAGTACCAGGCCAGCGGCACCAATAGATAGTAGGTCAGCAGCGAATAGGGTACCGGCTCGCGTGTCCCCCACTCGTGTTGCTGCTCCAACTGGGGCAAGACCAGCCAGGCGCGCCCCTCGGCGATATGGGTCAACTGGTGCGCCCGCAGGCGCTGGTCAATGATCGCAAATTGCGGATGCTGTACACCAACTAGCCGCAGCGCGAAGATCAGCAACACCGCACAGCGCAGCGCGACCGCCCATTTTGAGGTACAACTCCATCCCCAACGGTGTGTCACCGCCAGCAGTGGCACCGCCAGCGCCAGAGTCAGCGTGAGGACACGGATGAGCAGCGGCAGGGCTGCGACGACCTGGATGCGTGCTGGTACAGGGGATGGTGGGTACCCTGCCAGTGCGCCTGTCAGCACGAGCAGTAATGCACCCGTGCCGATCAGCGCAAAGCGAGAGCGCATACCTGTGGCACGTAATGACCAGAATGTGAGCAAGGCAATCAAGGCCAGCCGTACCACCTGGTCGAACGGTGGTAATCGCAGACCAGACATGCCATGGGGTATCAGATCGAGATGTAGCAACGACACGCCCAATGTACGGCTATCGTGAGGTGCTTCCAACGGCGGCACCTCCAGTTGTAACACCAGATCACCACCCCCGGCAGCGGTGGCCGCTTGCGGCACCACCACCTGGATCTCCTGCCAGGACGGGCGCAACGGTACCCGGGCCAGTACTTTACCATTAGCCCGCATGCTCAGCACCCGCCCACTATCGCTCACTGCGCCACCAAAGAGCCGCAGGCGCAGCGTCATAGCACCAGAGCCGACGCCTGGGATCGTGATCGTCGCCTCCGGTGCTGTCCAGCGTTGCAGATACCCAGCCGCAGTTATCTCTGGCCGATAGGTGCCAGTCATTGGTAGGGGGCAAAAATGACGAGCCAGGTTAACCCGAGCGTGGAACGGCACCTGATAGGCCAGCAATGCGGCCAACAGCACGGCCAGCACCAGAATAGCCGTAGCACCACCAGACCAGATAAAGGCCCCCAGAGCTTGCAACCAGGATCTGACCGATGGCAGCGAGACGTCAATCCAGAACGCCTGGCGCGTCAGCTTCCTAACCCACTGTGTAATCACTATCGCTGACCCGATGGGTGTGTTTGAGTAATGTTGCACGACGATAGGCGATCCGGCGCATATGTTCACGTCGTACAACCAGTTTCCACCATAATCCCAACAACTGCACGCCTGTACGCCAGAGGCGCGGGAAGTTGAAGAACTGACTTTTGCCATACGAACGATGGAAGTGATGCACTGGCACTTCCGCAAAGCGGAAATGCGCATCCTGGAGTTTTTTGACCAGTTCCAGGCAGATCGTGCCGCTGTCCGACTCCAGGTCAATCACATCAAAGACATGGCGACGGATGAGGCGAAAATCGCAATCAACATCACGCAAGGTCAAGCCAAACAGGAACTTGACAATGTGGTGGTAGGCCCGCCCGATAATGATGCGATGTACAGGATCGCTGCGATCAATTTTCCAGCCATTGACAATATCAACATCTGGATGGAGCGCCGCCAGCAGCACTCGCAGTTCACGCGGATCATACTGGGCATCACCGTCGGTATAGAAGATAAGATCGTAGCTTGCACTGGCAAAGCCCACGCGTAGTGCACCGCCATAGCCGAGTGGTTCAGCATAGGTCAAAACCCGCAGGCGGTCATAGCGCTGCTCCAGTTCACGCAAGACCTCAACCGTATAGTCAGTACTGCCATTTTCGACGACAATAACTTCATAGGTATCGGTGAGCTTTTCCAGTGTCTTGATAGTTATAATGATCATGCTGGCAATCGTGCCGGCATCATTAAAGGCAGGAAAAAAAGCCGTAATGCCTGGTCGTTCGCTCATAGCTATCATCCTTCGTCGTTTGGAGTTGCAAGTGGCGATTATAGCACAGGGCACCAGCGCCTGTAAATACCTCTGAGCCGAGTGGGTGTGACGAAACGTTCTGCATGTCCCCCACGCCCGCGCCGCCCGCGCCCCCCGCGCCCCGGAGGGACGCGCACCCAGGCTCGTGCCGCCCGCGCCGCCCGCGCCCTGGAGGGACGCGCACCCAGGCTCGTGCCGCCCGCGCCCCCCGCGCCCCGGAGGGACGCGCACCCAGGCTCATGCCGCCCGCGCCGCCCGCGCCGCCTGCGCCCCGGAGGGACGCACACCCAGGCTCGCGCCCCCCGCGCCCCGGAGGGACGCGCACCCAGGCTCATGCCGCCCGCGCCGCCCGCGCCGCCTGCGCCCCGGAGGGACGCACACCCAGGCTCGCGCCCCCCGCGCCCCGGAGGGACGCGCTACACCCCCTACAGCATATCGCCGCGTCGGCGCTGCATTACGACTGGGCACGCTGCACACACAGATCGGCCGCTTCCTAAAAAATCGACGTGCGTTCTTGCAGCTTTGCATCAATCGTCTGCTGAATAACGCCTCGCACCTGCTCAGTCAACATAAAGACGGTGAGTGGATCATCCGCTGCTTCAGGCCCATACTCAGTCGTAGGAATAGGTGGACAAAAGGTGATGCTCCAGCGCGTGGGCAGTGGAATGACACCCAGCACACCGAACCAGGGGAAGAAGGGGGTGATTGGAAAAAATGGCAACCCGAAGAGTCTGGCAATCGGCTCGGCATTCCCCAGCAGCGGATAGATCTCCTCAGCCCCCACCACGGCCACCGGTTGTAACGGTGCCCCGGTGCGTAGCGCTGTCTGGACAAACCCTCCACGCCCAAACCGGGCCAGACGATAGCGATCCCTGAAGAGTTTCCCAATGCCTTTGATACCTTCAGGGAAGACACACACCAGCTCGTCATCTTCCAGGAGACGTACCGCGTTCTCGGGAATAGCAGGCACCTGACCCATACTCGCCAGCGTAGGCGCGATGATTGGTAGCGTACTGAACCAGTGCAAAAACAGATTGCGCACAATCCGCGCCGAGGGATGCTCTTCATACACAGCAGTTGCAATCATTGCCCCATCCCAGGGCAACACACCACTGTGATTTGACACCAGCAACGCTCGACCGTCACCGGGCACATGTTCCACACCCTCGGCACGTATACGCCACCAGGTGCGATACATAAACAACAGAAAAGGCCGCACGATCTCGATCACTTCTCGATCCATCCCATAGGGGTCAGTCTGATACTCACCTCGCAAGCGCCGCCGGATAAACTCGGTCTGCTCCTTGAGCTGATACGCCAGCAGCATTCCGATGCCCCGCCAGAAGTCAGGTGAAAGATAATCTTGCCCATCGATCCTGAATTGACGCAGCAAATCGAACGCTATCCGTGCCTGGGGCGGGGCCATACGCTCCAGATTTTCAGCAATGAGCCTCCAGACATCAGCCACAAAATTGTGCACTACCACACTATCTGGATCTGCGGAGCCGGTATGGCGAGATTGCTCGCGCATGTGCAGTTCCAGTTCATACACGGCATCAGCGGGATGGCTCAGCGTACCACCATCAGCCGCAAAAACCGGTTCATCGCCTGATGGCGAGGGTGGCGGCCTGGTGGTGGCGATCGGGGATAACTGCCCAGTTACGGTCGAATCCGATGCAGTCTGGCGCTGAGATACGAGCAGCTCGACCTCTTCCACGGACATTTCAGGGACATGCGCTTGCAGCTCGCTTTCCATTGCTCCCTGGTTCACGGTGCGCTCCTTCTGGATAGAAATGCTTCTAACGGGTTGATCGATCGCGCCTCTGCATGGTCAGATTGCGTGCTGGTTAACGCCCGCAGCACGGCTTCGGTGCTATATTCAGCCGTCCACGATAATTCGCTCTCGGCACGCCGTATATCCGCCACACACCCATAGCGAAAGAAGTCAGGTTCAAACGGCCAGTGGCTATAGTGATCATGACCGGCACCCGGCCATATGACGTTGAACAGAGGCTCAAAAAACGGCATCGGCTGTCGCCCGGCCAGGCGAATCGCATGCGCCAGCTTTACCGGTGCTGTCGCTGCCAGATTGAAACTGCCCGTTGCCGTACTCATCGCTGCCAACCCGAAGGCCTGAGCAGCATCATCAGGGTGGAGTACCTGGATACGCGGATCAAACCCCAGCAACGTGGGCGGATAGGGCCGGGCAAGGTAGCGGGTCAGGGGCGAAGCAATCCCCCCTCCGACAAAGCTGGCACAGCGCAGCAGCAGCAACCCCAGTTGCGGATGTTTGCGGGCAAACTCACGGGAAAAGCTATCGACTTCAATATAATCGCGCAGCAAGCCGTGTCGATAACGATCCGCAAGCGGCTGCTGTTCGTTGATAAACGCGGGCTGCCGGTACGAAGCGCCATAGACCAGCGTGCTACTCCGCAGAATCACCCGTCGCACCCCGGCCACCGCGCATGCGCCCAACAGTTCCATAGTGCGGAGCACATTCTGCTGACACGCCAGTTCACGGCTGGTAACCGGCGTTTCTTCACCCATAAACACTGGCTGCAGAACCACCTGCACCTGCGTTGCCCGCAGCAGTTCCACCAGTTGTTGACCATTAAGGGTCGCCGTCAGTATTTCTGCGCGGCCGGTGGGCGCACCTGGCATACGCTCTCCCAGGCCAATCAAACGCCCGGTCGTATGGACACTCAACCAGCGGGCCACTGCAGCAGCGAACAGATGGTCAATTCCATATACCAGCATGGTTGTCATAGCTGCTCTTCCTACCCGCTACTGGTGATCAAACTGCACATTATCCCGTAGCCACTGTTCAAGACCCTCTTTATCGAGATCTGAATAGTTGATAGCACGCACCAGCCAGAAGAGATCACCATCATCTATCTCAGCCCGCAGGCTGGCATTATTAATCGCCAGGAAGCGCAACAACGCCATAAGCGCTGTCACTTCGTTGCCTTCTACAAACGGGCGGCCTTTGATCAACAGATACGTTAGCGCAGCCCCCTTGCTACACACATCCGTATAGACTTCTACCCCAAACAGCTTTTGACACGGTGCGTGCAACGCGGTCTGGAGGCGATCCTGGCTCGAGATTCCGAGCAGACCACCATAGCGGGTGACCGCGTAGGTATGTAAGTCGAGAAGGTCTTCTTTGCTCAGATACTGCATATGCGCTCAACATGCATCACTCATTGCGCCTCACAATCCAGCAATCTGGCGAAACGCCCGATCATACCTGTCACTCACCCCCCTGGCCCAATCACGCAAGGCAGGACTCATCGGGCGGCGGATCAACACCTCATCTTCGGTAAAAACAAGCTCGACCGTTTCTTCGGCCCCCAGCCCTACAACCCGCAACCAGCCCTGAACGACATCAGGCAGGTTCTCACGCTCAATCGTAAAAGATCGCGGCATGGCTATCGTTACTCCCTGGCGCGCAAATGTGGAAACAAAATCACTTCACGAATGGTAGATTGATCGGTCAACACCATCACCAGCCGATCCACACCAATGCCCAGCCCCCCCGTGGGCGGCATACCATACATCAGTGCGTTAAGAAAGTCCGTATCCATCTGATGGGCTTCATCATCGCCTGCAGTATAAGCGCGCCCCTGTTCCAGAAAGCGCTGCTCCTGATCCAGCGGATCGTTGAGTTCGGTAAAGGCGTTTGCCAGTTCCATACCGGCAACAAATCCTTCAAAACGCTCGGTATAATCAGGCATATCCGGCTTCCGTTTGGCCAGTGGCGACAACTCTAACGGATAGTCTACCACAAACGTTGGTTGAATCAAGGTTGGCTCAACATAAGTGCTGAACAACTCATCCACCTGCTTGCCCCAGGTGGCCTTGTGTTCCACCTTGAGACCAGCGCTGCGAATGGCTGTCCAGAGCGTTTTCAGATCGGTGGCCTGGGTAATATCGATGCCGGTATGCACGCGAATAGCATCTACCAGGGACAGACGCGGCCAGTCAGGGCCAAAATCAATCTGCTGCCCTTGATAGGTGACCACCGTCCCACCCGTGACTTCGCGTGCTATCAGGCGGAACATCTGTTCCACCAGGCGCATCATATCATAATAATCAGCATAGGCCTGATAACATTCCATCACTGTAAATTCCGTGTTATGGCTGCGATCCACACCCTCGTTGCGGAAATTCTTGCCAATCTCATACACACCGTCGAATCCACCGACGATCAGGCGCTTGAGATACAGTTCAGTGGCGATGCGCAGATAGAGATCCTGATGCAACTGGTTGTGATGGGTCACAAACGGCCGAGCAGCCGCACCGCCATAGATCGGCTGCAAAATAGGCGTTTCCACCTCGACCATACCCCGCTCGTCCAGAAACCGGCGCATCGTACTGATCACCCGTGCCCGTGTGCGGAAAATCGCCCGCCGATCCGCATTGACAATCAGATCGAGATAGCGCTGGCGTAGCCGCTCCTCAACGTCTTTCAGGCCTTCCCACTTTTCCGGTGGTGGATTGAGCGCCTTTGCCAGCACCGTCAGTTGTTGCACAAACAGCGACGCTTCCCCCTTCTGCGTACGGCGCAGCGTCCCCTGGGCGGCAACAATATCGAAGGTATCGATCGCATCGCGGAACCGGGCAAACAGTTCCTCCCCCACCTCATTGCGACTGATCCAGAGCTGGATGCGATCATGATCATCAGCAATGTGTGCAAAACACAGCTTGCCCATAATACGCCGGGCACCAATGATACGCCCTGCCAACGTGACGGTCGTTCCCGCTGCCATCAGTTCATCAAATCCGGCCAATACGGCTGCAATCGTGTGCGTGCGTGTGGCACGTGGGGGAAACGGGTCTATCCCTGCTGCGCGTAGCCGCTCCAGTTTGAGCAACCGCTGGTGTTGTAGATCATTGAATTCCATTGCCTATGCCAATATTTATGGTATCACTTGCGTATTCAAGTGATCAAAACAGATTACGCTATTATAGAGGTTGCGTTCCCCAACCGTCAAGGCAGGCACTGGCCTGTTTCTTGACAAATAGAAGCGAGGTATGCTAGACTTTTTTAATCCAGTAACCTGAACCGTGTACAATGGCAACGATCAAAATCGGTTTACCTCCAGCCAGTATCACCTGTCCATATGTGACCACGGACGTACACAGAGGCGCATTTCTTGCTTTCCAGCATCTCCAAGGGGTGGAACAGCGCCCGCCTGAACATTCCACACTGACGTTGCCTATACATTTGATTATTCACATATCTACCTGTCCTCTTTCCAGGGTCGATCAATGGTGATCGACCGGTACACATAGCCATGAGCTATAAGGAGGTATCGCAATGGCCAGTATTAAGTTTGACCATGTGTATAAGCGTTTTGGTGAAGTCACCGTTCTCCGCGATTTGAATCTCGATATTGATGACCAGGAATTTCTGGTGCTGGTCGGGCCATCTGGCTGCGGCAAGTCAACGGCCTTACGTTGCCTGGCAGGACTGGAGGAAATCAGCGATGGTAACATCTATATCGGCGACCGAGTGGTCAATGATGTGGCCCCCAAAGATCGAGACATCGCTATGGTCTTTCAGAGCTACGCGCTCTATCCACATATGTCAGTCTATGACAACATGGCCTTCGGCTTGAAGCTACGACGCATGGCTAAACATGACATTGAGCGCCGCGTCAAGGAAGCAGCGGAAATGCTGGGCATTGCCCACCTGCTGGATCGGAAGCCCAAAGCGCTCTCTGGTGGCCAGCGCCAGCGCGTGGCGCTTGGTCGGGCAATTGTGCGTGACCCGGCCGTGTTCTTGATGGACGAGCCCCTTTCGAACCTCGATGCCAAACTGCGTGTGCAGACACGCGCTGAAATTAGCAAGCTACACCAGCGGTTAAAGACTACCTTTATCTATGTTACCCACGACCAGACCGAAGCGATGACTATGGGAACACGCATTGCTGTGATGCGTGATGGCCTGTTACAACAGATTGCCCCCCCCAAGCAGCTCTACGACTATCCGGCCAACATGTTTGTCGCTGGCTTTATTGGCAGTCCGTCCATGAACTTCTTTGAGGCTCGTCTGGATCGAGCCAACGGCGGACTGGTGGTTGATCTCGGTGGTACCTTTCGCCTGCCGGTGCCGGCGACGAAGGCCGATACACTTGGCGACCATATTGGTAAAAATATCTTTTTTGGCATCCGTCCCGAAGATATTCACGATGCACATTATATACCACGCGGCGTGAGCGAAGAAGCGCGAATCATCGCCAATGCTAACGTGGTTGAAGTTATGGGTAGTGAGGTATATGCCTACATTGAGCGCGATAGCAAGGAGTTCATCGGGCGCTTTGACCCGCGTTCAATGGTACACACAGGCGAGAAAATCGAGGTGGTAATCGATATGAACAAGATGCACATTTTCGACCGCCAGACCGAGCGGGCGCTGAGGTAACGTCAGGCGCGGTTGTGACGCGATGAGGCGCGGGGACAATGACGTGACAACATGACGATCTCTCACGCCTTCCTGCCTCCTATCTCACACTTCGCGCCTTCCTTCTTCACGCATCTGTGAATCAGAGTACGGGCGTAGCCGCGGGGTGCCACACTACGACTGCAGGTAGCCGGTTGCCGCTGCTGTGCCCCTCCTTGCATGTGCCGACCCTCATGCCTCTGCGCTTGCGCGGACGGCGCACTGGAACGCTTTCCGCTTTGAAGCACCGAAGCACCTCCCCGTACCATAACCGGCCAATTTATGCTATGATACGAGCACATAACACCATCTTACAGGGAGGCATCCATATACATTGTATGCCCTGGAAACCAATGCAGGCACCCTTGCGAGTGCCCTGCAACATCAGATTCTCCCAGAAGTCAATCTGACACGGCCGTAGCATGGCGGCCGTGTCCATAACCCATATCATATGGCCGCAACGTGGCGGTCACACTGACCAGGTCAAACAGCCTGGCAGATATGCGAGGCAACGTATACATGGTTGCCCCGGAAAGAAAGTTTCACCCCTGCCCTTACACACACCGTACACGCATCAACCATACCACCCTACCTGGTGGTGGGAACACCGCTCACCGCACCGGTTGGCACCGGGCGGACGACGGCATCGGGCATCGGTAGGAAGTCAGGATAGGCTACCACGCCATGCTCGCCAACATCCAGTCCCATTTCTTCTTCCTCAGCACTCACTCGCAGGCCAATAGTCACCTTGATCAGGTAGAACAAAGCCCCGGATGTAGCGACCGTCCAGACGCCTATTGTCACAATACCAATGATCTGCTCGATTAACAACTGGGCACCGCCACCAGCGAAGAGACCCACAGTACCAGTATTGCCCTCGTTGACAGCAAACAGACCCACCGCCAGCGTTCCCCAGATACCGTTCATCAAGTGCGCAGGAACAGCACCGACCGGATCATCAATCTTAAACGACTCGAGCCAACTGGCACCGAAAACAATGATCGGGCCGGCCACAAGACCAATAATGACTGCAGCGAGCGGGGTAACGAACGCACAGGGGGCAGTAATGGCTACCAGGCCACCAATCACGCCGTTGAGTGACATGCCGGCATCGGGCTTACCACTGCGGAACCAGGTCGTAAACATTGCCCCGATCGCACCGGCAGCGGCAGCCAGCGTCGTATTCGTCGCCACCAGCGCAATCGCATTCGCATCTTCCTGCGACGAGAAAGCCAGCTGGCTACCGGGGTTGAAGCCATACCAACCGAGCCACAGGATAAACACACCCAGCGCACCCAGGGCCATATTGTGCGCCGGTATCGGCTGCGAGGTACCATCAGCAGCAAAGCGCCCCAGGCGTGGCCCCAGCAGGATAGCGCCCATCAACGCCGCCCAGCCACCAACGCTATGGACGATCGTACTCCCAGCAAAGTCAGTAAACCCTCGTCCAAGTAACCAGCCATCTTCACTCCACGTCCAATGAACGACGACGGGGTAGATCAGCAGGGAAATGACCACGCTGTAGATTAAGTAACTGGAGAACCTGGTACGTTCGGCCATCGCGCCAGAGACAATCGTAGCCGCCGTACCGGCGAAGACAACCTGGAACAGCCAGCTCGCCAGAAGCGGTACCCCACCTGCCTCGTTCGGATCAAATGTGGGAAAAAACTGATCCGTGCCGATGAAGCCACCCGCTGATGCACCATAGGCAATCCCCCAACCAATGGCCCAGAATGCCAGCGCTGCCATCGCGAAGTCCATCAGGTTCTTCATCAACACATTCACGGTGTTCTTCGAGCGGGTAAAGCCCGACTCAAGCAGCGCAAACCCGGCCTGCATAAAGAACACCAGGAAGGCCGCAACCAGCAGCCACATCGTATCCAACGCCACTACCAGCTCGGCCGATTCCGGGCCATCCTGAGCAAAAGCAGTCCCTCCAAACGCCACAAACAGCGCGAGCGCGCCAACGGCGGTTATGCTCCACTTCCTCCATGCGCGTATCATCTGAACGTGTCTCCTTCATATAACAGGTCACTTGATCACTTGTTCATTAATAGCGTTTACGATATTTAAAGAATCCATAATAACTCACGCACACACAAATATGCGCTATCTAGCGTAAGCGTACAGCTTCATCGCAGTTTCGGACAATATTGTCAGCGCAGTAACAGAATGTCCCTGCAATAAAGTTCGGTTGTTCAGGTCAAGAATAAATTTTATATAGTGGTTCGTATGCCTAATATCACACCGGTTCGCACCGTAGATTGCATAAACTCGCCATACATTAGATAGGACAATCCTACATCAGTCCTGAAACAGCGGAGTCCAGGCTCTGGCATGGATATAGAGCACACCAGGCAAAAACCCGGCAATTGATACACCATTGTATTGATCATTCATATGGTACAGGATTACTAGAGATGCATAGTATAGGCCTATGCAACACACAACTGTCACGCATAACGTGCAATATCTATGTGGCTAGAGCCTGTTTTTACTAAACAGCATAGACCTTCTGCTTACGTTTGGGGAATGAAAGCGCATAACATACCGTTATCTGCACCTTCGCAGTGGTTTGAGCCGCGCCAGTCGCTCACCTCCTTTCAATGATTGACCATTATGAAATGGCCTACAGTAATTGTTGCGGTTTCATTGGAAAATATTATGATAAGGTTGTCAAATATAGTACCAGAAAGTAAAATTTATGCCTATGGTAAAGTTAGCCAAAATCTTTTCCTGTCTCTCTAGACAGTACATCCAAATCCAACAGTTCTAATCGATATATCTGGTCATTTTGTCTAAATTACTTTTCGTTTTTCTTAGACAGAATATCCAGATAGCACGATACCTGATCAAGTGGAAGCTGATTGAAGCGAGCGCGTCCCCTCGAACCGTCAGGTGGTACCTGCGCCAGCGGGACGCGGGGGCCTGCGGTTCCTGTGCATGGTTCCAGTAATTGAGGAGGGGCAAAGCCACGCCAGGCTGCACCTCCTTACCCAGGGGAAGTCTCGTTGGAGTAATTGCATCAGCAACGTGGTCTGGTCGTTGTCTGGGCCAGAGTACCAGGTATGAGATAGACAAGACGGCCAATGGAGGAGAAAATAACCGGTGGAACAAACAGGAGGATTTGGAATACACCAGAAAGTGCTGGGGGACAGGGACTCGAACCCCAACTACCTGATCCAGAGTCAGGCGTTCTACCGTTAAACTATCCCCCAATAATAAATGTGGTGCCGAAGGTGGGATTTGAACCCACACGAGGTTACCCTCACTACGCCCTGAACGTAGCGCGTCTGCCAGTTCCGCCACTTCGGCACGTGCAACACAGCCATAGCTGGCTTGACATGCCAGATAATGATACGCTATGCCAGCTCATTTGTCAAATGACATCTTCAGCAGGGTTATGCTATACTGGGTGTTAGTTTGCACATCATTCAACGCCAACAGGACGCTGGTTGATCCTCGTTCATGCCTTAGTGAGGAACTCATGTCTGTAAGTGCTGCCACTCTCTCGGTTATTCTCCCCATTCGCGGTGATGCAGCCAATCTAGCAGCGGTCATCCGTGAATGGGTACTGATGCTACCGACCTGTTTCGATGATTATGAGATTATTATCGTTGATGATAACAGCCCGCATCGCGTGTCGGAACAGGCCGATCATCTGGCTGCCTCCTATGCGCCAGTGATGGTCATTCATCACCGACGCCCACGTGGCTATGGTTCGGCGCTGGTGAGTGGTCTACGTGTTGCCCGTGGCGATTATGTGCTCTGTATGGATACATACAGCCCGATCACGATAGAAGACGTAACGCGGCTTATGCCGTTTATCGCCACACATGATGTGATTGTTGCCTATCGATTAGCGCAACCTGGCAGGAGGAGTGCGCTATTTACCCGGATGCTCAACTGGCTTTTTGCTCTTGACCTGCGTGATATTGGCGCACGCTGTATACTGATGCGGGCTAATCTGGTGCCACCGGCAGAATTGCGTGCCCATGGAGCATTGATTTATGTCGAAATGGTTGTTCAAGCCGATCAGCGTGGCGCACAACGCATTCAGGTTGGTGTATCCTCACATGTGCATGCCAATGATACGCATATCGACTACCTGGCCCGCATCAATTGCTGGTCTTTCTGGGAACTCATATCACTACGGGTACGGTTGGGTAAGGCCCGCCCCCCGATGGCACCCGTGCAACGCCCGGTCTGGCAACAACGTACCACTTTCGGCGCTGGTCTGGTGGCTGTTGCGGGTGGTATCTGGTTCTTGCTGCGTCGCCGTGGATAGGCGAACCCGCTCCTGCCGAGCATGCCGAGGGCTGGAACCAGGTCATTGTCTCGGTACACTCTGCACCCCGCTGCATTTTGTATCGCCCGCAACATCCGTGCCTCTTTGAACGTCTAGTGTTATGGAGAGAATTGCAAGGCTGTCAATAAAGAAAATCCATCTGCTAGCAGTCGCATCTGGCGAAACCAGCACGAGCCTGACTGGACGCCATATAGCACGCTTTTCAAGCAGCGACTACAAAGTACAGAGTTAAGGAGAATACAATGAGCGATATACACGAACCACCATCCGAGCAAGGACCGTCGTCATCAACGACGCGGTTAGATCTGGCACGTGAACTGCGCGATCTGGGTCAGCAACTCGAGCAGTCCCTGCGCGGAGTCGTCGAGAGTGAACAGGCGAAAAATCTGCAGCGTAACCTGCTGGCAGGGCTACGCGAGCTAAGTACACAGATGCAGACAGGCCTGAATAGCCTCAAGGAAAATCCCCACGTGCAAAACCTGGCCGAACGCGGCCAGCAAGCGGTCACGCATGCCCAGGAGAGTGCCGCCGCAAGAGAGTTTCAGGAGGCACTGGCGCGTGGAGTAGCTTTTCTGAAGGAGCAACTTGCCAGTTTTAATGCTCGCCAGAAAAGACAGGAAGCCATCCCCGCGGATTCGGCCGCACAACGGCTTACGATCGAGCATGAAGACAGTTCTACAACGGGTGAGACCATTCGCCTGGATCCTGACCAGCAGGACGGAACCGCCAGCAATCTTGAATGAGTCGTGAAAAACCAGAGTGCCGGCTCAGGCCGGGCCTCCCGTCGCTAAGGCCCCACGCCTTGAGTCGGCACTCCCGTTGTCCATGGGGAGAGGATTACTATTCACCATGCGGAAAACCCGTTAGTCCATCGACGAATACGGTATCTGAGAAACATCAAGCGCCCACGGAGCTTCCAAACCATCCCCAACATCCTCTGGTATCCTACCCTGTAACCAGAGCATAAAGCGCTGGCGCTGTGCATCATTGGCCAGTACAGCCAGACGATCACCCGCATATAGCACTGTGTCAGCTTCCGGGTTAACCAGTACCTGTGCGTCACGCACAATTGCCACAATAGATGCTCCGGTGTGCCGCCGGATATGTAAGGTGCCAATGCTCTGCCCTGAAAACCGAAAATCTGGCGGTAATTCATGCCACTGCACGCTCAACCCACCGGTAGCACTGCGTAGGCAACGCAATAACAGGGTATCATCTTTGACCTCCTCCTGCCAGGGCGCATACCGTTCACGATGCACCGTATCACTATAGCTCTGAATAGCCTCAGCAGAAACACCCAGGCGTAACAACGTTTGCCGCAGAATCTCCAGGCCACCCTCGAAGCTGGGCAAAATCACATTGCTGGCACCGTCACCATACAAATACGGCAGATCTTCAACGCGATAGGCGCGGGTAATAATCGGCACATGCGGATACAGATCGTTCACATTCTGGACAATCAGCCGCTGAGTGGCTGTATCAGGCACTGTCACAGCGACGACACAGGCAGTGGCAATCTGGGCACCGGCCAGCACCGCAGGATTGGTGGAGTCACCAAAAATAACCGTTGCCCCCCGTTCGCGGGCTTCCTGAACACGCATCCAGTCCTGTTCGATCACCACAAATGGACGCTGAAGTGCTTGCAGCGCCTCCACCAGATGTTGCGCCACCCGGCCATAGCCACAAATAACCACATGATCGCGCAGTTTACCCGGTACGCTGATCGGCTCAGTGCCAGGCCGCCGTGAGCGGGATGGTCTGATACGATCTAATAGCCCCGTCAATGGTTTCACGCTATGCAGCAAGAGAGGGGTACAGAGAGTTGAAAGCAGTGCCCCACTCAGTGTCAAGCCATAGAGATACCCATCCAGCACCCCCAGCGTTAATCCCTGCTGGGCTAAAATAAATGAGAACTCACCGATCTGGGCCAGCCCTGCGGCAGTCATCAAAATCGTCTGCCGCGAATAGGCGAATGCCCATAAGATCATCGCCGTAATGAGAAATTTACCAACCACAATCGCGGCTGTGACCAGCAAGACAACAGCCAGATTATCCCAGAGAAACAGTGGATCAATCAGCATCCCGATCGAAACAAAAAAGACAATCGCAAAAATATCTCGAATGGGTAGAATTTCACCCAGAATACGATAGTGAACCTCAGACTCAGACACCACCAGGCCGGCCACAAACGCCCCTAACGCCAGCGATAGCCCGAAGCCAGTCGTCGCCAGAAAAGCCGTCCCGACCGAGAGTACTAGCGTTGCTAGCAAAAACAACTCGCGCGTACCACGCCGAGCGATCTTGCAAAGCAACCATGGGAAGAGGCGTCCACCCAGAACGATCATCAAGCTAAAAAAGACACCAGCACGCAGCAATGCCCATCCAATAGCGAACCACGGGTTGCTATCCGGGCTACCCACCGTCAACGCTGGCAACAGCACGATCATCAACACGGTACTGATATCCTGAACCAGCGACAACCCGATGGTCAACTGGGCATGCTGACTGCCCAGTTCCCCGCGATCCATCAGGAGCTTGAGCAACACGGTTGTTGATGAAATGGCAATAATGCAGCCAAAAAAGAGTTGCCATCCACGCGGCCATCCCAGGAGCACCCCCATCCCCATTCCCAGCAGAATCGTCAACACCACCTGGCCAAACCCACCTGTCACGGCGACGTGCTGCACACCGCGCAGTTGATCAATCGAAAACTCCACGCCAACGCCAAACATCAGGAGTACCACGCCGATTTCGGCCAGTAACTGGATATTCAGCAGATCGCCCGTCGGCCCGGGCGTGAAAGGACTGACAGCCACCCCGGCCATCATATAGCCAATAATGGTAGGCAGCCGTAGCTGACTGGCCACAACACCACCCAGAATAGCAGCCAGTAGCACGAGTGTTAGATCGCGGATGATCAGTGCTTCACCCATACCATAGCTCTCCTTTCGCACGGTTCAGGCACGTGAACATAAAATAGGCAGATGGTCTTCAGGTCGGGTGGTCAGGAAGGGGCACTGCCCCTATGCGCATCACGTTCAGGGCTACCCGCCTTTAACCCGTATAGAGCGGGGGCACAGGCGGCCCCCCCCACCGGGAGCGTACATTGCTGCGTATGAGGTCAGGAAGGACGGATCCCCTCCTGGAGTCTCTTCGATTCAGCTCACTGTCACGGCGAAGCCACCATAATGGGCTAACCCAGAGGTTGTCCGGGATCCTGTGGCCACCCGCGCCCCCCACCGGCGCGGGTATGACCTGAGTTGTGACTGCTGTCTTCGTACAGGTCATATCATATCCGTTCCGAACACGTGAACAACAAAAATACGTAACCGTTCAGGGGGACTTGCGCCTATCGCAGGAATACCTGAAGAGGCAGTGCCTATCCAGACCACCCCACCGGAACGGTTACACAAACACGGTCATCTTGTCTGTGGGTACTATGCCACACTCCCGACGTGATCGCAAGGCTGCCCATAGAAAATCGCGGAGCCGAACACCAAAACTGGTATGCTATAATGGAGTACACACATCCGTGGCTCTTAGCGGGAGGATCTATGTCTGGTCATTCAAAATGGCATTCAATTCGCCGTTCTAAAGGGGTGCTTGACCAGCGCCGGGGGAAGCTCTTTACCAAACTTGCGCGTGATATTACGGTAGCAGTGCGGGAGGGCGGCAGTGGTGATCCGGATCTGAATTTTCGGCTGCGTCTGGCCGTGGAGAAAGCCAGGCAGGCGAATATGCCGTCCGACAGTATTCAGCGTGCGATTGATCGCGGCCTGGGCAAGTCCAATGAAACGAATATTGAAGAAATCTATTATGAAGGCTATGCCGCTGGTGGAGTTGCGCTCTTGATTGAAGCCGCCACGGATAACCGGAATCGTACCAATGCTGATGTACGTTCCACCCTCACTAAAAGTGGCGCCAGTCCAGGTGAGCCGGGTTCAGTGGCATGGATGTTTGAGCAAAAAGGGTTGATAACCATTGATCTCACCGGCACCGGGCTTGATCCTGATGAGGTGATGCTACAGGCAATTGACGCAGGTGCTGAGGATGTGGAAGTCAGTGACACCATTCTGGAAGTCTATACCGAGTGGACGCAACTGAATGAGGTGCGTTCATCATTGTCCGATCTAAATTTACCGATTGTCGGCATTGAGAAGGTCATGAAGCCGAAGACATTGGTTCAGCCTGACCCGAAGGACGCTTTGCAGACGATGCGGCTGATGGAAAAGTTAGAGGATCTGGACGATGTGCAGAAGGTCTATAGTAATCTGGATATTAACGACGAACTGGTAAGCCAGTTTGAGGCCGAATGAACCTGGTGCCCTATGCGGACGATTGGGATTGATCCCGGCACAGCCAGTATGGGGTGGGGCGTGATTGATGAACGCGCCGGGGCATTGCAAGTTGTGGCGCATGGCGTTCTCTCCACCCCGGCCACAGCAGAACCCGCGCAACGTCTGTTGCTCCTGCACCAGGGGTTAGTGACTCTGTTGCAGACCTATCATCCCGCTGCCGCGGCAATCGAGGAACTCTTCTTTGCGCGTAATGTCACCACAGCGCTGGCCGTCGGTCAGGCGCGCGGCGTGGCGTTGTTGACGCTGGCACAGCACGGGGTGGCGATCTACGAGTATAAGCCCCGCGAGGTCAAGCAAACGGTGGCGGGCTATGGCGCGGCTGATAAGCGCCAGATGCAGGACATGGTGCGCTTGACGTTGAATCTGGCTACGCGCCCCAAACCCGATGATGCGGCTGATGCGCTGGCGATTGCTATCTGCCACACTTACACCTCACCCATGCTGCGCCGCATCAGCGAGCAAGCGGGTGGGGAGTAAATGCCTCACGCCGCTCCACCGCCGCATTTCTCTTTTTAACGCAAAGACGCAGGGCCATTACAGGTTCTGTGAGGCGACGTGGCGCGCGGACGCGCGGAAACGGCGATCATCGCGCTCGTTGTTCGGCAAGGCGGGACAATGCATGCCAATGTCAGCGTTGCTCGTATTGCTCTGCATTGCTCTGCATTGCTCCGCACCAACCATCATGGCGATCATGGTGTTCGTTGTGGGGCAACGATGCATGCCATGATCGTCGGGGCACCTCTTGTGGGTGCCCGCAAGGCGGGACAATGCATGCCAATGTAAACATTGCCTGGCATTGCCCCACATTGCCCGCATTGCTTTGCATCGCCCAGCATTGCTCGCATTGCTCCGCACCGACCATCGTGGCGCTCGTTGTGGGGCAATGCAGAGCAATGCCGGGCACCCACGAGGGGTGCCCCTACAAATGATGGCAATGATCGCCATGCACATCGGTGGGACATAGGGACGTTGCGGGCAATGATGGCCTTGCATGATGATGCAGGACAATGATAGTGATGATCGCTATGCCAGGCATGGTACAGCGACCCTTGTGGTCGCCCGCCATGATCGGCGGCGCGGGCGACGCAGGGCGTATGATCATCACCACCCTCCCCGCCCTCAACAAACTCAACGGCGCACGAGGGGCAGGTAGACCCCAAAGCTCCGCTGCTGCTCACTGACGATGGGCGCTCCGGCGCTGATCGTATAGATCCCGCCCTGCGCGTTGGCGTCCTGGTGGCGCACCTCAGCGTAGAGCAGATCGCCTGCCTGTACGTCTACTTCCGCCCACAGATAACCTGTGCCCGACCAGGTGACGCTGGCCCGTTCGGTGGTGCCGTTGGCGGCGAGGATGCGCAGACGCGGGTGCATGCCGAAGGCCAGGCCGCTGACGCGCACCACGAGACGCCCCGTCTGCTCGGCACTGATGCGGAAGAAGTCACGGTCGCCGGGGCGGTCAATCTTGCCGACCATGTTTTCATTTGTGCTGTCCAAAGCGGTCGCCGTCTGCGGCGTATCACCGTGATCATCGGCTTGCGTGCCGGTGACGATGATCTCCAGTTCGGCCACCACCGCAAAATCTTCGTGAACAGGCTCCGGTGGTGGGATTTGCCCCTCGTAGCCCGGCAAGGGTGGGGCACCCGCGCCGCTGTCGAAGATTTCCACAGCGGTGCCCTGGGGATTGCTAAAGCGCACGCGCAACGTGTGAACGCCATCCTGCGTATAGTTGACCAGGGCTGAGTAGAGGCCATCGTTGGCTTCGGGATCGGGGGCGATTCCGTCGTCGCGCAGGGTGAAGGACGTGCTGGAACCATCGGGCGCAATCAGTTCCCCCTCGGCGACCGCGCCTGCAATTGGCCGCGTGCGCTGGAGCAGCGTCACCACCCGAATGGGGTTGGGATAGCGCACGATGCCGCCATCGAGGACGTTGAGGCTGGCAACAAAGTCATCGCTGGCGTTGAGCAAACTGGCGCTACCGGGTGCCCACACAATACTCAACGCACTCCGTGCCGTATGGCCGCTCACGAGATCAATCCGAGGGGCCTGACCCGCTGCCGGGGCCACATCGCTGAGCGCCGGGAAGTACGGGCGGCGCGGGTAGTTGTACAACACCCCATCACGGGGGTCAAGCTCCGGCTGACGTACCAGCGTCTCCCAGCCACTGGCACGATAGATGCGGTGTTGGGCGGTATTGCGCGTATTGTTTAGCGCCGTCGAGAAGTTGAGCCAGACGAAGTTGCCGCCCCGTGCTTTCCACTGGCTATGCATGATCGAGGGTTCCACCGGCGTATCACTGATGCAGGGCCAGCCTGGGCGCATGGGATTGCACGTGTCACTCCCACGATACTCATCATAGAGCGCATAGAGGTAGTGACCCCACTCGTGCGCGAGCATGTAGCCACCGCTTGCATGATCCTGGAGGAAGTTGACGCCACTGAAGCTATCGCACATCTCGATGCGCAACCCTTCCAACCCATAGCCCGCGATATGGGCATTGGGATGACACCTCGCGATCCACTGCACATCCGCCCGCCCCTTGCGCCCATCATTGGGGTAGATCGTCACCGTGCGGAGCTTGTGGACACCGTTGGACATCTCAAAGACGCCGTCGGCAAAGTGACGCATCATCTCCTCGTAGGGCGTTCGTTGCGCTCCCACAGGATTGTTGTAGAGCGAGACGGTGATATCAAAGGCTTCGCTTGCGGTCATCCGGGTGGCTACAAAATCCTGCCCGCTCACCGATGCCGCAACATTCACGCTGCGGCTGGAAGGGCTGAAGCTGTAGCCACTCAGGGATGCGGTGAGCCGATAGTTGCCGGCTGGCAACCCGGTGATGCGGTAGGCCCCCGTCGTATCCGTTGTGGCACCCCGCGTCCCCGTCGAAACCGTTACCCCCGCGAGGCCCGTGCCGTTGCTGGTGGTGATGCGCCCGCTGACACTGTAAGTCGTGGCTTGCTCGGCAGTCGCGGTAAAGTCCTGGCCGCTGACATTCGCGCTGACAGTGACGCTGCGGGTGGCCGGGGTGAAGGTGTAGCCGATCAACGCCGGGGTGAGCGTGTAGCTCCCGGCTGGCACACTGGTGAGCGTGTAATTCCCGGTCGCGTCGGTCGTCGCGGTGCGCGTGCCGTCGGAGACTGTCACGCCCGCGAGGGCGGTGCCGTTGTGTGTTACCTGTCCACTGACGCTGTAAGTTGGGATCTGCTGCCCCGTCGCGGTAAAGTCCTGGCCGCTGACATTCGCGCTGACCGTGACGCTACGGGTGGCCGGGATGAAGGTGTAGCCGCTCAACGCCGGAGTGAGCGTGTAGCTCCCGGCTGGCACGCCACTCAGCGTGTAGTTGCCGGTCGCGTCGGTCGTCGCGGTGCGCGTGCCGTCGGAGACCGTAACATTAGCGATACCCATGCCGTTACTAGTTCTGACTTGGCCAGTGATAGTATAGGTTATGTCATCGGCAACTGCCAGCGAAAATAAGTCGGGATTGCTGTATTCGGTCACGCTCCCGGTGTCCAGGTCAATCCCAATTATGTATGACTCCCCGTCCCGTGAACGACTTGCGTAGAACGTGTTTGTCTGTGGGTCAAGATCGTACACCCCTTGTGCAAAGCCCATGGACTGGTTACCTACCACACCGAGGACGGTCTGCTCGCCAGTCGTGAGGTTCAGTCGCATGAAGGAGTTGGTACAGCCCGTAGATGTGCCTATACAATTCTGGATGCCATAGATAAGGCCTGTTACTGGATGCACTGCCAGCGAAAATAAGTCAGGATTGCTGTATTCGGTCACGCTCCCGGTGTCCAGGTCAATCCCAATTATGTATGACTCCCCGTCCCGTGAACGACTTGCGTAGAACGTGTTTGTCTGTGGGTCAAGATCGTACACCCCTTGTGCAAAGCCCATGGACTGGTTACCTACCACACCGAGGACGGTCTGCTCGCCAGTCGTGAGGTTCAGTCGCATGAAGGAGTTGGTACAGCCCGTAGATGTGCCTATACAATTCTGGATGCCATAGATTAAGACTCGTGGTTGTTGTCTGAGGTGTGGCAACATGGTTTCAGATGCATCTGGTTGCGCTTCTCCTTGAACATGTATTGCACCAACCAATGGTGCAACCAGCAGCGTGACCAGCAAGAGGGCTATGATGTCTGTCAGGATGCGGAGTGTAGGTGTGTGTTTCATGGGGTGTTCCTTTCAGTTCAGTTTCTAGGATGGTGATGGTTGCTAGTCTCGTTCGTGCGGGTCATAAATCGATCCTCCTGGTACATGTGAGAAACAGCAGCATGTGTGTCCTACATTCCTGGCAATAATACCGGGTACCTCACTAAACCGGGCCAAAGAGCAGTCGAAAACCTGGTTCTCCTCGAAGAACCTGACGATAGAAACAAAACATAACCTCCAGCGCGAGTTCTGCCGGTGATTCTGATGCAGAACCCGTTCTCCTGAGAACTATCTATGGTGTTTAACAC
>Ga0308417_1000120_pt1 | contig 61041 bp, 43 predicted proteins | sample HotsprSampleOS65_FD_203528 | JGI IMG/M metagenome (GOLD analysis project Ga0308417, IMG submission 203528) | Hot spring phototrophic mat microbial communities from Octopus Spring, Yellowstone National Park, Wyoming, United States - 20090730_OS65 ... | reverse complement strand
AGTGAAGCATCCATACACTGGATTCCTCACTGGTGTTCGGAATGGCAGGAAAAGGGGCTTGGAATGACATGAAAAGCAAACTCGGAATAACCAAAAGCGCCCAAAATAACAGGAATTGTAGGATTGGGGTAGGCGCTGCGTTACTTCATTCGCACGGCGCAGACGCAAGCCATATCGACAATATCGCTTGGTTTTGCACCGCGTGAGAGGTCGTTCATCGGCTTTACCAGTCCTTGAATGACTGGACCGATGGCTGTGGCTCCACCCAGCCGCTCAGTGAGTTTATAGCCGATGTTGCCCGCGTCTAAATTTGGAAAAATGAACACATTGGCTCGCCCTGCCACGGGGCTGTCAGGGGCTTTGCGTTTGCCGACACTTTCGACAAACGCCGCATCAAACTGCAACTCACCATCAATTTCAAGGTCGGGGCAGCGTGCTTTGGCAAGCTCTGTGGCACGAATAACTTTCTCGACAGACTCATGGGAGGCACTGCCTTTTGTCGAAAAAGAGAGCATAGCGACTTTTGGTTTTTCACCGGTCAGCATCTGGTGAGATTGGGCAGAAGCAATGGCAATATCTGCAAGTTCTTCTGCAGAGGGATACGGCACCACCCCACAATCGGCGAATGTAAAAACACGTCCTGCCGCCGAAGGATGCTCGAGCGGGAAAGCCATCAAGAAGAAACTTGAGACCAAATTTGTGCACCCTTTATCGACCCCAATCACTTGAATTGCAGCGCGCAACACATCAGCCGTTGTATTTACGGCACCAGCAATACAGCCATCAACCTCACCTCTGCGTACCATCATCGCACCAAAAAATAGTGGATTGCACATCGTCTTTTCTGCATCACTTCTGCTTATGCCCTTGTGCTGACGCAAATGGAAGTATTCGTCTGCATAGTCAGATAACTTGGCTGGCTCAAAGTCCACGATGCGAATCTTCTCGCTATGGAAGGGCAGGTTCAATCGCTCGAAGTCTGCTATAATCTGTTCTGGCTTACCTAAGAGCGTAGGCACGACAAGCTCTTGTGCCGCCATTTCTTCGACGGCACGCAGTGTGCGCTCATCGTGCGATTCAGGAAAGACTATCCTTGCCTTTTTTGCCTTGGCTCTCTGGCGAATGGATTGCAAGATGGGGTACATTGCTACACTTTCTTAGTTACCTGTAATGCTCTGCAGTTCTTGACGCACACCCGGTAGCACGATACCTGTAATTGCGATTCTTACCGCACCGCTCTCTTGACGCACAATGCCTACATTTCTTGCAACCCAAACGCGCAATGGCACATTGATAGGTATCGTTACTGGGAACCCGCCTACCGAGGTTCTTAGTTCAGTCCTTGTGTCAATTAAAACACGTGTTGTGCTGTAAGTGCGGTTGTTCACCGTGATTTGTTCATTGGCTTCGACCCTGCCCTCTGCACGCGATGAAATTGTTACATTACCTAAGCCCTCAACGACTGCATTTACTTGCACATTTTGTAGAACCGTGTAAGTGTTGCCCACCCCGCTCGATGCACGAATGAAAGGATACCACCCTGCTTGAAACCCTGTAATGTTGCGAACACCTTCAATGTTACCAATCAGAGCTTGGATATTGCTTAGGTAAATCAATTGGTCATTGCGGTTATTTTCGTAAGCATAAAACGTGGTATCCGTGGTTGGTGCGCCAGCCAGTGGTGTTGTTGTGGAAACCACCACTGTTGCTTCTCTGCCGCCCAGTTGCCGTGTCCCCACAATACGCTGCACATTGATACCTGATGGACGAAAGACATTATTGCCCGCTGTATCCACAGAGGTATTATATGTCCATGTTACACCTGTTCGTGTGGGGAAAATGCCTTCAGGTTCACTTGGCGAAGAACCTTGTTGGCAAGAGCTTAGCATCGCACTTGAAAGCACCAGCAGCAGTACCCACCATCTTTGAAACGTGGTGTTCATTTTTTAGTCGTTAAAGTTTATTGGTTATCCTTGCGTCCTTTTGTACCAGATGCCTATTGAGCGGTTAGTCAAACTTTAACTTTGCCATGTTGGCGCGCACATCTTCAGCAGATTTATGCAAGGCTTTCAAATCGCTCTCATCCAGATTGATTTCAAGAATTTGTTCAATGCCAGTTCTGCCCAGTTTTACAGGCACCCCGACATAGACGTCTTTTAAGCCGTATTGCCCAGTCAGCCATGCTGCGCACGGCAAGATACGCTTACGGTCTTTGACAATAGATTCAATCATTTCTACTGCAGCTGCCGATGGGGCATAGTATGCTGAACCTGTTTTTAAGAAATTGACAATTTCAGCGCCGCCATTGCGTGTTCTATCAGAAAGTGCTTTCAGGCGTTCCTCGGCTTTCTGAGCATCCTTATAGTGCATCGTGAGATATTCGCGTAGCGGAATACCTGCGATGGTGGTGTATTTGATAATCGGTACCATAGAGTCGCCATGTCCGCCCAATACAAACGCATTGACATCTTGCACGGATACGCCACACTCCATAGCAATAAAGGCACGAAAGCGTGCCGTATCTAATACACCAGCCATTCCCATCACTCGATGTGCAGGAAAACCACTTCGGATATAAGCCACATATGTCATCACATCTAATGGGTTCGATACCATAATGATGATAGCGTTCGGCGACTTAGCTACAGCTTTTTCTGTCACATCTTTTACGATAGATGCATTTGTGGCTTGCAGGTCGTCGCGGCTCATGCCCGGCTTGCGGGCTATTCCTGCTGTGATGAGAATAATATCTGACCCAGCGGTCTCCTCATAGCCGTTTGTGCCAATAATCTTTGTATCAAAGAGCTCAACGGGCGCTGATTGATACATATCGAGCCCTTTACCTTGCGGAATCCCCTCTACTAGGTCCACTAAGACGACTTCACGAGCCAATTCTTTTTCAGCAATGCGCTGCGCAGCAGTTGCCCCTACATTTCCTGCGCCAACAACGGTAATCTTCATGATGATGGAGTTTTTTGTGTAGTTACAAAAGGTTACAAAAGCAGTTTGGTTAGCACGGTTTTCAAAGATAACCATAAAAGGGTTGGTGCACAAGCGCAAGATAGTACTCTGCGGTTGGGAGAGTCAGGCTTTGCCGTGAGGTGCATCTTTACTCTTGGGAGCATCGGAAATAAAAAAGGCGATTCTTTCCAGAATCGCCTCTTTGCTCAGCACAGCAGACCTTATCTCTTTTTGTCTGCCTCAAGCTGCTCCTTCTTCGCCAGAAGCTCTTCTTTGGTTTCTGGGAAGTTGGGGTCGGCAACGCAGCAGTCTACAGGGCACACTGCGGCGCACTGTGGCTCTTCATGGAAGCCGACGCACTCTGTGCATTTATCGGGAACGATGTAGTAGAGTGAATCATGCAGTGGTGCGTAGGTTTCGCCGAACAGTGTCCAGTTTTTTCCACCTTCATAGATTGCGGTGTTTGGACATTCGGGCTCACAAGCACCACAGTTAATGCACTCTTCGGTGATCATTAACGCCATTGTTTATTCCTCCTGAGTTTGGTTAAAGGTTGTTAAAAGAACGTCTTTGACACTAAACTTGGGCTAAGCGTTTTTTCCAATTTTCACCAATAAAAAACTTTCTTTTAACAAAAGTTTCTTGCGATACTTGTTTAGACAAGTTCTACAATCATAGCACAGGCTTCACCACCGCCAAGGCAAATGGCCGCCAGTCCTCGTCTCAAGCCACGATGTTTGAGAGCATAAAGCAGGGTTGTCAAAATTCTTGCACCGCTGGCACCGATGGGATGTCCGAGTGCCACCGCTCCGCCATTGACATTGAGTTTTTCATCGGGAATTCCTAAAGCGTTGCGTGCTGCTAATGCCACGACTGCAAACGCTTCATTAACCTCGAAGAGATCGATATCCTTGAGCGACAGATTTGCTTTCTTGAGTGCTTTTGGAATGGCATCGATTGGGGCTGTGGTGAAGTATTCTGGCTGCTTTGCGGCTGTGGCGTAGGCAAGAACTTTGGCTATTGGTTTAAGCCCTTTCTGTTTGACCGCTTCGGCTGAAGCTACCACCACTGCTGCAGCACCATCATTGATTTTGGAAGCATTTGCCGCTGTAACTGTGCCATCTTTTTGAAACACAGGTTTGAGTGTCGGAATTTTATCAGGGCGGAAATTCTTGGGTTCTTCATCTTCCGAAACTGACATTTTCTTGCCTTTTTCTTCCCACTCTACGGCGACAATTTCATCTTTGAACCAACCTTCTTTTTGCGCCTTGAGCGCACGCGTATAGCTGCATACCGTAAATTCATCTTGCGCTTCGCGTGGAATGTTACATTCTTTGGCACAGAGTTCGGCGGCATTGCCCATCAAGAATTTGTTATAGACATCAAATAAGCCATCGTGCTGCATAGAGTCAATAAGTTCTGCATTGCCATAGCGGTAGCCGCTTCGCGCTTTCGTCAAAATGTATGGCGCATTGGTCATGGATTCCATTCCGCCAGCGACGCCAATGTGCATGTCGCTTATGGCAATGGCTTGCGTGGCTAACATGATGGCTTTCAATCCAGAGCCGCACATTTTGTTGATGGTCAGGGCTTCAACCGATACCGGCAGTCCGCCAAAAATTGCCGCTTGCCTCGCTGGGGCTTGACCTAATCCTGCCGATAGGACATTTCCCATTATGCACTCTTGGACATCTTCAGGGGCAATTCCTGCACGCTGCACGGCTTCACGCACCACCACTGCTCCTAACTCGGTTGCGCTCTTTGAGGCAAATGCACCTTGGAAACCCGCGATGGGGGTTCTTACTGCGCTGACGATAAAGACTTCTTGCATGGATGTTTGAGGCTAAAAGTTTTCGGGCGCAACTTAGCAAAAATCGATTTTATGGCAATGCTGCTTGGCTTGTTTGGATGGTGTCTAACTTACTTGCGAGGGACGCTCAGAGAGGCATGCTTGCTTCAGGCGTTTCACTCGCTTTGGGGGCTGTTCTTTTTGTGTCTTTCCGCTCGCGCTCTTTTTCGTAAGCCTCAATGATGTCTCGCACCAGTCGATGCCGCACCACGTCGGACTTATCTAAGAACACAAATGAAATGCCTTCGATATGACCTAACAACCGTGGTGCCTCAACCAGCCCTGAATCTTGCTTATTGGGTAAATCAATTTGTGAAATATCACCTGTGATAATCGCTTTGGAATTTGTTCCAAGTCGGGTCAGGCACATTTTCATTTGCAAGCTGGTTGCGTTTTGTGCCTCATCTAAAATGATAAATGCATGATTGAGTGTGCGTCCGCGCATGTAGGCTAGCGGCACAATCTCAATCACCTTCTTTTCTATGTATTCTTTGAGTTTTTCTGGCGTGAGCATGTCTCCCAATGCATCGTAGAGCGGTCGCAAGTAAGGGTCAATTTTCTGCTGTAAATCTCCGGGCAAGAACCCCAAACTTTCTCCCGCTTCAACTGCCGGTCGTGCTAAGACAATACGCTGCACCTGCTTTGCCTTCAACGCCGCTACCGCTACTGCTACTGCCGTGTATGTTTTACCTGTGCCTGCTGGACCGATAGCAAAGACAATATCATTTCGTTTGGATTCTGCTACCAGCTTGCGCTGCCCAAGCGTACGTGCTCTTATGGCATCGGTGCGCGTAACAACAATTACATCATCATCTCCCTCTACTGTTAGTGTTACCTGCGACTCACCAGCCACAATTAGCTTAATGACCGCATCAACATCTTTGGCATACAGCTCACCATTACGATTGACCAGAAAGAGCAATTCTGCAAAAATCTTCTCGACCAGCCTTACATCTGCATCATTTCCGCGCAAAGTTACATCATTACCACGCGCAATAATGAAGACCTCTGGGAACTGTTCTTCAATGCGCTGCAAATACATGTTCTGCGCTCCAAACACAAGTAGTGGTTCAATGCCCTTGAGAGAAAATTTCTTTTCGATAGTTCACACTCCTTTCATTGATTGTTATCAAACACTTCGACAGGTGCCGCTTTATGATGCAATAGCACTTGCTCCATGCCACCCATATCTGTTAAAAACGCCCGCTTTGTGCCTGCACGCAAACTTTCCACGGCATACTTGTTCTCTGGCATGACCTGACGCTTCACTTCATCTTGAATGACTTCTTTTGGTTCAATCAGAAAAATAAGCAAATCGGCTTGGATTGCTGCCGCCACTTTTGCCGCCACTTCTTGGCTTTGAACCACACGCTCTGCGCCAGAAGTTTCTCTGACGATTGGGGCAATAACTGGTATTCCACCTTGCTGCAAGATGCTCATTAAGGCTTTCGGACTACTTATTAGATCAGTCTTATTTGATGGATTGCCTAACGTTATAATCCCTAAGTGATGCGCCGCCAATGCTACGGCTGGCAAAAGTTCTTCAGAAAGTTTTGCAGCAAAGGTTTTATTGAATGTGGTTAGTGCAGCTATTTGCTTTGCGATTTCCGTTTCTGGTTGCATTGATAGGCTACTGTGCACAATGACTAAGCGGGAGCTTTGCGCAATTTTTCGGATATCCGCTTTGAGCCGATTGAAGCAAAGCACATCATTAAGTTCAGTTGCGCAAACATGCAGCACAATAGTGTTCATCGGTATCACTGTTTTTCAGTCCATCGTTCGTAGATAGGGAATACTCTTTTCAAGATGCTGTTTCACATAATCGCTAACACTTTCTTCAAGCGACTTGAAGCGCACCGGACAACCTGCGGCATAGAGTTTTTGCATCCGTGCTTGTGTAAAGTATTGATACTTCCCCTGCAAGGCTTCTGGCATAGGGATATACTCAATGCTCACAGGTTTTCCCATCGCATTGAACGTGGCGGTTACTAAATCTTTGAACGTACGGGCTTTGCCTGTGCCAAGGTTCAAAATGCCATTTACGTGCGCATGTTGCAGCAGCCAAAACATCACTTCTACACAGTCTTTGATGTAGACAAAGTCACGCATCTGTTCGCCATCTGCATAGTCGGGGTGATGTGATTTGAAGAGTCTGACGTAACCATTCTGCAAAATTTGCTGATAGGCTTTGAAGACCACACTTGCCATGTCGTCTTTGTGATACTCGTTCGGTCCAAAAACATTGAAAAACTTTAGTCCCACAATTTTATTGAGGAGATTTTTGCGCTGTGCCCAAAGGTCAAAGAGGTGTTTTGAGTAGCCATATCCATTGAGCGGTCGCAGCATGGGCAGTTTGCTTTCATCGTCATCATAGCCTTGAGCGCCATCGCCATATGTTGCGGCACTTGATGCATAGATAAAACGAATGGAGCGCTGAACAGCAAATGCCGCCAGCTCTTTCGTGTATTCATAGTTGTTGCGCATCAGCACATCGAGATTTTTTTCTGTTGTCGCGCTGATTGCGCCCATGTGGATAATAGCGTCAAGGCGTGGAAATTTTTCGGCAAGAACTTTTTGTAGGCAATCATCTTTGTGCAGGTAGTCAATGAATCGTAACCCTACAAGGTTTTTCCACTTTTCAGAAGTATCCAAGTTATCTGCAATGATAATGTCTGTATAGCCGACTTGATTGAGCTTCCAAACCATTGCGCTGCCAATAAAGCCTGCACCACCTGTTACCAGAATCATTGTTTGGTGTTAGAGTGTTAAAGCGCTGATATGTTTTCGGGTTACAAGATACTTTTCCTGCCTGTCAGCACCAATCTTGTATTTTTCATGGGAGCGACATCTAAGTGAATGAAAAAGCCGCTACAAGGGTAGCGGCTTTGCCTCTGCACATGCCATCAATTTACTTTTTCATTGACCTCTTGACCGATAAGTTTGCGTCCCCAATGTAACCAAACTCGTACGGTTGCTAAGGGCTGTTCAATTACTTGTGCAATTTCTGAATGTGTCAGCCCGACCACATCCGCCAGCAGCACGGTGAGCTTGAAGTCAGCTGCCATAGTTACGATGACACGGGCAACGTCTTGGTCATCAATCATGACGCTTCCATCATGCTCAATCGCCGTTTCCTGACCAAAGGACCGTAAGTACACATTGCGGAACGCTTTGAAGAGTTCAACGGCTGTTTTGCTCTGACCGCCTTCAAGATAAGTTTGACTGACAAGCATACCTGCTGTGGCTTCATCGTCGCTCATCCAGTAGGCGAGGTTATAGACATCATCAATCTTTTCTATCATGGCAAGATAAGACGCTCCGGCTTGCTGATTCATATCGCTCTCCTTTTGTGTTGGTTAGAATTATTGTTACTTATTTGCAGTCAATATAGTGCAGTCGAGCTTCAATGTCAAGTCATTATTTTTTCTTTGCTTAGTTTAGATTCCGTCTAAAACGGCTGTGCCAATTTTTCTTCTGGCTTAGGTCTAAACATGACCTCTTCAAGGGCATGGAAATACACCCTATTTAGCTCACTTAGACTTGCCTCAAAGACCGTCTCATCATTGACTGCAATTGTGCATTGCCGTCCGCCTGTCTTTCCAATTTTTTGGCACACAAGTCCAAAAGATTTTGCTAACGCCTCTGCCGCATTTTGCTTATCGCCTGTTACACTTATCAGCACTCTGCCTTGAGCTTCAGAAAACAGCACAGACTGAATTGCTATATCCGATGGCGCAGTATGAAGTTCAACTGCAAATCCAACCTGCAAATTTTCATTCAGAATTGCACTTTCTATCAGTGCAACCGCTAAGCCTCCGTCAGAGACATCATGTGCTGATTGCAACAGCTTTACTTTTGCGGCTTCGACGAGAAATGCTTGCAGTGCTTTTTCTTCATCCAAACTGCATGGCGGCGCATCGGTACCCAATTCACCATAGAAGTATGAGAGAAATTCAGAGCCATTGAGGTCTTGATGAAGTTCTCCCAGCAAATAGATGACATCGCCATCTTGCTTGAATGTTGCCGTTACAATATGCTCAGTGTGCTCAAGGAGTCCAATCATGCCAATCGTGGGTGTAGGATATACAGCTACATTTTCTCCACCAACTGTTGATTCATTGTAGAAACTGACATTCCCTCCAGTAACGGGAGTCTCAAACTTTAAGCATGCTTCACCCATGCCCGCCACAGCTTCTTTGAATTGAAAATATACTTCAGGCTTGTAAGGATTACCGAAGTTGAGACAATTTGTTATGGCAAGCGGCTTGGCTCCTGTGCAAGCAATGTTACGCGCACATTCCGATACGGCAATCTGTGCCCCTCTGCGCGGGTTAAGATAGACATAGCGTGCATTGCAGTCGACTTTCATGGCCAGTGCTTTCGTTGTGCCTTTAATGCGCACGACGGCTGCATCTGCAACGCCAGCACCGACTACTGTATTTGTGCGCACCGATGTGTCATACTGTTCATAGACCCAACGTTTGCTTGCGATGTTTGGTCGTGCTAGCATCGCTAAAATTTCTTTTTGGAAATCTATGCTTGCATCTGGTTTTAGGGTTGGAAATTTGGTATTTGGTTTTTTCTCAATAGCTTCACGGTAATAGACTGGTGCGCCGCCGCCCAAGACCAGCGCTGGCGCAGGAATTTCTGCGACCACTTTTCCGTGCCATTTGACGCGTAGCATGCCATCGCTCGTTACATGTCCAATCACCACGGCATTCAAATCCCACTTTGCGAAAATGTCTATTACATTTTGCTCATAGCCTTTCTTTGCCACAAGCAACATTCGCTCTTGTGATTCGGAGAGCATGATTTCATATGGGGTCATGTCTTTTTCTCTTGTAGGCACGAGCTCGAGATGCAGTTCCATGCCGCCTGCACCTATTTTTTCAATAGCGCGTGCCGCCATTTCTGACGATGAGCAAGTCAATCCTGCCGCCCCCATATCTTGAATGCCTACGACATATCCACTTTCAATTGCTTCCAGTGTAGCTTCCAGTAGCAATTTTTCGGCAAATGGGTCGCCCACTTGCACATTTGGGCGTTTATCTTCAGATGCTTCTGAAAGTTCTTCTGATGCAAATGTTGCTCCGTGAATGCCATCGCGCCCTGTCGCTGAACCGACAATTAAGACAGGATTGCCTTCTCCACTGGCAATGGCTCGCGCAATTTTTTGTTTCTCGACAATCCCCACTGACATCGCATTGACGAGGGGATTATTTTGGTAGCAGCTTTCGAAATAGATTTCTCCGCCTACTGTAGCTACTCCAAAGGAATTGCCATAGTCGCCAATGCCACGCACGACCCCATCCAATAGATACTGCACTCGGGAGTCATGCGGATTTCCAAAGCGCAGGGAATTGAGTGCCGCAATTGGTCGTGCTCCCATGGTGAAAATATCGCGATGGATTCCGCCCACCCCAGTTGCTGCACCTTGATATGGCTCTATCGCCGAGGGATGATTGTGCGACTCGATTTTGAACGCCACGGCAAGCCCATCGCCAATATCGACCAAACCTGCATTTTCCTCTCCGGCACTCGCTAACAGTGGCTTTCCATTTCTCGGTAATGTTTTCAGCACGGCAATGGAATTTTTGTAACTGCAGTGCTCTGACCACATGACCGAAAAAATACCGAGTTCAGTGTATGTTGGCGTGCGACCCAGAATGCGCAGGATGGCTTCATACTCTTCTTCCAGCAGACCGTGACGTTTAGCCAGTTCAACTGTGACTGTCGGTTCGTGCATCTTTAGACGGTTTGTGCCGAATTACGCAAAGTTTTAGTATCTGAAAATAAAAAAGCCTTTGTAGAACTGTGCTACAAAGGCTTTCTTCCTGCTTAAGTTTCTCTATTTCCCGTCTGGCTTCTTTTCCTCTGGCTTTTTCTCTTCTTCTTTCTTTTGCGGCTCGGTTTCCTTCAAGATAGAGCGCAGTTGCTCCAAGTTCTTTTCAATATCTTGACGGCGGCGACGCAGTTCTTCAATTTTTCTTGCCGTAGATTCTTTGTCATCACCAATATCTTCGAGTTTGCGCAGAATAATATCTGACCCTTGCGACCCTGTAGTAAAATCAATCAAGCTGGGATCTGCTGTTCCACCAAAGATTGGCAAGATGTTGAACTGCACGCCAAACAGCACACGCCATTCGGTATAGTTTGTCGGTGTCGCTGGTGGGCGGCGCACGATACCAAATGCGCCATACTGCGTTTTGTCTTCTCTGCCTGTGAGTTGATAATCAAAGCCTAGGGTGAGCGCAAGAAACTCGATGGGCTTCAAACGGGCACCAGCAGAGATAAAAGTCATGTTTTCGCGTGTGTAGGCTTGAACAGGCGGTTCAGAGAAAAATGCCCATCCCCAAATTTCCAGCATCAAGTCCACCGATGAGGTTGGATACTTCAAACCAATTGAGTATGTAATCGCAGAACTGTTGCTTGGCACCTCAAAGGTTTGACCGGGGGTATTGGAGATATTTTTTCCAGCATCAAAGTAATTGTAGAGACCAATGTTAAGATTCGCGTTAAAAGATTCTCTTGGAAAGAGATTATCGGCGTAGTAGGAGAGTAGAAAATTGAGCCCAACTTCCGGACCGCCTGCTGAATACGGATTACCAAAAGTATTCCAGCGCTGTGCTAATGGAAGCATCACCGTCGCCATACCGCCGAGATAGACATAATCATTTGCGATACCAAACGAGGCCACTTTTGCCGTCAGGAAAATGCGCTCAAGCACATTTCCAGCAGCATCTTGGTGATGAATATCGGTATAAACAACGGGGTTGAGCGCCACCAAGATGTTGTTTGTAAAAGCGTAATCCAAGTGCACAGAGTTTGTTACAATAGAGTGCGCCACAAGATTTCCTAACTGACCAGCGTAGGCGCCTCCGATAGTATTAAAGTCAAAGTGTGTAAAGAAAGTAAGGCTGCCTTGTTTTGGGTTCAGGGCTTCTTGGGCGCGAATGAGTCGTCCGCTTGCGGTAAAGACATATTGAGCTGGTAACTCCGCTGCAACGCCTGCCAAAAGAACAGTGAGCAGAAGTGTATAAAGCTGTTTTCTCATTGTTTGTCCTCCAAATTAAATCGCCTTTTTCTGAAGTTTGTTGAGTTGAGTTTAGTTTCTTCCAAGTTCTCTGTTCAGGATGACGATGAGGAATATAGCGTTGACAATACTAAAAACGGCGTTTGTTACGGTAATGATGGTATTTAACACACTAATCGGGCCGCCAGGGACAATCACGGTATCGCCTCTAAGCAGCAAAGGGAAATTTTGCTCTCCCGTTTCAATAAATTTTTCAATATCAACTCTTACCACTTTTTCGACGACAGCCGTATCTGCTCGAGCATATCGTATGATGCGTATGTCGTCTAACTTTGCCGTCACGGCTGGCCCGCCTGCAATAGAGAGCAAGGATACAAGGTCTGTATTGTAAGGCACATAGTATTTGCCAGGATTACCAACTTGTCCCCAAAGATTAACGTCAATTAAGATACCTTGTCCTTGTGCAAAGAAATACGCCGATGGCGCGCCACTTGGGTTCTGAGGAGCCACACCTTGCTGCGGTGTTCCAAATACTTGAGCTTTTGAATTTTGTGCGAAAATTACGCAAATCAGTGCAATGAAGCAAACTTTTTTTAGCATTTGCTTAAAATTTATGGTTTTTTAATTGATGGTTACGCGAAACCCCAAAAACTCCGATGCCACACCATAGCGCCGGTCAATGTCTTCTGGGAATGCCTGCACTTGCCATCGATACTGTACCCCATTTTCCAATCGCCTGAAGACTCGCAACCCATTTGGCAGTCGCCGCACTGGACTTTGAGTTTGGAAGACCTGACCAAAATTGATGCTGACCGTGTCCGTATCTCGGAAGCTCGAGCCGTCATACAAAATGGCTACACAGTCGTCCTCAATAAACGTATCGAAGCCTCTAAACTCATAGAGTTTGAGCACGTAGAAACCACTGGCAAAAGGTGGTTTCCCCCACTCGAAGCGAATGGTTGTATCTCGGCGCGAGAAGACCAACTGCCCAATCGGTGTTCTTGGATTAACCCGTGTAGCCAAACGAAAGGTCTCTGGCAAGGAGCGCTCACTTCTTGCGCCCCTGCGCGTGTAGGCTTCAACTTGGTAGAAGTACTGCACATCTGGCACCACATTTGCATCAATGAACACGGTGTCAGGTAAGCCCACTGCTTCTTGTGAGCCCAAGGGAATTTCACGCAGCAGACGAAAGTTAATCGGCAAAGCCGTGTCTGTGGCAACTTCATTCGTTCTGAAAATGCGATACCCCGCTAAGTCTCGCTCTGGATTTCTGAACCATTCCAATCGGATAGCATTCTGCCCGGGCACGGCACGAATTCCGCGCTCTACCCTTGCTGTATCTGATGATTTGGGAACAAATTGCGGTCGGCGCGGCTGAGGCAGTTCAGGGTCAGGGACGCAGCTTAGTAGCCCTGCACTCAACATCATTACACCATACACACCAAGGAGAATTCGTCTCATCATGATTATCATTGGAAAAACTCCGCCAAATTTACCGTTAGCCCAATTCGATGCGGCGCCCCCAGTTCACTGGATTGATAGGCGTAATCAATGTAGAAGGCGCGAAAGAGGAAAAGTCCCGCACCCAGCGTCAGGTTGCGGTCATAACTGCCAATGCGCAATGCCAAGATGTCTCGGAAGCGATACTCTGCTCCTAATGATGTGAGCCCTTCATATTTGGTGTCGCGCGTAATGAGCACAATGATGGCACTTGAGAGAAATTCTAGGGGTTGCTTGTAAGAGGCATGAATCAAAAACGAACGCGGAATCGCCGCTCGTGTCCGCAAATCCGTATTCCATGCAATCGTTGTGTTGAAGAGGTCTTTGACCGTTACGCCAAACACAAAATCGCCGAAGAGTTGCTTGCCTACAAAGTCACTGAACTTGAATTTGATGAGCGCGCCAATATCGACGCCAATGCCATTGCCCGAAAAACTCACGCGCCGGTCGCCACCGAAACTTTGAGACACGTATTTGAAGGTTATGCCCAAAGGGATTTCAATTGGCAAGCGAAAATACTGCCAGCCAAAGTCGACAATGTTGATGATGGTTTTAGCAACAGAGAGAAAGAGCGCATCATCGTTGTTTGAAAAGGTTGCACCGTTGTTGTCCAAAATTCCGGCGCGAATTTGTCGGAAGTAATCGCCACGTGCACCTGTTGGCTCATCGGTGAGCGGGATGTTTGCAATACTGTTGCGAATCCAGTTGAAAGATACCCCTATACCGGGACCCAAATCTTGCGAGTAGCCGATGTGAAAATAGTTTGAGAGCGGGTTGCCAATCGAGCCAAACTGATTGGAATACATGGTCGAGATATATTTGCCTTTGATGAGCGCCAAGGCGGAGGGATTCCAAAAGAAGGCAGACCCATCTTTGTTGTCAATTGGCGTAAACTGCCCGCCGACGCCCAATGCTCGCACGCCCAGCGGAATATCCAAAAACGCTGCCGCATAGCGCTCTTCTTGCGCCATCGCTTGGCTTGCCGCAATTAACACAAGGCTGATGAACAGAGCTTGTTTCTTCATTGCATTGCTTAGTTTAGATGTATGACTTATCGCAGGCGTGCAATTTTGATGATTTCTTCCAACACGCGTCCGCGCAGCACAAGACGCACTTTTGCATAATAGACGCCATTTGCCACAGGATTGCCACGCTCATCTAAGCCCGTCCACTCTACCACACGACCGCCCACTTGTGTAAAGGTTAGGTTTGCATTGTTCTCAAAGCCGGGCGTTGGCACTCCCGGTTGTCGGAATGTGTTAATCAATCGTCCCGATGCCGTGTAAATTTTGATTTCAAACTCATCGGCTGGCTCTTGACCAATAATTTCATAGCCGATAAAGGTGCGATCTTCAAATGGGTTAGGATAGGCGCCATACACACGCAAGCGGAAGTTGTCTTCTACTACGAAGCGCAGCGTATCACTGCGGCGTAGGTTAAGGTTTGCGTCATAAAAGAGGAAGGCAACTTCTTGTCGACCGTTGGGAAATTCATCATCATATGTGATGCCAACGCTGTTTGCATTGGGTGTAGTGATAGGGATATTTAGTTTTTCTTGCACCGCCGCCGAGCTATCGCCATTGCGAATGACGCGAATGAATCGTCTATCCAAGTAAATGCCATTTTGGTCTTGCAAGACCGCCACAATTCGCGGTCGGCGCGGTGCAAATCCGCCGGGCACATATTCTTGACCTTCAATGCCCAGCGTAATTTGGGGCTGTGTTTGGTCGTTGGTATGCATGATGGAAAATGTGCCGAAACGGTCGTAGTTCATCACAACGGTGTTGATGTCTGGCTTGGACTGAGTGGGGATTCGTAGCCAGCGTTCCAGTTCTTCCGAGAAGAAATAGCTATTGACAAAGGCTCGTCGTGTGGCAAAATCTCTTGGATTGAGCCGCATGGTCAGTCGAATCTGCCGAGAGAGCCCGAGCGCTGAATCTGCTGCCGTTATACGATAGGCAAAGCGTGTTGTAGCTGTATCTGACTGTGATGCCAGCCTTACAAATTCGTTATCGGGCTGAGCCACTTTCTGCGGATTTTCTAGGCGCTCGACTCTAATGAAACCGTTTCTTGAAAACGTCGCAGGCTCATAACTCAAGGTGCAATTGCTATCGATTTGGATACTGGCGGCAGCATTATTTTGCACAAACACAAGATTATAGGTAATCGGGCGTTGATTGGAGAGGTTATTTCTTGCGTCAGCATCGGGTGCCAGACTGGAATCTGCCACGACTTGCACGGCAACATTGTAGGTTTGTAGCAATTGGAAACTGGCTGGCACAGGCACGGTGGCAAGTATTTTTCCTCTTGCAGGAATGCGCACCGTCGTTGTGCCAATCACGCGCCGTGTAGCCCGCAGCCTTGGCGGGATATTTTGGATGAGCGAGTTATTTACAGAGTTTTCATAAAAAATCACTTGTGCCGCACCGGGCTCGTTGCTCCAGTTATACACTTCCGCTCCGATGACTGCACGATTGCCATCGGGATAAAAGTCAATCGTCGGGTTATCGTAGAACTGATTGAGTCCTGCGCGTACTTGCTCTACGGCTGCCACATCGGCTTGCTGACCAACGATGACCTCTATGCTCCCCGAGCGCCCTTCTTCATTGCCCGCGCGAGCAATTGCCGAATAAGTAACTCTATTGCCACGTTGCATGAAAGTAGCTGGAATCCCGCTGGTTGTCACAAAAGTATTTGCACCGCTTTGCGTTGCGGGCAAATTCGCATCGAAGAGTGTTTCATTGACCAATGTGGTGCTATTGGCTCGCGTTACTGTGGCACGCACGCTGACACTTTGCAACGGCTGACGCGCTTCAACGCGCACGGTAAAGGTAACAGCACGGTTTTCGCTGGTGCGAATATCGCTCGATGGCGTCACACTTTGAACAAACGGCGCCAAATTGCTGAAGCGCACAAATCCGCTCACATCTGTCCGCCCGTCATCAGAGATAATATGCGCTTTGAACTGACCACCGCCACGCGAAAAGTTCAAAATGTTTGTTGAAGTAATTGGAGGCGGTTGTGGCACCGTGATTACAAGACTATCCACAAACTGACCACCAACGAGCTGACCAATACGACCATTTCTTACCTGAAAGAGAATCGTCGTTGGCGTTACCTCCAAATTGTTTTGGTCAGTAATTCTGCCGAATCCGTTGCCATTTGTGATGCCATTGACCGTTCCGCGTATCACCAAGCGATTGCCTACACCGACCATGTGTGTAGGCAAATTCCAGTTGATGGCTGGTGCACCAGTTGGTGTGGTGCGCCGCGGCAGCGCTAACCGGAGTGCCGGGTCGCCAAATACACCGTATTGATACATCATGGTCGGGGCTTGCAGCACGTAGAAATCACGATACTGCAAGTAGTAGCGAATCTTTCCGCGAAAGAGCATGTCACCGATGGATAGGTCTTGGAAGCGCTCATTGAGTAGAAACTCGTATATCGCTTGCGCCATGAGAAAATCATTGATGAACCAGCCTAAGCCTGCTGAAGCAATCATGCCAATACAGCCGCGCTCTGGCGATAACAAAAGTTTTTCAGTCAGCGTAATCGGGCTGTTGACAAATGTCTCACGCACACTTGAAAGGTCATCAAAAGCACCTACGAAACAGGTCATGCTGGTAATGAAGGGCAAGCGTGTGCCATTGCGCAGTCGATCGACCGCTTCACGTGTGAGCACTTGGCTATCGCCCCATATTCCGCCACCGCCATGCCCCATGAAGTTGACCACCACTGCCCCAGTTTGATTGAGTGTGTTGATAAGCTGGTCTTGTCCACCACGATACTTATCTGGTGGCGCTGTGAAATCCAACCGGTTTCGTCCTGCTGAAGTGTGCAAGCGGTCTACAAACACTGACCGGTCAATGTAGCTGTCGATGAGTTGGTCAGTCTGTACCACTTTATCGACCAGCGTACCTTCAGCAATAGACCCTCTACCGCTTTCTGCTTCACCAGCAATAAGCAAAATGCGATTTCGCCACTCGCTCAAGGTTTGGGGCTGTTCATAGACGATGAGCTTCTGCAAATACGTTAGTACATCGTCTCGCGATTGAGCCGGAATGCGCGCAATTTGTAAGTCTGGCACAAGGTCCAACTGACCAGATACATCAATGCCATCAATCATGGCAAACCACGCATCTGAAGCCGTGGCGCCAAAAATGTAGGTTTGCACATGCATGGTGGGCACATCGGTTGGCGCAATTTTCCCAAACACCGCATCGCCGATGAGCAGCACATATGTTGGGGCTTCTCGCCACTCGTGATATGCGTAAGCCAAAAATTCACGAATCGCGTACGGACTTTTTATGCCATCATTGAATTCGTCGTAGATGTTATCTACAGTCGTCACTAACACTCGATTCGGCTCTCCGAGCGCACGCAAGCGCGCTTCTCGATTTTCTTTGTACTGTCTGATTGGACTCAGGGGATTTTCAGCATCTCTTTCCGAGAAGAACGCTCGTGAAGTGATGATGATGAAGTTGTAGGCATTGCTTTTGTCGCGCAGCTTGATTCTGGTATCAAAAAAATTGGCGGCGGTCACTTTTTCAATGCGCAGCGGTAACAGCTTTTTTGCATTTGTTAGCGCAATGTATTCAACATCCCTTGGTGTGAGCACCTCATCTTGAAAAATGGCACGAAATTCTTGACGCCCTGTTTTTTCGCCGCGCTCATCGACGACTTCATACTGCTCCACTGTAAAGTTGCCCAAGCGCCCGACACCTTTTTTGTAAATCTCAATGTCCGGTGTGGTAAATCCAGATATGGTAAACTGGTATCGTCCCGGCCTTGTATCAGGTGGGGTTGTAAAGACAATTTCATCTTCTACGGCGCGATACAAGCGTCGATACGTCACTTCTATCCAGTTGAAGTAAAACAGTGGGAACGATACGGTCGCATTCAATTCACCGCTCCCAATACGCACGGCTGACACGCCGCCCAGCAAACGGTGAAAGAGTGGCGAAAGCCCCGCGCGCGCAATGGTCGCCAATTGTTCCGGTCGTCCATCGCCCCATTCCGCGCGCATCACTTGAAAGAAGTCGACAGGTAAGCTGAAGAAGACGTTAGCTCTAAAGCGTGGCACGCTCGTGCTAATGCCATGGAATGCCGCACGGATGATGATAGAGTCTGTGCTGTTGTTTGTTTGTGGCGCTGGGATGCTTATCGTTGCGCTTGCACCACGGTCGGTTAAAATTTGATACCAAAAACGCTTATCTCCCGCATCGCTATGATTTCTTGTGCGTCTATATCCCGGCGAGTTAAACTGATAGTGAAGCAATGCAAAGCGTTCGGTTACGGCATCTTCTTCGAAATGCACGGTGCTACGAAAAGATTGATTGCGCAGATTGATGACTCCTGAAGTTGCTCGTGGTTCAGCTGGGATTTCTACCAAGCGTAGCCCACGATTTTGTGGTGTTGCTGTTTGTTCCCAGTAGAAGTAATAGACGTTTTCATCGGTGTAGGGGTCATTATACATATCAGGTCGGTTCGGGTCTGAAAAAGCCAATCGATGCGGCTCGCCGATAAACTCAATGTAGTCATCACGGTTGAAACGCCCGTCCTGTTCTCCTTTGACATAGATGGGCACTTCACGCCCTTTGTTGAAGAGCCGAAATGTGCGCGGGTCAGCCGTAAAGAAGTCTGCTGGAAACTCTGCGTCCTGAAATTCAAAAAAGCCCAAGCGATAGACCCCATCTTTATTGACAATAAATCGATACTTTGGCACCACGGGCAATCCCCCCCACACATTTTGCTGCACACCCATGGCTTCTGAAAATGACAGTGCTCTTCCGCCCCACATTTTTCCGAGTGGTTTGTATGGACTGCGATGACGTGGCGCTTGTTGCATCAATTGCACTTCATCAATATCGACTTTGAATGTCTCTGGCGTGGATTCTTGAGTATTGAGCTGGCACTCGATTACCATCTTCTGCGCATAGCGCAGCGTCTTGGTCTTCGGCGAGTAGATGTAAGGCGAGACGATCAGGCTCGTCAGTGGCGTGCCGCGCATGGAGCCAGCGTAGAACCACTTTAGTTTTTCTTTTGGAAAGTTTTCCTGCTCCTCTACTTTCGCACTGGATTTGACTTGTTGCCGTTGTGCTTCAGGCGCACCGATGGGCACATCCTCTAACACTTCAGGATGAAACTTGAGCGACACATTTTGCAGCACGCCTACACCTTCTTCCGCCACCACTCTTGCCGATTGTACATGAGCTTGTACAATGTAGTGATATGATGGGAGACGATAGACTTGGTTCATCAAGAGATGGTCGGTCGTCGGTGAAGCAATTTCAGGCTCTGCATGGTCTTGGGCTATTTCTTTCACGAAGGGGATAGCAAATTCCAGTACCATCTGCACTTTGTTGCCACTTGTGCTGACAATTGATGTTACAGACATTTTTGCTGATGCAGGCTTTTCGTGTTCAACCGCAGGTGATGCTACCTGCGCCAGCAGCGTGTGAGAACACAGTATGTACAGAGAGCAAACAATTACGGATAGGCTAAGCAGTTGACGAACGCGTATCATCAAAAGTTTGAGTTTGTTAATGATGCATACTGCTACTTTGCGGTGATGAGGTGGCATCGGTTTTTTTGCTTTTGCAAGATAGAGGTCACTACACAATCTATCAAGTTCCTGTTTTGTCCCTTTGATAGCTTTATCTGGTTGCAACAGCTTTACCATGACAGTTTTTATACTTTTTGCCACTACCGCATGGACAGGGGTCATTGCGTCCCGGGGTTTTTTCTACACGGATGGGCTGCTGCTTGGGGGGTTCTTCTTCAGCAACATCTGTATCGGTTCTACTCTGCGCGGCTGCAGTGCTGTATGCACTTTGTGCTTCAGCATGAATGGCTCTTAGTCGACTGCGTTGCACACGGCGTGGCTCTGCCAGCGTTTGTGTGGCTGGATACATCTTAAATGCCATTGAAAGCGTTTGCACAGCAATCTCATCGAGCATTTGCACAAAGAGATCAAAGGCTTCTTTCTTGTATTCCAGCAGCGGGTCTTTCTGACCATATGCGCGCAGATTGATGCCTTCCTTGAGGTCATCGATATCGCGCAGGTGCTCGCGCCATTTTTCGTCAATGACACTTAGTGTGGCAAAACGCTCGATGCGTCCCATCATCTCTGAACCCAACTGTTCTTCTTTGCGCTTGTAAAACTCGCTTGCCGTGTGGTAGATTAAATCCTTGACGCCTTCTTTGCCCAGTGCGGCAAACTTTTCTCGCGTCAGTTCAATGGGGACGCTTAACTCGCGCAGCACTTGCTCCTTCAATCCATCGGCATCATAGTCGGCGATATACTTTTCAGCCACTTGCTCCGCATATGAATCCAGCAGGTCGAAGATTTCCAGTCGCAGGCGGTCTTTATAGAGGGCATTGCGACGCCGTGCATAGATAATTTCTCGCTGTTGGTTCATCACATTGTCGTATTCCAACAGCCGCTTTCTGATACCAAAATTTTGCTCCTCGACTCGCCGCTGTGCGCGCTCAATGGTCTTTGTTACCATCGGGTGTGCAATCACCTCTCCTTCCTGATAGCCCCATTTTTCCATAAGTGCAGCAATGCGTTCCGACCCAAAGAGCCGCATCAAATCATCTTCGAGAGAGACATAGAACTGTGAGACGCCCGGGTCGCCTTGCCGTCCTGCACGTCCACGAAGTTGCCTATCAATTCGGCGTGCTTCATGCCGCTCGGTTCCAAGAATGAACAGCCCGCCCAGTTCCTTGACCCCTTCTCCGAGTTTGATGTCTGTGCCACGACCAGCCATATTCGTGGCAATTGTGACGGCGCCTTTCTGCCCAGCTTGCGCCACGATTTCAGCCTCGCGCTGGTGTTGCTTTGCGTTCAGCACATTGTGCGGAATTTTGCGCATTTTCAAAAAGCGCGAGAGCGTCTCGGAGACTTCTACGCTTGTTGTTCCCACCAGCACAGGCTGTCCTTTTTGTCGTAATTCCTCGATTTTGGCTACAGCCGCATTATACTTTTCTCTCTTGGTCTTGAAGACAAGGTCTTCTCGGTCTTCACGGATGACTTTCTTGTGCGTGGGGATGACGACCACATCGAGCTTGTAGATTTCGAAGAATTCTTGGGCTTCGGTTTCTGCTGTGCCTGTCATTCCTGCCAGTTTCTTGTAGAGACGAAAGTAATTTTGCAGTGTAATGGTCGCCATGGTTTGCGTCTCTCCCTCAATCTTGACCCCTTCTTTGGCTTCAATGGCTTGATGCAGCCCATCACTGTATCGGCGACCGGTTAGAATTCTGCCCGTAAATTCGTCGACGATAAGCACCTTGCCATCTTGAACCACATATTCATCATCTCTTTCATAGAGTGAGTAGGCTCGCAAGAGTTGAGAGACATTATGAATGCGCTCCGATTTTTCGGCAAATACTCTGTAGAGCTCGTCCTTCTTCTCCTGTTTTTGTGCTGGGGTCAGTGTGGGGTCGTTTTCAATTTTAGCCAGTTCTGTGCCAACATCAGGTAGCACGAAAAAGTCGTGGTCTTGATTGTCGTCGGTAATTAGTGCACGACCTTTTTCCGTGAGGTCAATTTGATGAAACCGCTCGTCAATCGAGTAGTAGAGTTCGTCGTCGACTTCATGCATGCGCCGAGCATTGTCGCGCAGAAATTCATTTTCGACCATCTGCATTAGGCGTGCATTGGCGCCTTCACCGATGAGTTTGATGAACTTTTTATTTTTCGGCTGTCCGCGCTTGGCTCGCAATAGTCCCAGCCCCGCATTGAATTCCCAGTCTTTATCGGCTTTCTCCTTTTCGGTGAGTAGCTTTTCGACCTGACTTAGAATTTTTGCCACAAGGTTTTGCTGCGCTCTGACCAGTCGCTCTACCTTCGGTTTCAACTCCAAAAATTTGCTCGTATCGGATTGCGGCACCGGTCCAGAGATGATAAGTGGCGTGCGCGCTTCATCAATCAGTACCGAGTCGACTTCATCGACAATAGCGTAGTTATGCCCGCGCTGCACGACCTCTTCTTTATCCGTTGCCATGTTATCGCGCAGGTAATCGAAGCCAAACTCATTGTTCGTCCCAAACGTCACATCGGCGGCATAGCTTTGGCGCCGCTCGGCAGTGCTCATTTCGGAGAGAATCACGCCGACTTTGAGGTTATGAAATTCATAAATCGGTCCCATCCACTCACGGTCGCGCTTAGCCAGATAGTCGTTGACGGTAACGATATGCACCCCTTTGCCTGTCAGGGCATTGAGAAAAGCGGGCAGTGTGGCGACAAGAGTTTTGCCTTCGCCTGTTGCCATTTCTGCAATTTTGCCTTCATGCAGGACAATTCCGCCGATGAGTTGAACATCATACGGAATCATATCCCATTTGATTTTTGCACCACCAGCCATCCACTCTTTACCGACTAACCGGCGACAGGTGTCTTTGACAATTGCAAATGCTTCGGGCAGAATCTCGTTGAGGATTTCTTCGGTGGTCTCATGCAATTCCTTTTCTAACCTTTCAATTTCATCCTTAGTCGCCTGCGCTTCTTCCAGCGTGAGTTCAAGGTTATTGAGTTTCTCTCTTTCGGCGGCAAGCTCTTCTTCAATTTCACGAACGCCGTCCTTGATGCGTGCTTTAAGTTCTTCGGTCTTGGCTCGCAGCTCATCGTCGCTTAGCTTCTGAAACTCTTCATAGTAATGGTTGATTTCTTCGACAATTGGCATCAGGCGTTTGACATCTTTCTCATGCTTTGAGCCAAACACTTTCTCCAGAAATTTGAGCATATCTTCACTTTGTTTAGGGTTGTTCTATCGTTGTTTTAGGAACTATGATAGGTTTATATGACTTGCTTTAGAGTGCTTGCTTTTCTTCTCGTTTTGCCACCCACTCTTTGATGTAGGCGACAATCTCCGATGTTAGTGCGCCGGGCACGAAGAGCCGACCTGTGCCCATTTCTTGAAGTTTGGCAATATCTTGTTCAGGAATAATTCCGCCGCCAGTGAGCAGGACATCATCTAATCCTTTCTCGCGCATCAGTTTCAGCACGCGTGGGAAAATCGTCATATGTGCACCGCTTAGGACACTAATACCGATGACATCAACATCTTCTTGCAACGCCGCTTGCACAATCATTTCCGGCGTCTGGCGTAAGCCAGTGTAGATGACTTCCATGCCTGCATCACGCAACGCCGCCGCAATTACCTTTGCACCTCTATCATGACCGTCCAATCCTGCTTTGGCAATGAGCACACGAATCGGTCTATTCATTTTCTATTCCTTCATTTGAGTTCGTTGGTTGCACCTTAGTTAACGAGCATCGAAGATAGCGAAATCGCTTTGCTATGCCAACCTTACAGGTTTTGCAAGTTCTACTTGCATGGAAACAAATTTTTCTGCATATTTGCACCCCAGCCTTGCGGGAACTTTGCAAGGCATCCATTCTGTTCTTTGTGCCGCAATGCGAGAGTAGCTCAGCTGGTAGAGCATCACCTTGCCAAGGTGAGGGTCGCGAGTTCGAACCTCGTCTCTCGCTCAGGGTTTTGCCTCGCACTTGCGAGGCTTTTTTGCATCATGCGAAAGTTTGCAGTTCGTGTGCGCTCAAAGTCTCGCCTTCAGAGAGTTAATGTTGCATATCTCCCTTGCCAGCCGCCTGCTCCTTTTATCTTTTTGAGTAGAGCTCATCAGAGTCATTAGAGGGCACATGGTTTTGATGTTGTGGTTTTAACTGGCACGCACAGGGGATTTCGTAGCTTTTTGTAACTTTGCGCTTGCTTTTTACGACGCTTTGGAGAGGTGCGAGAGTGGTTGAATCGGTCGGTCTCGAAAACCGATGTAGTCGCAAGACTACCGTGGGTTCGAATCCCACCCTCTCCGCCGCTCTACACAACATTTTGCTGGCTTTCAGTTGAGATGAGGCGCTTTCTCTTTTGGCTTAAGCAAGCTTGGCACGGTGGTCGCGTCTTGAAAAGCAAAAAGAGACCACATGCCGCTTGGCATGCAGTCTCTCAAAAGGCGTCACAGCGGAGACAGATAATGTGCGTTCAAGCTACCTTGTTGGCTCCTGCATTCCCGGGTTTGCACCTGTGTTTGGTGTTGTCCCTGACGATACTGGCGTCAGTTGCCGCACATTCTGTGCCTGCAATCCTTTGGCAGTCGTAATAAGCTCATACTCGACAGGCGCTCCCGGATCTAACATTTTATATTTGCGGTCCGAATTGATTGCCGAATAATGCACAAAGATATCTTCGCCGCCGTTTGGATTCAAAATGAATCCATAGCCTTTTTTGCCGTCAAACCATTTGACATTGCTACGGTTTGCCATGGCTATACTCCTCTCGTTTACTGCGTTTGAAAATTCTGCCCCGCTACTACTACCAGCTAAATGTTCGGTTCTTTCTCGCTTGTAATGTAGAAGTTGCTTTCTGCATCATCAATTCAACTTCTTGAAATTCTCGCTTTTTCACAGCCGATACAGTCGATTTTGCGTTTTACTTATTTGGCATGTAGTATATGGCGACTTGTGCTTCGCACGCCCTGACAAAAACTCAGCCCTCTCTGCTTTTTTGCCCTAAAATTTGTCTTTCTCTTGACATCAATTTTGTCATAACTGCCGCCTTAGCCGCCAATTTTGTGCCAGAAAGACTTTTCCATCGGCGTTTTTACGAAACTTTAAAGTTGGCACAGCGTTTGTGCGTGTAAAGCACAGGATTTGCAAATCGTAGTATGCACAGGGTTGCTACTATGCTACTACACAACCATAGAGGTAGAGAAAATTATGGAAAACAACTTTTCAAGCGGAGTGCAATCGGCATTACGCTTCAGCCGAGAAGAAGCCCTGCGGCTTGGGCATGATTACATTAGCACCGAGCACCTTTTGCTGGGGCTCCTGCGCGATAGAGACAATGTGGCTGTCAAGTCTTTAGAAAACTTGGGAGTAGATATTGATGAGTTGAAGCAGTCAGTTGAGGCGGCTGTTGGTCCTTCCACAAGGGCACCACTTTTTGGCAATCTTCCCTTGACCAAATCAGCTGAAACCGCCTTGCGCCGCATGGTGCTTGAAGCGCAAGCCATGAAGTGCTCTTTCATCGGCACGGAGCACCTTCTACTTTCACTGATGCACGATGAGCAGTCTGTCGTTACACAAATTCTTTCACAGTATGGCATCACTTACGCAGATGTGCAGCGTGAAGTCTCTGAACAATCTGGTCATGCTTCTATCAGCGCTTCAGACAAACAAGATGAACCAGAGCTGGTTGGTGCTGGGGCTTCTTCTCCGACACCTGAATTGCCTAAATCTCGCCCTACTCCAAAAGGTCGGAGCAAAACCCCTGCGCTTGACACATTTGGACGCGATTTAACTCGACTGGCTCAAGAAGATAAACTTGACCCTGTGATTGGGCGGGAAAAAGAAATCGAACGCGTCGCACTGATTCTTTCACGCCGCAAAAAGAATAATCCCGTGCTTATCGGTGAGCCGGGTGTAGGCAAGACTGCTATTGCAGAAGGATTAGCCCTGCGCATCGTCAAGCGTCAAGTTCCTGCTGTGCTCTTTGGCAAACGTGTCGTCGCACTCGATATGGCTTCTGTTGTGGCTGGTACAAAGTTTCGCGGACAATTCGAAGAGCGCATGCAAGCCTTGGTGCAAGAACTTGCTAAATCGCCCGATGTTATTCTCTTCATCGATGAATTGCATACCATTGTCGGTGCAGGCGGCGGACAAGGCTCGCTTGATGCCTCAAACATCTTCAAGCCCGCTCTGGCACGCGGCGAATTGCAGTGCATTGGCGCAACCACATTAGACGAATACCGTGAGTATATCGAAAAAGATGGCGCCTTAGAACGCCGCTTCCAAAAAGTGATGGTTGAGCCACCGACTGCCGAAGAAACGCTCCAAATTTTGGAGCAAATCAAAGCTCGCTACGAGGCTCACCACAATGTGCGTTATACCAAAGCCGCTCTTGAAGCTATCGTTAAGCTCTCAGGTCGATATCTCCAAGACCGCTACTTCCCAGATAAAGCCATTGATGTACTGGATGAAGCGGGCAGTCGTGTGCACCTATCTAATATCAAAGTTCCACAAGACATTGTGGATTTAGAGACGCAACTTGAAAGCCTGCGCCGTGAAAAGATGGAAATGGTCAAGCAGCAACGCTTTGAAGAAGCAGCACGATTGCGAGATGAGTATCAACGGCTCTCGGCTGAACTTAAAGCTCGAGAAAAAGCATGGGCAGAATCTAACGAGGTCTTTGAAGTTACGCCCGAAGCGGTTGCCGCCGTAGTTGCCAGTATGACCGGCGTACCTGTCGAGAGCGTCAGCATCAATGAGTCGCAGAAACTGCTACGCATGGCAGATGAACTCAAGCGTCAGGTCATCGGTCAAGATGAGGCTGTCGAGAAACTTGCACGCGCCATCCAGCGCAGCCGTGCAGGTTTGAAAGACCCCAATCGTCCTATCGGCTCATTCATCTTCTTAGGTCCTACTGGCGTCGGCAAAACCGAACTCGCCAAAGCGCTTGCTCGCTACCTTTTCGGTAGTGATGATGCACTCATCCGCATTGATATGTCCGAGTATATGGAGCGCTTCAATGTCAGCCGCTTGGTTGGCGCGCCGCCCGGATATGTTGGCTATGACCAAGGTGGCGAACTGACCGAAAAAGTGCGCCGTAAGCCTTATAGCATCATCTTGCTCGATGAAATCGAGAAAGCGCATCCCGATGTCTTCAATCTGCTTTTGCAACTCCTCGATGATGGCGTACTTACCGATGCGCAAGGTCGACGCATAGATTTCAAGAACACGATTGTCATCATGACCTCTAACATTGCCGCACGCGAAATTGAAATGCGCGCCAAAGGCAAAATCGGGTTTGCTATCGAGCGTGAAGACGATAAATACACTTCCATCAAGTCTACCGTCGATGATGCCCTGCGGCGATTCTTTTCACCGGAATTTTTGAATCGCATTGATGATGTGGTTGTCTTCAAGCCGCTTGAAAAAGAGCATATTGCCAAGATTATTGACCTCATGCTGGACAAGGTCTTTGCCAGATTCAAAGCGCTTGGTATCTCTGCACGGCTTACAGATAAGGCGAAGAATTTTCTCATAGAAAAAGGCTATGACCCCAAGTATGGCGCCCGTCCGTTGCGCCGAGTTCTACAAAAGTATGTTGAAGATTCACTTGCAGAGGAACTCTTGCGCCAGCGCTTTAAGTCGGGCACGGCTGTTGAAATTGACTTCAACGAGCATGATGAAAAACTGACTTTCGTTGAAACCTCGCCACGCATGGATGTGCAAGCTAACATTAGCGCCGTCGACAAAACTTAGCGCAACGCCTTCAAGCGCAGAGAGTTATTCTCTGTTCTTTTGGTTCTTTATATCGCAGAACATGGATGTTCCGCGCACTTTTTTCTGTCATTCCGAGCATGAGTGAGGAATCCAATATGGATTCTTCACTGCGCTTCGCTCCGTTCAGCATGACAGGCTTGGGTCATCATATTACAGAACAAGATGTTCCAAGCACTCTTTTCTGTTCATTCCAAATACTCAACGCCCAAAGCGATTTCATCTTGCGGAATTTTGTTTGACCAGCCTTGCTTGATTCTTCATCGCTCTGCAAATGAAGTTCAGTTGGCTGTTTTCTTAAACCCTAAACTTGTGTGTGATATGGCACCGGTGTTTCGTTTTATTTCAGATGGCGATATGAGTTCTGCCTCTGCTGGGCATAGCTCTCGCGATAGCGTGCTCTTAGACGCTTACTCTCAAGCGGTTACAGCGGCGGCTGAGAAGGTGAGTGCGTCTGTCGTTAAAATTGAAATCGAACGTTCAGAGCGGCGTGGATGGCGCGGACGATGGTGGAATGGGGTCGGCGCTGGCTCAGGATTTATTTTCACGCCAGACGGCTACATCATGACCAACAACCATGTCGTTCAACATAGCAAGTCGCCTTCTGTCACCTTGATGGATGGTCGACGTTTTTCAGCCGAAATTATCGGCAAAGACCCGCATACCGACCTTGCTGTTCTTCGCATCAGTGCGCATCAACTTCGGTACATCAACTTTGGGGATTCCTCTAAACTGCGTGTCGGACAGCTTGCAATTGCTATCGGCAATCCCTTCGGGTTTGATTACACGCTCACGGCTGGTGTGATTAGCGCTCTGGGTCGATCCATGCGCGCCACATCTGGGCGGCTGATTGACAATGTTATCCAAACTGATGCGGCACTTAATCCGGGCAATAGCGGTGGCCCGTTAGTGGATTCCAACGGTGATGTGATTGGTGTGAATACCGCCATCATTTTCCCGGCGCAAGGCATTTGCTTTGCAATTGCCAGCAATACTGCACAGCAAGTAGCGGCTCAAATTTTGAAGTATGGTAAGGTTCGTCGTGCGCTTTTAGGCATTGCTGGTCAGAACATCACCCTTCCACAATCACTTGTTCAACCGCACCGTTTGGAGCAGACCACAGGCATTCTGATTAATTCGGTTCAAGAGGGCAGTCCAGCTGACCAAGCTGGATTGCAAGAAGGTGATATTATTATCGGATTCGATGGTCAAGTAATTAAGGGTATTGATGACTTACATCGCTTGCTTACTGAACAAAAAGTTGGGGTGAGCTCAGCTATAGAGCTTCTTCGGGCGGCACAGCGTCTGACTTTGAACATCACACCCGCTGAAACTTTGGACTAAAGCAGTATCTGGCATCAGCCCAAAGCAGGCAAAGATGATTTCATACACCTGTGGCGACTGCAATTTCGCCACAGGTACTTTCAGTAAGTTACGTTACACTGTGGCTACTCTGCACTTGAGACTTGAGTTGCAACTTAACATTTTTTCATGAGCCTGCATGGGTTTTCACCTTTACATGGGTTGAGATTCTGGCGGTGGTGTGAAGCCCAATTCTTTTGCCCTTTTCTCGTTATGCACCAGCTTTCTCACCCTTACAGGACGCAAGCCTACGGCGACCAAATCACCTGTGTCAAAGTATTCAGCTGCAGCTTCACCAGCTTGGTAGCCCCACATGTAAAAATCTGCACCATAGGCAATAGTGGCGCCGCGCTTGACCAGCCCAATTTCAGAGGTTACAATAGGGACTTTCTTTTCAGAAGTTTCTTTCAAAATCACCTCAAAGCTGGCGAAGACGAGGTTATCTGGTAGAGCAAAGAAGACATCAGGTTTTTTGTTGAGAATTGCCTGTACGGCTTGCTGAGTCTCCGCTGTTGAGGTAATAGACCGTTCTTCGAGTTTAAGGTTATTCTGCTTACACTTTTTGCGCAGTTCTCCCATAGCGTTTGTGGAGTTTGGCTCTGCACTGTTGAAGATGACTCCTATGGTTTTGGCATTTGGGAAGGCACGCCGAATGAGCGCAATACTTGAATCAATGTAGGCTAAGGTTTCATAGACGCCTACAAGATTTGCAGGCGCTTTGACATTTTCCCCTTGCTTGATAGTTAAATCGTTGATTGTGGGCGCTGGTCCCACCATCATAAAAATGGGAATTTCTTTTGTCTTTTTCAGTGCGGTCATCATGGGCAGTGTCGCATTGGCGGCAATGCAGGTTACTTTATCAGCAATGAATTTGTCAATAATCTGATTGAGGGCGGGAATATCGTTCTGTGCATTTTGGTAGATGATTTTTGCTGTGCCTGCGCTGTCAGAATAGCCTCGTGCTTTTAATGCATCAATAAACCCTCGTCGTGCCTCGTCGAGTGTCTCATCATCCACAGGCTGAACGAAGCCGATGATGACTGGCTTTTTGGCTGGCTTTTCAATGGAGCTTTCAGGTTTTTTGGGCTCTTCTTTTTTTGGGGCGCATCCTGCGGTACAGATGACGATACCAAAGGCAATCAGCAACATGATGTGCCCAAATGTGGGGCTACGATGATTGTGCGTCATTGTTTGGTTTGTTTTTTGGTTGTCTTGGTTGTTTTGTTAAAACCGTTGTGCGTTTTCAGTACGCTTACTTTACTTCCACTGTCTCATTCTTTACTGCAAGTTTCTTCGTGAGGTCGGTGCTCAAGACACCCTGAAGTGTTGCCCACATCGATGGGTTTCGGTTCAGCAATTTCTTTAGTTCTTCCTTAGACCATGCTACATAGCGTGTTTCTTTGGATGCTTTCACAGTGGCGGTCGGCAAATTGCCTGTCAAGAAACTCATTTCCCCGACAAATGCCCCATCTTTCAGCGTGGCTATCTTTCGGTCTTTGGTCCAGACCTCTACTTCCCCGTTGTAAATTAGCATGATGTAGGCTGCTGGCTGATTTTCTACGATTAGCACCTCGTTGGGCTGACAGACCTTCCACTCTCCAACGCGCATGAGTTTCATGAACTCCACCGGCGAGAATGTGCGAAATACCGTGCCATAGAGTTCTTTTTCTTCTTCGGTAAAGTTTACACTTCGTCTCTCCTTCAAAATCACCGTAATCCAGACCGCATTGACCACCATGAATACGATATTCCACACAATGTTAATCCAGAGTGGTTCTGACAAGGCTCCATAGCTATAGGCAATTCCTGCTAAAGAAGAAATAATCGAAATTGAGCGCAGCCAAAAAATATCTCGCACGACATACGATAGTGCAATCAGTGCAAAGGCTAAGTTCCCCAGAAGCAACCCTACAAATTCGTTCATATCACCGTCGGCTTAGAGAGACTTTGGCGAAGATACAACTTTCGTCAAATTATTCTTTTTCAGCTTTTTTGGGCGCTTTGGGTCGCGGCAGTTCAAAGCGGTCCTTGATACCTGAATACCACAATCCCCCTAATCGACCGATGGGGTCTAAGACATCCATATCAATCTTGCCATCTTTGAAGACTTTTTCTGACAAGTGAGCCAGCAGAATTTCGCCCATGACTAATGTGCCGCCCATCGGCTCTTTGCCAATTTCGATGAGCTGATAGAGCCGGCACTCAAAGTTGATGTAGCTTTCAGCCACGCGCTTTGGCTTGACCAACAGTGATGGCTCGCGTGTCAATCCTACTTCATCAAACTCACTGACATTGGGCTCGTAGTCATAACTGGTCTGGTTCATCAGCTCGACCAAATGCCGACTGACGATATTGACCACGAACTCACCCGTTTCTTTGACATTGACCAATGTATCTTTTGGTACACCTGCCCTTTTGTTTTCTTCTCTATCGCTCTTAATTGCTGGTGCAAAGCACAATACTGGAGGGTTTGCACTTGCCACCGTAAAGAATGAAAACGGTGCTAAGTTATCGATCCCATCTTTACTTTGCGTCGATACCCATGCAATTGGGCGAGGCAAAACTGAACCAATTAGAATTTTATAGAAATCTTTCGGGGAGCACTCTTGCGGATTTACAACAGTCTTCACAAGTGTTGAATTTATTGTTTGAATCGGATGCGAAATCGGACGGTTGTGCCTTTGTCAGAAAACTCATAACACACATCTCTGGCAAGCTGCTTAATGAGGAACACCCCTCGTCCAGAAGGTTTGAGCAAGTTCTCTTCATCGAGTGGGTTAGGGAGCGTAGTTGGGTCAAAGCCGGTGCCTTCGTCATGCACTTCTACATATAGCTCATCACCACAAATCTGACAGCGTAGCCAAGCCAATTTGGTGCTATCAAGTTTATTGCCATGCAAAATGGCGTTGTTGGTGGCTTCAGTGATGACCAGCATAATATCATGCAAGCGCGATTGTGCGAAGCCCAGCTCTGCCGCCATTTTTTTGACGAACCGCTCTACTCTACGAACCTCTCCAATGTGACTTTTGAGTTTGAGTTCGTATGTCTTGTTCATCACTTTGCAATCTGAGCTGTTCACCACGAGAATCGTACGGCTACGGTTAAGTTAGGAATGATGCGCTCTACAGTGCCATTTATCTGCTCAATTTGATACCAGCCGCTGGTCTCCAACTCTGCATAACTTGCCCGATACTGCACTCGGGCGGTCGGTCCGATGTAAAGCACCTCTTGCTGCAACACACTCCCTGCACCTAAAAAACCAAATTGCTGGCGCCAAAATGATTTTACGCCAAACGCTGCTGTTAGTGCTTCCGTTGTCAGCCAAAGCTCTAAGTGTGCAAGTCGATCATTAAACAAATTGAGCGGTCGCTCGGCAAATTCTCCCCAAAAGAGCTCCGCTCGCTCATAGATGCGCTGGTCGTAAAGAAATTTAATAAAGAAGCGTTTGGAAAGAAAAACTTCAGCCGAATCCGTCATGCTAAATTGCCGAAATGAAAAACTGCGCACTTGCAATAATGACTCAAACGGATAGACTGTGTAGTTTGCCAGCACTCCAAACTCCGCATAATTTCTGAACCCTTCGCCAATTTTCCACACCGCCGACGGCGAAAGGCGCAAGATAAAATTATTGGTACTGTTCGCACTCTGTTGCCGAAAAATAAAGACATTCTGACTTACAGCGCCTGATGCAGTCAGATTCAAGCCTAAAAATTCACTGATGCGAATGCTATCGGATATCGAGAGAAAATAGCTGACCTCATCACGGTCATCATTGTTTTCGGGCGATGGCGTATCGAACCGAAATCCTCGCATTTGATACTGCACACTTAGCTGATTGAGCGTTTGCTCGTCATGATTCTTGATGCGCCATTGCAACCCCAACGATATTGATGCGACTTCCAATACATTATCTCGCAAGCGCTCAATTCGCACAGCTTCGGCTGAATTTTGTGATGCATTAATCGGTCGATAACGCTCCAACTGCTGTTGGTACGAGACAGATAGTGCCAGATTCAGCGATGTGCTTTGATAGAGTGCTCCTAACAGCGCAAACAGCCGCTGCTGTGTGATTTCGTTGTCGTAGAGATTGCGCGTTACATCTAAAAATTGCTGGCTATTTTCACGCGTGACGGTGCGATATCGCAATTCCACACGCGCCACGCCATACCAGGCATCGCCGATTCGATAGGCAAGAGAATCCAGTGTGTAAATACTCTGGTCTGTTCGCCGCTCGACTGTTGCCAAAAAGCTCTCGGATGCACTGGCTGTAAAAATGTTGGAGAAAAAATCACGCCGCATCCGCTCAAATCCACCTGAAAGAAAAATCGTGGCAAACTGACCGTAATTTTGACGAAGCAATAGGGATGAATTCAGTGTTTGATTATGTCGTGGCGTTAAAAATTCCTCATTTACTCTTGCGCTTGCTGTGGCAAGGAAATTGCCAAATCGTAGGCTGTCGAGGGCTCCTGCCAAAGTGTAGGTCCATCCGCTTGATGGCTGCCCAAGTTGTTGTTCAGCTTTCACACCAAGCATGGCATTCAGGAGCAACCCCATAGAGGGCGCGTAGGAAAAGCCTGCCGCAAGTGAATTTGCCAGCGCGTCATTGCGAAATAAACTGCGGCTATCAGAGAGTGCAAAATTCGACAGTTGCAGATTTATCCCCCAGCCTTTTCCAAGGGTCTTCTTTGCCTCAGCTTGAAACTGATTTTCGTCTCGCGCCGCTTTTTCATTGACCGTGCTTAGAAAATCGGCTAAGTTGGAGGTGAAGTTCTCGCTTGCTGAAATTTGCCAATCTGCAATACTTTGAATGTGGGTAAGCTTCGCTCGCCAAAAATATGTGTTCAGAAATCGCTCAAACGAGATGTCAGCAAATCCGTTCGTACCCCACTCTGAACCGTTCTTCTCAATAGGCAGTGAGTCAGGCAAGCTCGAGCGACTTGCACTCAGAGAATCACTGAACTGCGCTTGTGCATGGAGCGATAGCACACAAATCAGTGCCACACCGCTAATTATCACTTGCCTGACTCTCACATGCTCTGAACGCGCTACTTGGCGGGTTCTGCTTTAACCTCAGAGACAAAGTTATGCGCGCGGTGTGCGCCATCACAGAACGGTTTTTTCTGGCTATGACCGCATCGGCACAGAAATACCGTCGTCTTACCTGAAAGGTCAAACGATGCACCGCTTGCATCACAGAGTTGTACTTCTCCTTCCACTTTCAGTGGTCCATTGTTGATTACCGTGATTTTAACTGACATAGCTTCGGTTTGAATGTTAGCAGAATTTTTAATGCAAAATACAAAAATCTTGCTATGAGGTAGAGTTTATATTGCCACAGTTGAGCAGTATCCATAGTTTTTAGCCATAACGCTTTTCTGTCTTAGATTTGCGGCATGATTGCAAACAACTTCAATTCATTATGCCAATATCATTTCAAACTGACACCAACTTTTTAGACCACATCAAACCTACTGTTCGCCGCATGTCTGCTTACAAGGTTGAAGGTGGTCAGGATGCTGAAGTCAAGCTCAATCAAAATGAAAATCCTTACGACCTGCCAGAGTGGCTCAAGCGCGAGATTGCAGAAGCTTTCGTGAAAGAGTCTTGGAATCGTTATCCCTCCACGTTTCCCGATGCGGCTGTGGCGCGCTATGCCGAGTTTATCCATGTCCCCAAAGAGTGTGTCATCATGGGCAATGGTTCTAACGAGTTGATATACACGATTTTCTTAGCCACGTTGCACCGCCATGCTTCTGTGCTTATTCCTGCACCGTCGTTTTCGCTCTACGATAAAGTTGCCGCCTTGCTTGAAGCCGAGATTCTTCACGTGGCAATGACCCCGACCTTAGACTTTGATACCGAGCAGATTCTTGAAGAGGCTCATCGCTCTCGCCCGAATCTGATTGTGCTCTCTACAGCCAATAATCCCACCAGCCGCTCCATGAAGTTTGAGGACATTGAACGCATTGTGTCCCAGACTCGCTCATTAGTGCTTGTCGATGAGGCTTACGCAGAATTTTCGCAAGAGCGTTCTGCACTTGAACTTTTGGAAAGCTATTCCAACGTGATTGTTTTGCGTACGCTTTCCAAAGCCTTTTCAATGGCTGGTTTGCGTATCGGTTTTGCCATCAGCAATCCTATGCTTGCGGCTGAACTGCTCAAACCCAAAATTCCTTTTGCCTCCACGCGTCTGGCAGAAATTGCCGTCATCAAGGTTTTGGATAATTATCATCTGGTTAGGGAAACGATTCAGAAGATTTTGTCAGAACGCAAGCGTCTTATGCAGGCGCTTCGTGCCATTCCGCAGATTCGGGTTTTGGACAGCGATGCCAATTTCCTGATTATGATGGTCGAACAGCCAAAGGCTATTTTCGAGGCGCTCAAAGCTAAAGGTGTCTTGGCGCGTGATGTCTCAAAATATCCGATGATGGAAAATTGTTTGCGCATCAGCATTGGCTCGCCTAAAGAAAATGACCGGCTGCTCGAGGCACTACATAGCATTTTTGGGTAGTTACAGTTTTTTCTGATTGCACTTTGGTTTATTCATTTTGCCCATGCTTCCGTCAAATTCATCAAAATTCATTTGTTTAGCCATGCGTTGCACTACATGTTTATCTGCTCTATTAGCTGTGTTTTTCTTCTTTACACAACTATCCTGCTCACAAGTTATGCAAAGCCGTTACACTTTACGCCTTGAGGAAGATGCGCCTGAACTGCGCCGTGTTCCCACTTTGTCAGGGATACAAGCTCGTATGGTTCGCACTTCTCGTCTGCGCACACGCGTGCTATTTTCTGGCTCGGAAAAAGGCACTCCGATTATTTTCATTCATGGTAATCTTTCTTCGGCGACATGGTGGGAAGAGACCATGCGGCGTCTTCCTGCTTCATACTATGCTATCGCTCCAGATTTGCGCGGGTTTGGCGGTGCTGATACCAACGCTTTCGTAGATGCTCGGCGCGGGCTTAGTGATTGGGTAGATGATATTGTGGCACTGGCAGATGCGCTGGGCATTTCACGCTTTCATGTTGTCGGTCATTCGCTTGGCGGCAATGTGGTGTGGGGTTTGCTTTCAGCTTGTCCCGAGCGCTTAATGAGCGCAACACTTGTGGCGCCCGGCTCGCCGTTCGGCTTCGGTGGCACAAAGGATACACTTGGCACGCCTTGTTTTCCTGATTATGCTGGCAGCGGTGCTGGACTGGCTAATCCCTTTCTGCTTCAAGCCATTAAGGCTGGAGACCGTGGATTATCGGCGTTTTCACCACGCACAGCTTTGCGCAATTTTGTCTTCAAGCCCGGTTTTATTGCCCCGCGCGAAGAAGATTTCATTAGTGCCATGATGACCGCCCATATTGGTGAGCGCGCCCTTCCCGGTGATAAAGCACCAAGTCCTAATTTTCCGGGTTTTTCACCCGGTCTTTATGGCGCAGTTAATGCGATTTCGCCAAAGTATGTGCGCTTTTCTCTCCAAGATTTTATGCGGATTACTCCTAAACCTCCCATCTTGTGGATTCGCGGCGCACTTGATAAAGCCGTCTCAAATCGTGCGGCGTCAGACGCCGCCGTTTTAGGTCAAGCTGGTCTTCTGCCTAACTATCCTGGTGCTGATGTCTACCCGCCTCAACCTATGCTTGACCAAATTCGCTCTGTCTTGCAGCTCTATGAGCAAAACGGGGGCTTTGTGCAAGAGGTCTTGCTCGATGACTGCGCCCATGCTCCACACATTGAGCAGCCTATGCTTTTCGACCGCCATTTCCATGCCCATCTTAGTCGTGGGAAGTAAATTTTTTTCGAGTAAGGGTTTTTAGAAAGTCAAACTTTTGGAAAAAATCAAACACTTATTTATTCTCAATACCGTATCTGAACATTTTTCCAATTAACAACTGACAAGAGGAGGACAACATGCGTACAGCTCTGCATTACACCCTTCGAACTTTCACCATACTCTTTTTCTTCAGTGCCGCCGCCTTTGCACAAACCAGTTCGCTTAGTGGGAGCGTGACGGATAAGGCTACCAAAACGCCTCTGCCCGGTGCTAGCATCCTTATTCGTGGCACCACCAAAGGCACCACTTCCAGACCAAACGGCACCTATAGCATTAGCGGACTTCAGCCCGGACGCATCACTCTTGTGGTCACATACATGGGCTATCGGACACTTGAACGCAGCGTTGAGCTTGTCGAGGGCAACAACATACTGGATATTGCCCTTGAAGAATTGACTGCACAAACGCAGGAACTGGTCGTGTTTGGCGCTTCTCGTCGCACCGAGAAGGTTACTGATGCGCCTGCGTCAATACAAGCTGTCAGTTCTGCGGAGCTTGACCGCACGGCTTTTGCAGCATATGGACAAGCCCTAGCCACGCTTAGGGGTGTAGATTTTGTGCGCTCTGGGGTTACTGGTGTGGGCATCAATGCACGCGGGTTTAACTCGGCTTTCAATACGCGTATGCTTGTCATCACGGACGGACGATTTTCTATTTTACCCGGCAACGGCTTGCCGATTGGCAACCTCAATACCAACATCAAGGAAGATATTGCCAGCATTGAGATGATTTTAGGTCCTTCCTCTGCACTGTATGGACCGAATGCACACAATGGCGTGGTCAATGTGGTTAGCAAAGACCCTCGCACGTCACAAGGCACGATGTTTGTCGTGAACGGCGGTCTGCAATCATATTTTTCAGGTCGATTCCGGCATGCTGGCGCGGTTGGAGATTTTGCATGGAAAGCTACTTTTGAATACATGACCGCACGAGATTGGGACTTTGTCGACACAGTCTATCAGACACCAGCGAACGGCGGCAATATCCCACACTTTAATCCAGCTAATCCAATCGTTACACGCCCGGGCTTTGATGCGCGCGCCACGGGACGAATTGATACAGACGAAGATTTATTTTCCCTGAAACACATTCGCGCTGAGGGCACACTTATTTGGAACATGCCCTTTGACCTCAATTTTCTCGGTGACCGCCCTGACCTTTTTTTCTCATATGGACAAAGCAATAACTGGGGTGCAGGACCCACCAACGCCGGACGCAACTACATCAACAATTGGCTTTTTGCATACTGGCAAGCTAAGTTTGTCTCGCCACGACTTTTTGCGCAGCTCTACAACACTTGGAATAACTCTGGCAATACTTTCCCGATTCAAAATGTTACCAACATTATGAACGGTAACATTGTGCCTGTTCCGACGCTCTTTGGTCCTTTGCGCGATACAAACCGGGTCAATCGTGTACTGCGCGGAACGATTACAGCCCGTGAAGCCATCGAAGCAGCGCGCTTTAGCGAGCTCTCTTCCCGCCTCAATGCGGAAGTGCAGTATAACAACCAAATTGGCGATAGACTGCGTTTTGTGTTAGCGTTTAACTATCAAGCCGATAACCCGCGTAGTGATGGGACTTACCTTGGTGACAATGCCGCTTTTCGTGGCGATGGCTCTACGACACTCGGCTCAGGGCGACTTCTTCCCGAAAGTTTTATCAGTATTCCGTCTATCAAACAAATCGGTGGCGCTGGGCAATTTGAGTTTAACGCTACAGACCAACTACGTTTTCTTGGTGCGCTGCGCTACGACAACCATGATGTTTTTGGGGGCATGCTTGCACCGAAACTTGGCGCTACATACAGCATTGAAGCTGGTACGTTCCGAGTTACATATGGGCGCGGGTATGTTGCTCCGACCGTTCTCAACATGTTCATCTTTGTTCCGGCGGCTGTGGTTGGCGGGTCTACGCTTGCAATCACAGGGAACTCTGAAGGCTTCACGCTTCAAAATGGTACAGTCTTCGATAAACTTCGTCCCGAGAGAGTCGACACCTACGAACTTGGCTATCGCGGTATACTTGTAGGCAATCTCTTTCTTGACTTTAGTGCCTACTTCCAAAATTCAGCGGATTTCATCAGCCCTGCGGTGCCACTTTATTCCAGCTTTGCGCCTGACCAACGCGTCGTTCGCATCGGCAACACTGATGTTCAACCGCAGTTTATTCAAACCTACATCAACTTTGGTCAAGTTACGGCTTTTGGCATTGACCTGGGTCTGAGTTACAATATCGAAAACAAGTGGACGATTGGCTTGAACTACTCATGGTTTCGCCCTGATTTTGACCCCAACAAGCGAGATGGTAACCGTTTAGTGTTTGATGTCAATCGCGATGGTGTGGTTACGCCGAACGAAATCAGCCTCAATACACCGGAGCATAAGGCATCACTCTTTATCAACGCCATGGATATTGCTAATGGGTTACTTTTCGGCTCTCTTGTTGTGCGCTATGTTTCCTCTTACGATTTCGTCTCGGGCGTGCACTATGCGGGTCGATTCGGCGAAGGGACTCGTACCATTGTGCCTCGTGACCCCAGTCAGCCACTTGGTCCAAATAACCCCGCTGCGGCGACTTTTCTTTTCAACCGCGGACCTCTTGGTGGCTTTGTAACAGTGGATTTGAGCGCCGGTATCAATATCACCAAAGAGCTGCTGTTTTCAGTTTCTGTCACGAACCTCTTCAACACGGTTCAGCGTGAAATGGTGGCTTCACCAGCTACTCCTCGTTTCTTTTTAGGCGAATTGCGCTACACGATACCTGCATTTTATTGATTCCTCTCATCTCTCATGGTTTCTACACAGAAAAAAGGCTTGCCAGTTGGCAAGCCTTTTTTGTTTTTTCAATTGGTATTGCACTTGGCTCTCCGTCTCTCTTGCTGAAAAGTAGTTTTGTATATTGCAGCAAGTTTTCTCACACAAAAACGGAGTTTCAACATGGAGCTGTCACTCAATCACTACTTATGGCTTTCCGCCTTCATGTTTACAGTCGGCGTTGTTGGGGTGCTGGTGCGGCGCAATGCGATTTTGATTTTTATGTGTATTGAACTGATGCTTAACGCGGTTAATCTTTCTTTTGTGGCGTTTTCACATTTCCTTGTCGATGTTCAAGGGCAGATGATGGTGTTTTTTGTGATGACGGTTGCGGCTGCTGAAGCGGCTGTTGGACTTGCGATTGTCATCTCGCTTTTTCGGAATCGGCAAACTATCAACATGGATGAAATCAATTTGCTAAAAGGCTAAAAGTTTGCATGCATAATTTTCATTCACCTAACCCATCTTCATATGCACGAGCATATCTTGTTTGCAGTTCTCTCTCCGCTCACTGGCTTTCTTTTGTGCGGGCTGCTCGATCGCTTGAATTTCATCGGTGAAAAACAGACTTCACGTGAGTTTTTGCTGGGCATGCTTTCAACGCTCAGTGTGGTAATTCCATTTGTGTTTGGCATCGGCTTTTTACTTGAGCTTCTTGCACTTCCTGAAAACCTGCGCCTCTTTATTGTGCCTGTTTATGAATGGTTTGCTGCTGGCGAGATGCAAGTTGCCATAGCTTATCAGATAGATACACTCTCGGTGACGATGATGCTGGTGGTTACGGGCGTCGGAAGTTTGATTCACTTTTATTCAATTGGATACATGCACGGCGACGCCGGCTTTGCACGGTTTTTCAGCTATCTGAACCTTTTCATTTTTGCCATGCTCAATCTTGTGCTGGCTGCTAACATGCCGCTCATGTTTCTTGGCTGGGAAGGCGTCGGACTCTGCTCATACTTGCTGATTGGATTTTGGTATGACCGCCGTTTTGATGGCGTTGGCATTTCCACTACGACCGATGCGGCTAACAAAGCCTTCGTGATGAATCGCATTGGCGATTTTGCCATGCTTGCGGCGATGTTTCTCATCTTTCAGCGCATTCACACCCTTGACTTCAACACAATTTTGGCGCAACTTTCTGCTTTTGATGACACACATCTTTTTTGGATTACCCTGCTGATTTTCATCGGCTGCACGGGCAAATCTGCACAGATCCCGCTTTATACATGGCTGCCGGATGCGATGGCTGGTCCGACTCCAGTTTCGGCACTTATCCATGCTGCCACGATGGTAACAAGTGGCATTTACCTCATTTCACGTCTGGCGCCACTTTATGTGTTGGCTCCATCGACCATGGCGCTCATTGCCGTGATTGGTGCTCTGACGGCTATCATTGCCGCCACGATTGCCCTTGTGCAAAATGACATCAAGAAGGTCTTAGCATACTCGACCGTGTCCCAGTTAGGGTATATGTTTTTGGCACTGGGTGTTGGAGCTTTTTCGGCGGCTATGTTCCATTTGGTTACACATGCTTTCTTCAAAGCCTGCTTGTTTTTGGGAAGCGGTTCTGTTATCCATGCTTTGGAAGATGAACAAGACATTCGGAAAATGGGTGGATTGCGCACTGCCATGCCTGCTACAGCTACCACATTCCTTATTGGCTCGTTGGCGCTTGCTGGTTTTCCTCTTACGGCTGGATTCTTTAGCAAGGATGAGATTCTGATGAATACTTTCGCTTCTGGTCAAACGTTGCTTTATGCTGTCGGGATTCTTACCGCAGGATTGACTGCGTTTTATACGATGCGGCTCTATACGCTGACCTTCTTAGGCTCTGCTCGACAGGACTTGCACCAACATCCTCACGAATCGCCTTTTACTATGACCCTGCCTCTCTGGATTCTTGCCGCTCTTTCCGTGTTGGGCGGCTTGCTTAATTTACCAGCCGTTTTGGTTGAGCATGGCATTTTACACAGTTGGCTGTCGTTGCCTGATGTGACGCATTCCATTTCGCATGCTGCCGAGTGGATTTTGCTTGGTGTCTCAAGTGTGATTGCCATAGGCGGGCTATTTTTTGCTTACTCAATCTACTTGAAATCTCCGCTGGAAGCCGAGAGCGGCTGGCGTTTTCTACTCTCCAAAAAATACTATATTGACGAGCTATACGACGCCATCATCGTCAAGCCCTTTCAAGCACTCTTTGCGCGTGGCAGCGATGTGGTCGAGCGGTTGTTTTTGGACAACAGTTTCAATGGGTTAGGGAAAGTCGTGCTTGCACTGGGACAAGCGTTGCGTAGTCTACAGTCAGGCGTTGCCCAAAACTATGCGATTGCAATTACATTTGGATTAATGATTATTCTTACTTTTATACTGTTTAACATTTCTTAGCACGATTACACTCTAACTTTTATAGGCTATGTCGGAGTTGTTACAACGGGAGAGAACAATAGACAATGGCAAATCATCAAGCAGATACATCGCCTCACAATGTGAGTCCTTCTTCATCTGATACTTCTCAAGCCTCATGTTTTTCGCCATTGAGCTCAAACGGTTTCCCCAGTTTTTTTTCAGAAACACGTAGTGAGCTCTCTCGCCAATTCCACTATCGTTCGCCTAAGCTTATTTCTGATGAATTACAAACCGGTCTGCAAGAATTGCCAAATGCACGTACTGTGTCAGACCAGTTACGCTTAGTGTGTTCAGTCTTAACGCATACTCTATCGGTTTCATTTGCAGCTGCGGCTTTGTTCAAGCCTGACTTTTCGATTCATCGAGCACACTTTCACTCGCTTGAGGCAAGTGATGCTCAGTGCGCCGCTTTTCTTGAGCATCTTTCCCAGCCTGCCGAGCGACTTCGAGAGTTTTATGATGCGCTTGCTCAACAGAAGAAATATCGTTTTCAAAATGCCTATTGTTTTGAAAAACATGATGTAGAGACGACACTTGGGGCGCTTTGCTTGCCCTTGCCGTTTGTGGAAATTCTTCCAGCTACCATTGCAGTTAAAGATTCTCTGGCAAATAAGCCAGTTGCTTTACGCGAGAGCGCTCGTCAAAAATCTGCTCATGCTTCTACTGCGTCCGCTTTGCGCAAAATTCCGCTCGAGATTCTTTTTATGTTCTATAACATTAGCTCTCGCCCAAAAGAGAGCCGACGATACGCAGTTATGTTTCCCTTGCGCAAATCTGATAGCTCACTTTTCGGGTCTATCTTTATCGGTAAAAGTCTGCGTGATATTGCCTTCTCCCAAGAGCAAGTCTTAGAGCTGCAACAAGTTATTGATGGTTTTGTTCGCTCCGCTGGGTTGATTATGGAGTCTGTGCTCCATGCTCCTGAAGATGCGCTGCCAAGTCAGACTCTGGCTGACTCATTACCTGCTATTGCTAGTTCCGCAACCGTCAGCCCACCTGCCGCATCATCCAGTTCTGAAGCATCAGCCCTTGATACACCATTTACGTCTGATTCAGACACTGGCATGGCAAGCGCTCTGGATTTGCTTCATACTCTCTCTCAACAGATTAGCGAACAAAAGACCATTGAGATGAAAGTCAAAGTCTTTGGCTACGCATTGGTTAATTTGTGCGGGTTTTCTCATTGTGCAGTCATGCTTTTTCGGCAATCTGATGAGCTTCCACAGGTTCAGGTTTACAGCGCTTCCCAGACGCACTCCATGCGACCCTTTTTGTCTGAACCCTTTGCTCTGCCGCGCTACCTTTGCGATTTCATTGCATCTTCTCCCATGCTGCAAGTCGGTCACGCTTACTGCCTAAGCGGTACACAACTCTCAGCAATTCAGTCGGCATTAGAAAATGGGGTCAAAGTTCCAGATGAATGGCTTTCTGCTGCGCTTTGCCAGCATCAATTGGAGCGTTTTTTTTATGACCGTGATATTGGGTTATTTCTCTTTTTGCTTTCTGGCACGACCGTTTTGGGCTATGTTACGCTTGACCTTGACCTGCCAGCCAACCATACCTATTCTGACGCCACCAGATTTTTGCAGCACCAACTCAAAGTCGCTTCTCTTTTGACTGATATTGTGGCAAAGGACATATCCTACCTGCAGGCACAGTCGGAATGCAAGCAGTATGCTCTGCAAAACAACACGTTGCATGCACTCTTAGATTCACTCTTTACCACCAGCTCACGTATTCAGTCTGCAAAAACGATTCCCGAGAAGTTTGCTATCACCGCTGAAGCCATCGTGCTTGAGTTAGGATTTACCTCTGCCTCTGTGGTTTTATATGACCGCACCGGTCACATTACATATGCTCACAGTTTTGTTCATCCGCAAGTCGGTGCAGAGCATGAACACGCATGGTTTGAACGCCGCTATCGGCAGGGAGCGCCTGTGCCTTTGCACACCTTGGATGTTATTTTTTCTGCCAGCTTCTCTGCCGGCTACTGTTATGCGTTTGACAGTTCACAGATACACTCTGCCGCTCATGACCCTACATTGCACTTCGGCACCAGACTCTTACAGGAGTATTTCAAGGGCAACCCGCATGTTGGGCTGATGTTCCCACTTTTTACAGAAAACAAAGAGGTTACAGGCTTTATTCGTCTCGGCATGTGGATGCTGCCTGCTGAGGAACAATCCACAGCCGAGTGCGTTGAACGCACCAAAATTATTGCACTCTTTGCAGAGCGGCTCTCGCAGGACTGCTCTCTTATTCAACTTGAAGAGCAGCGCAAGCAGGAACTTGCCGCAAAACTACGCCTAAGCAAAGCCTTAACGCATCTTTTCGAGAGCAGTAGTCAAATCTCGCAGGCTACTTCGCTCAGCGAGAAACTGCACCAATTAACCCATACTCTTGTCAGCGCTGCAGACTTTGACTTTGTGGGAGCCGTGTTATATGATTCTAACGGTATGGTGCGCTACGGCTCAAGTGCGATTAGCAGCAGCATATCAAGCGAGTTGCGAACACTTATCCAACATGCTTTTCGCCCAGGTTCGAAACTTCACCACGAAGCCTACACCAACATTTTTAAGAATGACATCTTTAGACTTTTTCCACTGAAAGTCTATTGCTGCGATTTACGACAACTCAAAATATTGATGCAAACCCCATCACTGTGTGTGCCTGCCACGCAACACGGACATGTAATTGAAATTACAGATGAAGTTATGCCTTCCGATGGGCAAAAAAACTTTGCTCAGTATTTTCAGCTCATGCTGAATAACTCTCCTGACACTGACTACTACACTTTAGTTGTTCCTCTTAATGTTGGCGCAAAAACTGACTTACAAATCTCAGGCTTTATTTCACTTGGCAATTTCATGGGCTGTAAGGATTTGAACGAAGCCATGACACGCTTGACAGCTGTTGATCTTTTCATCAGTGTAGTAGAAGCAGACCTAACCAACTTTTTGCTTACTGAAAATCTCGCTCAAGAATCTCAAGATTTATTCCAAAAAAGCCTCTTTATCCAGCAGCTTTTAGAGCTTGATGTACATCTGAATCAGCCGATTTCGGTGCATGATAAAATCAAGATGGTCTGCGAGCGTTCTGTCGAGCAATCCAGTTTCCGATATGTGCTTTGTGCACTTATCGACAAAAATCAGCAGCGGCTCACAGACTTTTACTACATGGAGCATCCAGAGTTAGTCGCATTTTCAGACGACCAGCCCAGCAAATCTATCGCACCGCTTATCCAGAGTTACTCTCAAGGTGTGGCGACCTACAACCCATTGTTCTTAGAGCTATCTATGAGCGAACAAAACCGCGTTAAGAACGCTGGGCACGCTTACTGTTATGATTTACGGTGGCTGGAAAACGAGATGCGTCGCCGCACTCATGTTCCCAGTTCTGAATTTGATACAGCACCTGCTCTTTCTCCTGAGGAGGCTTTTGCGGTATTTTGTGGTCACATCGAGCGCGAAGATCATCTTATCAATTTTATCATCCCTCTTGTTGGCTCCCAAGGCAAACTTTTTGGGTTTCTCTCCCTTGGCAGAATGCTCTCACGAGTCAAGAAGTCTGTTCAGGAAGTCTTGGATGATGTTCGCTTAATTGAACTGATTGCCAGCAGTTTAGCGACACATCTTGAGAACTTAGAGCTCAACATGAACCTGACGGCATCGGAAGCCAAGTTTCGAAATATCGTCGAAAATGTCGAGTATGGCTTTATCATCTTCGATCAGGATGGGAAAATTGAGTATGCTAATGTTGCCCTCAAACGCTTGCTCAATCGTGGCAATGACTTGCTGATTGGCTATTTACTTGAAGACATCGCTCACCCCAGTTCTATTGAAGTCATTAGGCGACAAATCAGCGTGCTTTTCTCAGGGGGCGTACCATCGGAGGAACACATCTTACTTGTTACCAGCACTGGTGAATCGATACCGTTTAGAATATCGGCTGAACCGCAGCTTATCCTTCGCGCCAACGGGGAAGTGTCCGTCACCGGTGCCTTTGCCGTGCTTGTAGACATGCGCAAGCAATTAGAACTCGAGCGACAACGCAAAGAACTTGAAACCATCCGCAACAACTTCTTTGCGATGATTGTCCACGACATGAAAGTACCGCTTTCTGCAATCTTCGGATACAGTGAAATGCTCAAGCAGGAAGATTTGGCATCCATGCCAGTAGATAAACTGCGCAACATTATGGACCAAATCTACCTGTCTTCTTCCAACATCACTCGTCTAGTACAGGAAATTTTGGACTTTTCTAAGTATGAATCGCGCATGGTGAAGTTGGATTGGACGAAGAACAATCTTGAGCTTTGTATTGACTTGGTGTTAGAACAAAACCATTTTGCTCTGCAAGCAAAAGGCATAAGGGTCAAAAAATTTATCGCCCCTGAAGATTTTTCGTTTTACTTTGATTTCGACAAAGTGGTACGCGTTATCAACAATCTCGTCAGCAATGCCATCAAGTTCTCTTACTCTGACACACAGATTGAAGTACGCCTAGAAAGGATCTTGGAGCGCTTCACTCCTTTTGCGCGTGTTATGGTCATTGACTATGGTGAAGGCATTCCGCCCGATGAGGTAGACTTCATCTTCGATGCCTATCGGCAAGCTAATTCTAAGCATGGCTCTCGTGGTACAGGACTTGGTCTTTCTATTGCCAAACAAATCGTTGAGCTACACGGGGGCAAAATCTGGGCGGAATCAGAACTTGGCAAGGGCACTACGGTTTCCTTTACTCTCCCTATCCACTATAACCCTCCAGACTTGCCTTCGCACTAAGCACTACTCATGTCTTTCTGCAATACTCTTGCCTTGTACAAAGAGCAAAAGGTAATCTTCACTACCAGTTTTACTGCATGTTCCTGAAAGATTGAACCCGCCAAAAGGATGGACTCCGACTAATGCGCCTGTACATTTACGGTTCAGATAGAGATTGCCTACAAAGAACTCACGCTCTGCACGCTCCAACTTCTTGGCATTGCGAGTATAGACGCTCCCCGTCAGTCCATACTCTGTGTCGTTTGCAATCTTCAGTGCTTCATCAAAATCTTTGGCTTTGATACACGCCAGTACAGGACCGAAAATTTCTTCTTGCGCAATACGGGCATGGGGCGTGACATCAGCAAAGACAGTCGGCGCGATGAAATACCCTTTGCTTTTATCGCAAGTTCCTCCTGCAATCAATCGTCCTTCACTTTTGCCGATGTCAATGTACGTTTTGATTTTTTCAAACGCTCTTTCACTCGATACTGCAGTGATTGGGGCATTACTCTCTGCATCACCCATTTTCAAGGTTTCTACTTTTTTCACCAGCAGGTCTAAGAATTTATCATAGACTTTTGCATCAATAATGGCACGCGAACACGCCGAACACTTTTGTCCTGAAAATCCAAATGCGGATGTAACTACGCCTGCCACTGCTGCTTCAAGGTCAGCGTCTCGGTCGACGATGATGGCATCTTTTCCACCCATTTCAGCCACAACGCGCTTTATCCATTTCTGCCCTTCCTGAATCTTTGCGGCAACCTCGTTGATGCGCAATCCCACTGCTTTTGAGCCTGTAAATGAAATGAATCTGGTTTTGGGATGCGCCACCAACGCTTCTCCCACATCTGCACCACCGTGCAATAGGTTTAGCACACCCTTGGGCAAACCAATTTCCTCCATCACTTCATAAAACATATGCGCAATGAGTGGAGCATCGGGCGAGGGTTTGAGAACGACACTATTTCCAGTAACCAATGCAGCTGTCGTCATTCCACAGAGAATTGCTAAGGGGAAATTCCATGGCGGCAATACCACGCCTACGCCAAGCGGAATGTAGATCATCTTATTTTTTTCTTTGCCTAACCACTTCGGTGCCGGGGTAACTGGTTGGTCTTTTGCAATTCGCAATACACTGCGTGCATAATACTCCATAAAATCAATCGCTTCAGCGGTGTCCATATCGGCTTCTACCCAGTTCTTCCCTACCTCAAAAACCATGGCTGCAGAAAATTCATGTTTGCGCCGACGAATCTTGTCAGCCGCTTTCAGTAGCAATTTTGAGCGCCATTTTATGGGAGTATATTTCCAGTGCTCGAACGCTTCGGCTGCAGCTTCAATGGCTGCATGAACATCTTCAATGTTGCTCTTTGCGAATGCGGCTACAACTTGACGATAATTGCACGGATTCACCGAAATAATCTTCTCATCTCGCCAGACCTTTTTGCCTGCAATCATCGCTGGATAGTTTCTACCAAGCTGCGCTCTCACCTTTTCCAACGCGCGTTCCATCGCCCGGCGATTTACCGGTTTATCAAAGTCTGTAGGGGGCTCGTTGACGAACGGTGGGAGTTTTGAGTTTTTCCGTTTTTCTTTAGTGCTCTTTTTGGTTTTCATTGCCGCAATAGAAATGGGTTGCTGTGTCTTATATGCGGCACAAACATAGCAAAAGTATCAAAAACCTATGCAGTCTTGCAGAAGGCAGGCAACTTGCTAGGCGTGCAGTATTATGGCTTAAACTCGCCTCTAAAAACCTTTGCTGGGTCAACTTCAAAACGCGGTTCTAACTCAGACTTGATGATGCGTTCAAAGGCTTCTTTTTGACTATTTTGCACACGGATGACCGCCACACTTCGACGCATGACTTTTTTGCCCTTGAGCGTTACCATGCTGTTGTAGAAAAAGTGATACTCCACGAAATTTTTTCTTGCCTTAGAAAAGTAATCTGTGATGGCACCCCATTTTAGCAAAGCATTTCGGCGCGAGTTTATGCTCAAGTAGATACCGTCGCTTGTTACGACGCGCTGCTCTGATGCCCATGCCCCTAAGAACCAGAAGATACTTGCTAAGAAGTAGAAGCTAAACTTGATTGCAGAGTTCTCATCTCCAATGCCATATGCAATTGCGGCACAGCTCACCTGTACAAGCGCATAGATACTGGGCATGAGCGGATAGCCCCATAGCGCCCCATGACGAATAGCCAGTTTTACATGCTTGATACGAAACCGGTTGATTAGGGAGACTAATGCAAATAAGGGCATGAGCAGTATCACAATGAAAAAGAAGTAGCTCTCTATTGTCATCACGAGGCTTTTCAAGTCCATAACAGTTTACTCCTCACAAAGTTTGTCCATTTTTGCTTTTCTCTTTGTGTTGCTTGAATTTACTTTAGCGTAATAATTTTTCAAGGGCATAAATCGTTTTTTCACACAAAAGTTTCTTTTGCAGCCATGCCTTGCTTTTCGCCGCCATGAGCAGTCTCATCATGCAACTTGCCAATATACATTGCTGTTCTGCATGTCTTATCCTGCATACCTTCCTAAGACGCCCTCCTTTGCCCTTTGTGCCCTGAGCGTTAGTTTTTTACAATCTAAAATATCCTTAAATTGCTAAGTTATTTTTAGGGGTCGTCCTATGAAAGCCCAGCTCTTTATCCTCAATGCAACATCTTAGAAACTGAAAACAGCCTTTATGCACTTTGAGCCGAAAACTTTAGAGAATGGAATCATCAAGTCGGGGGCACACAGCAATGATTCGCTGCATTCCGAAGTGCCACGTCAGCGTTTTCTGTCCGCCCTTGACCCTGAACAGCTCTCGTTGGCTTACCAATACTGTAGCAAAGTGTCATGGAAGCATGCGAAGACATTTTACTTTGCAACCCACTTTTTACCTGCGCACAAGCGATTTCCAGTGTATGCTGTTTATGCACTCTGCCGCTATGTTGATGATTTGGTCGATCGTTCTGACGAAAACCGCCAGTCACTTACTAAGGAAAAGATTTACGCCTTGCTCAATCAGTGGCGACTCGACCTTGACTCCTGCTACAACGGTCTCATTGTCAATCACCCTATCATGATGGCGTGGTACGATATGCTTCAACGCTACTGCATACCCAAGTCTTTGCCGCTGGAGTTGATTGATGGCGTATGTATGGACTTACAGACCAGTCGTTATCAAACCTTTGAAGATTTGTATGTGTATTGTTACAAGGTCGCTTCAGTTGTCGGGCTGATGACCTCGGAAATTTTTGGATATTCCAGCAAAGAGGCTTTGGACTATGCCATTAAACTTGGCATTGCCATGCAACTTACTAACATTCTGCGCGATGTTGGTGAAGATGCCCGCAGAGGGCGGATTTACTTGCCGCTTGAAGATTTGCAACGCTTCCACTACACAGAGCAAGACTTATTTAATCATACCCTCGACGAGCGATTTATTGCGCTTATGCAATTTCAAATCGAGCGTGCCCGGCACTACTATGCCGACGCCGATATGGGCATTCCCCTGCTCTCCAAAGACAGCCGTCTTGCCGTGCGTATCAGCCGCGTCAATTACAGCAAAATTCTTGATTGCATCGAGAAGAACAAATATGATGTTTTCTCCCGCCGTGCATTTGTATCCTTTGCTGGAAAAATTCTGAGTTTACCTTACCTTTGGATTAGCACGGCTCTTTCTTGATACCTGCTGCGGTATCTTTGAAAGCTTGGCAGAAAGGAGAATAACTATGGAAGTCATTGGTAAGTCGCGTGGCCAAGTGGTCTTGGACAGCAGCTTAGACCGCGTCTACCCGTTTTTTGCTGACCAGAAAAAAATCCTCTCCTTCAACCCCTTCTGCAAAGAAGTTTCGCCCACCGAGCTTGAAAATGTCTATCGTTGGGACTTTGAGATTACAGACCCGCAGTCTCATCCGATTCATCTCATCTTTTTTGTTGAGCAAATTGAGCGACCGTGGCATACTTCTTCAGAGGGGCAAATTTTTTGGCGGGATTATCCGGTCATTATCGAAGGGGATATGCCCGACGACCACACGTTCATTGGGAGAGCACAGGGCGAAATGCTTCTCAAGCCGCTTTCGGCTTATCAAACATTTGTTGATGTGAGTATGAAAATCCATGTTGATTTTGCAGTCCCTGTGCTTTTGAAGTTTTTTCCTGAGCCGATTATCAAGGTTATGTCTGAAACCGCCATGAGTTTTGGTATGCAGCATGTTTCACGCAAGATGCTGGATCGTATCCGTCAAGAGTTTCACTGCACGGTATTGGACTCTACTAACTTTGGCTCTGCTCTTGTGCGCGAGTAAAGTTTCAGCTTGAGTTCTTTGGCGTCAGTCACCTTTGCTATGGCTTTTCAGAGATAGGAAAACGTTTGAAAAGTTCTCGAAGTACTGTATATTTGCGGCTCTTTTAGAACCCTGCACCCGTAGCTCAGTTGGATTAGAGCATCTGACTACGAATCAGAAGGTCTGAGGTTCGAGTCCTCACGGGTGCACAAAATCGCTCTTTTTCGCTGAGGTCAAGCTGGTGCGTGGTGGAAACGGCGTAATGGTTGGAAGTAGGGCGTTTTCGGCGCTTGATTGAGGAGTAGCCAAGTGGTAAGGCACCTGACTCTGGATCAGGCTATCGCAGGTTCGAGTCCTGCCTCCTCAACCCATTTTCCCCAAAACTTCACCGTAACTGCAACGAAACCTAAGTAACAATCAATCCAGCACTTCCAGATTCTAACCCCATACCCCATAACCCTTGCGCAACTCCTACGAAATCCATTATTTAGCTAAATTATGGCAAAATTAGGGCGCGGAACTTCAAACCGGACAAGGCATGACATACACCCTGCCTCCTTAGCTCTTTTCCCAAGAAACTCCAACGAAATCTAAACACTAAAAATAAGCAGTGAGCGAACCTATCTTTCTACCTTGCAACCCTTGCGTAACTGCATGGAAACGCATCATAGGCACATGTGTTGGCACATAACTGGCACACAATTGGCAATTCAACAACCCGACCGAATATCACAGAAGGCAGACCAAGCTGTTAAAACTTGCTCATCTGCAGTTACGCACTTTTCCTCAAGCACCCATACAACTTCTTGGTGTCTTGCCTTGTACCCTGTTTTATCGGCTCTTCTGCTCGGGGGGTTCACTTTATCAGCGCAGTACCTGCGTTGTTTCTGCCATCTTGAACTGGCGAATTGCACTTTGCAATTGTTCTGCTTGGCTAATCAGGTCTTGAGAGAGCTGGTTGATTTCTTCCGATGCCGTTTTGTTTTTGGCTACTGTTTCGGAGAGGGTTTCGACAGCCCTTAGCATTTTCTGTCCTGTGGCACGCTGCACCTCTGTTTGTTCCATCACTTGCGCTGTGCGAATGGTCATATCTGTTGTTTTCATGGTTACTTGCTGTCCGCTTCGCATTTGCGCATCGATTAGCCCTGATAGACGGCTCATAATACCACTTGAGCGAGAATAATACTGAGTAATCTTGTCTAAGGTTTTCTCTGCATCTTTTACCGCAGACATACTATCTAATGCGGCTTGATTGGTTTCCACGACGGTATCGACAATTTTCATCACGTTTTGACGAATTTCCAGAATCATGCTTTGAATTTGCTGAGCGGCTGTGGACGATTGCTCTGCTAGGTTGCGTATTTCAGAGGCTACCACGCGAAAGCCTTTGCCCGCTTCACCCGCAATGGCTGACTCGATTGAGGCATTTACTGCTAGTAGGTTTGTTTGTTTAGCTGTCCGCGCCGCAATGTCTGTTGTTCCTGTTACTTCACGGGTGTTGCGCTCAAGCACTTGAATTTGACCAATCAATCCTTCCAGACGCTCTGAGATACCCAAGATGGCTTGACTAATTTGCTCAATGCCAAATCGGCCACCTTGCACTTCATTGATGACTTGACTGAAAACTTGGTTTGCATCTTGGATGTTGCGCGCTGCTTCTTGTACGGTGCTAATCAAGTCCTCAATTGCTGTTCTCGTCTCGCGTATATTGATAGTGAGTCCTTGAACATCTTCTGTGACGGCATTGAGCGACAGGTTCATTTTCGCGATGATTTGCGAGACATCTTTGATGGTCAGGTTTTGGCTTTCAACGCTTTTAGAGATGCTTGTGGCTGTGTTACTGATGTCCAAGGCAACATGATTGAGCTTCATGGTAAGATCCATAATCTCACGCACGGTATCTTTTACGCTATCGACCAGTGCATTGAAATACGCCGTAATTTCGCCTAATTCATCTGGCCTATCATAGAGTAGCCGTTCGGAAAGGTCTCCTTGCGCCACACGCGATGCGGTATTGGCAATTGTTTTTATTGGCTCTACGATTGTTTTTTTCACAGTCAGAAACAGTAATCCTACAATCCCTGCGCCACTAAGCAGCACGGTTACAACCGTGAGCAGTGTATCATATAAGCCACTTTCTTGGAATTTTTGTGCTGGTACAATGATTGAAACTGCGCCGCGCAAATCACCTACTTTGTAGCCATACCCTGTCTCGTAATTTTTCTGAATATACTCTGGTGCATTTGCTTTATCTCCGTGACAGGTCAGGCAGGCTTTTTTGACGATGATAGGCTGCGTGTATCGGATGACATCTTGCCCGTCCACTTTACCCTCGCTCCAAATTGCCACTTCCTTACGCAATTCAGACTCTGGCAATCCGCGCATGCGGTTTTCAATTATGCGCTGCTGCAATTTTGCCAAAAGATTTTCTTCCTCCAGATTAGCGGGTTTATTGCGAACATTGCGGAAGTTTTGAGAGATTTGGCGCACCTCATACCCATTGTGTAGAATAGCCTCCACAGTGGTACCAGACTTTTGTGTCACACTTGGATTGTAGTGTATCATCATGAGTAGCGTGCGACTTGTGTCGTTCAGGGGGGCATGTGACTTCACAAAGCTCTCTGCATTGAACGCCCACATATCTTGGAGGGTTTCTGCCGCTTGGATGAGCTTGCCTTCGAATTCGTCTCGTACTCTTGTCGCATGGCGATTATGGAATATCACTGCTGTTGCAGTTAGCACTACGGCAACTGTAATTGTAAGCACGATAAGCAGTTTCTTATCCAGACGGCTATTGCGTTCCTCCATAGAAAATTTTAGTAGGGCGTTTGCAGGCTACTGCCCTTATGCCGCAGCCTTGCAGTGTTGATATAAATTTTAGCTATTTACTTTTGTTAGTATTGGCATGCGTTCAAACTTGTATCCTAAGCCTTTCATGGCTTTCACCATCTTTTCGGTTTCTTGCGTCAGACGCTGTTTTACTTCTGCTACGGGTTTTGCCGACACCCCAATCTCTGTATTGAAATACTCCAGCACGGCTTTGCTTAGGACTTCAAGCTGGGTTTCTGCTTCCCCTTCAACCACTAAGCCTGTAATGCTTTTCTCATCAGGTACAATGGTATAGCGGAAACTAAAATCAATAAAGTTCAAGATGTTGGGGTTTTGGATGCTTCTTACATCGGTAGAGCGGTATCGTTCGATAAAGTCGCGTACAATCAGGTCGGGGCGTACTTTGTTAGCTTCTTGTAGGATACCTGCGAAAGCTTTTGTGTATTCAATCCGAAGTGTGCTGTTCTTAAATGGCACATCAGCTTTCATGGCATCCATTCTTTTTTGCCAGAGGTCAATTGTATCTATGAACTTTTTGAAGCGCTGGTTTTCCAACTTTATCCGTTCTGCTTCATCTTTTGCAGTTTGTTCTTTTTTGTCGGGCGTCTGATAGCGCGAGCGGAGTTGGTTCATATCTGATTTGAAGCGCCTTTCAATGAACTTGTCTGCGTATGCGGCATCTTTCTTGCGCAGGGTTAAGAGGAAATCTACACCATCATTTTCTACCAGTGGCAATGGCACTTTGATGTAGCGGCAAGCTTCATCGAGACGATTGATTTCAATATAGAAGTTTGCCAAGGCAATTTGGTAGGGATAGTAGTTAATATCCGTGGCGAAGGTCATGAGCCAGTAGAATTCCTTGCGGGTCGGATTGACTTCTCTTTGCGCTTTTTCTTTCCAGTAGAAGCTCTTTTGTGCCTTATCCTCTGGTGCTGGCACTTTAATTTTTTTGAACAACCCTGCTTTGATGTATGCCGGTCCACCCAAACCATCGCGCTCAATGAGTTTATCAATGACCGCTTTCATATCTTGGCGCAACTTTTCTTGTCCTGGGAGCACCTGTTGGTCGAGCGCATTATAGAGGTGCATGACTGCACTCAACTTATGATCGAGCTGTTCATCTCCTTTGGTTGTCTTGATTTTTTCGAGATAATCATACGCAATTCGATAGTTGCAGTCGAAGAGGATTTCGTCTTGGCGGCGCACAATGGCGTCGGAGCGTTTCCCTACACCTTGTTTGAAGCGGATGTTTAATGCCAACGCAACAGCTAACGCTTTGAAGTAATCTTTATTGCGATAGTGCTGCTCGACTTCAAACATTTTTGCTTCTTCATCAATGCCTTGCTCGAGCTCCTCATCGATTTCCAAGATGATTTTATCGCCGTCGATACGCAAGAGGTCTTCAGTATCGGTGCTAAAGATGGCGGCGGCGGCTTTTTCATCGGCTAAAATGTCACCCAGCACGCTCTCAAGGTCTAAGCCCAGCAGATTGCCTGCACCTGAATCACTATCGTCATCCAAGAAGGAAGAAGGTGGTTTAGTCGGTGTTGAGGCGGCGGCGGCGGCTTTTGCTGCGATGGTTTTTGCAGCCATCGGGGTTTCTTCACGTTTTGGTTTATCTTTGGATACCTCATCCAAGATTCCCAAATACTGCTTGAGCATGCTATCACTGATTGAGGTATTTCTCACATAATCCAGCAGTTTTTTCTGTTCCTCATACAGCGTTCTGAGGAAATCATTATTGCTGTCGGTTTTCAAGGCTTGTTCTAAATCGACCACATTGGAGAGAAGCTTTTCAATGAGCTGTGCCCGCAATGCTGCATTTTCTCTCGTATTCATAATTGTTTGCTATGATAATTTAGGTTGCAAATATCACTGAAACTGCATCATTTCCTTGGTACTGAGTAATTTTTCGGTGTCAATCAAGATGACGTCATTTTCGCGCCCTTCTTCGCCTGGCCTTGTAAAGAGGCCCCTTGAGAACTGGGAGATATGAGACAACTCGCCATCTGCGGCATTAATCTTGACTATGTTGCGTTCTGCCACGCGCAAGACGTCCAATACTGAATCCACCAGAAATCCTACAGAGTAGAGCTCGCCGCGCACGATAATCATTTTTTCTGCGGCGCGCTCGCGGCGTGTCTTTTGCCGTTGCACTGCAATGCCCAGAATTTTTCGCACATCTACCACAGATGTAATTTCGCCGCGCACATTGCAAATTCCAAGAACGTAATCTGGCACACCGGGCACGGGCGTGATGCGTGGCACATCAAGAATAGCTTCGATATCCACCACACGAAATGCTACTTCCTTTTCGCCCAGCAACATTGCAATGTATTGCTCGCGCTCTTCTTCGCTCTCTTGCAGACGTGCTTTATCGGTTTCGACACTACCAATCCACTTTATCGCCTCGTTGTCTAAGGTATTCAAATCCTCGAGCCGGATTTCACCGTTCTGTGTTTTCATGTTTTTCTCGCTGTCCATCGGTCTTTCCTCAATAAGCTCCTTGACAAGTTAGGGCGAAACATGAAAACCTTGTGCCACCCAGTGTATCTGCCTCATTTGTATTCATGTTTCGTGCTACGACTAAGACGGCGCCAAGGCTTTGTTTACAGCCGACACCAAGTCTTCTTCATTGAATGGTTTCACCAAGTATGCAATCGCACCCTGCTTCATTCCCCAGAATTTATCGCTGTCCTGATTCTTGGAGGTAATCATGATGACGGGGATTTTTGCAGTCTCTGGCATTTTCTTGAGATTGCGACACACTTGGAAACCGTCTTTCTTTGGCATTACTACATCGAGCACGATAATATCAGGCTTGAGTTCAACGGCTTTGGCTTCGCCTTCTTCGCCGTCGTTAGCCTCCACGATTGTGTAGCCCAATGCCGTCATGACTTTGGCAATAATAGTCCGCTCCACGGCACTATCATCGATAATAAGGACTTTTGGCATACAGTTAAGTAAGATTTAATTAACTGGCAACAGGTTCCGTTTTTTTCAAAAATCGTTCGACGACTTGCAGAAGTTCACCATCCTTAAATGGCTTGGTAATATAATCATTTGCACCCGCATGCAACCCTAAGTTCTTATCAATTTCAGCGTCTTTGGCAGAGAGCATGACAATCGGCGCATCTTTGATGGCTTCATACTCGGCATCGGTGCGAATGGTTTTGCAAATTTTCAGTCCAGTCGTATCAGGCAGCATGACGTCGAGCAAAATGAGGTCGGGGCGATGTTCCCGAGCTAATTCCAGAGCGGCTTTCCCATTTTCAGCGGTAATCAGGCTATAGCCCGTTTCCGATAGCGCCAGTTGAATTGTCTTGAGAATGACTTTGCTGTCATCGACGGCCAGAATTTTCTTTCTCGTATCTTTTTGCCCTTCTACCAGTTCAATCCATTTTCCATCCAGCAGCACGACCAAGCATTTCAAGACGGTTACTTCCTCCAGTCGCAGTTTGAGCGCAAGGGTTTTGATATCTGTTTTGCCATCGATAGCCAGAAAGACTTTCCACTCTACCAACTTCAGGGCGATTTCATTCATTTCTTCATCGCCGCGCTTTGTTCGGCGTGGCACCGCATCCATGTTCGGAATGCGTTGCCGCACCAGCTCTAATTCATCTACCTTGACCGATGCGGTAAGCATAATGCCTTGAATATCGACACCATTGCTCAGGCCTTGCACGGTCAGCGGGGCTTCAGGGTCAAAGGATACCTTTGCACTTTTTTCTTGCAGCAGCGCAGTGATGACGCGCTCAATCTGGATACGTATGGCTTTGACCAGCTTAGGCGCATCGACTTTTTTCATTGCTAAGAGAATTTGCTCGATGCGCTTGTCACGGTGCTGCTTTTGATAGGCAATCGCTTGGTCTAAGTCAGCGCGCGTAATCATGTTCTCTTCTAAGAGAATCGCGCCAAGATCCTCCGAGCCTGTATCGACTGCAATAACGAGTCCGTTTCGAAAGAACACCTTCTTTTGCACATCACCATCGTCTGTTGCCACAATCATTGCACCAGTCTTTTTCATCTGGCGAATGAGTTGAAGCATCTCCGTGATTGTCCATCCCTTGATATTTCCTACAAATGACATAGCAGAACTCTAAAAATTTTTCGTGAGGCAATTTGACATCCCACCACTTTCCTAAGCGCAGAACATGCTCCATGCAGAGCACGCATTATGCTGTATGTTAAAAATGGGTACTGACTTATGCAATGCGCAATCAGCTTTCTGCAGTGATGCTAATATATCTTTCGGCATGATAAATATCAAGCACGGTGATATGTTTTGCCCTGCTCTTGTCATACGGCAAGTATGTTTTTGCACATTCTTGTTAAAGAACTTTTGGTAGCCCTATTTTTTTTTCGCTATATTCTTTTGCTTCTTGAACGCCTCAAAGGGCAATCCTAAACCCGAAGGAATCAATGGGAAAAGTTATCGCTATCGCTAATCAAAAAGGTGGGGTAGGTAAAACTACTACGGCTATAAATCTCGCCTCCTCAATTGCTGCCGCTGAAATGACCACTCTGCTAATTGATATTGACCCTCAAGCCAATGCGACTTCTGGCTCTGGCACACAAGTGAGTGATGAGACAAAGACCATCTATGAGGTGCTGATAGAACATGTCGATATCGAGGATGTCATTCAACCTTCGGTGATGCCATACATGGACATTGTGCCTTCACATATCAATTTGGTTGGCACAGAGATCGAACTTATTGATGTCCCCGAACGTGAGAAAGTCATGCTCAAAGCCTTGCAACGTGTGCGCAAAAAGTATGACTACATCCTGATTGACTGCCCGCCTTCACTTGGGCTCATTACGCTGAACTCTCTGACGGCGGCAGACTCTGTGCTTATCCCAGTTCAGTGTGAATACTATGCGCTCGAGGGTCTTGGTCAGCTTTTGAACACAATTAACATTGTCCGCAAGCATCTTAATCCCACACTTGAAATTGAAGGGGTTCTGCTGACCATGTATGACAGTCGGTTGCGGCTCTCGAATCAAGTTGCTGAAGAGGTTAGAAAGTATTTCAAAGAGAAAGTCTTTAACACGCTGATTCGTCGCAATGTCAAGATATCCGAGGCACCCAGTCACGGCAAGCCGATTATTCTCTATGATGCGCAGAGCTTAGGCACGAAAGATTACATGGACCTTGCATACGAAATGTTTGAGCGTGATGGTATTGAGAAATTCAGCAAGAAAAAAAACATTAACGATGATAATGCTGCCGTTGCCAGCCCGCCTGCTTCTCCTGAAGTGTCAGCACCACATGTTTCAGGTAGCGAGTCTCATGCAAGTGTGCCTCCAGAAACTGTCGCCAAAGCGCATCAACCGCATTCATGAAAGTTCGTGTTATGTTTTTTACTGATTGTCCATCAACATAACAGCATATCTATATGGCAAAGTTAGCACTTGGTAAAGGTTTGAAAGCACTGATTCCAGATGAATCAATAGAGGTGATTTCCAAAAAAGAGCAGCGCCTACCCGGCGGTCGTGGTTACCAGTTTCGCGATACACGCACTGGCGAAGTGGGCATGATTGGGGTCATTCCTATTGAAAAAATTGCCCCCAATCCATTTCAACCGCGTATGGATTTTGACCAAGATGCGCTCGAAGAACTCAAAGCCTCTATTAAAGAAAAAGGGGTTATTCAGCCGATTACTGTGCGCCTCAAAGGTGAGGGCTATGAACTCATCAGCGGTGAACGGCGCTTGCGCGCTTCTATTGAAGCGGGCTTGAGCGAAATCCCTGCATATGTGCTCGATGTCAAGAGCGACCAAGAAATGCTCGAGCTTGCGCTCATTGAAAACATTCAGCGTGAGAAACTCAACCCGATTGAAATTGCCATGGGCTATCAACGCCTGATTGAAGAATGCAATCTCACGCAAGAAGAAGTTGCTAAGAAAGTCAGCAAAGACCGCACAACCGTTACAAACTTTCTGCGCCTGCTCAAATTGCCGAAGCCCATTCAAAAAAGTTTGCGCAACGGTGAAATTACCATGGGGCATGCTCGCGCGCTTATCTCACTTGAGGATACCGAGACACAGATGGAAATCTGGGAACTGACCATGAGCAAAGGCTTGTCGGTGCGCAAAGTCGAAGATTTGGTCAGCCGTGCTACACGAGCCGCAAAGAAAAATAAGTCCAAGCATAAGCCAACACCAGAGACAAAAGATGTTAATGTCTCTGAAGTAGAGTCTATTTTGCGCAGCCGATTGGCTACAAAAGTCAAAGTCGTTCACACCAGCAAAGGCTCTGGCGAAATCATCATTGAATACTACTCTCCCGATGATTTAGAACGCATTATTGACGCAATTGGCAATTCGGAGATTTAGATAAAGACATGGTCGTACGGTCCTTGTCGTTTTTTCTCATCTTGATTTTTCTACCTGCTTTTCCTGCCACTACGGCATTTTCTGCACCCGCTTTTTTCTTTTGCCGAATTTCTTCTTGCTCACTTTCACATGAACTAATAGATGCCTCTGCACTTTCACCTGCCACGTCACACTTACTTCCACCAACACAATACTTTTCTTGCGATACAGCAAAAGCCCCTGCACGCATCGCAGATACCTTGCAAGCCGATACAGCCTTGCTCCGCACAGCCTCTAAGGCTGAATCTGCCGCACCTGATACAGCCACTAAGCCAGATTCGTTAGCATGGCGCTTGCGACCCGAACTGGTTGCACTTGGAGCGGCTATTCTTCCGGGGTTTGGGCAAGTCTATAACCGTGCGTATTGGAAACTCCCGATTGTCTATGGCTTATTTGCATGGTTCGGATACAACTACCTGACACAGCAACAGAAATACTTGGAATTTCGCCAGCGCTACGAAGACGACCTCTCCAAGACACCTATACCTGCCAGCGCGGAAGCCAATCGCCGTTTTCGTGAATTTTATCGCGAACAGCGCGATGAAACCATCATCTACATTTTGCTTGTCTATCTTGCCTCTATTGTTGATGCATATGTCGATGCACACTTATTTGGCTTTGATATTAGTGATGACCTTTCGCAGCATCTGCCGCCAGCTCACACGCCTATTGTGCCTATTTTCAGTATCAAGTTCAAGTTCTAAGCCTTCATGAGCTTAGGTAGCGTTGTAGCTT